>FKKE01000969.1_pt1 | contig 25306 bp, 20 predicted proteins | sample 1106331 | NCBI WGS metagenome assembly FKKE01 (sample SAMEA3931202, study PRJEB13176) | freshwater metagenome | biome: Drinking water system; feature: drinking water; material: freshwater | place: China | collected 2013-02-06
CGGGAAGAGATGCCCTCCATGGAGGTCATGCATAAGACGCTCGAGAAAGACGGGTTGGTGGTCTTGGCCGTCAGTATCGATCGCGTCACCACAAAGAAGGACATCCCACCCTTCATCAAGAGCATGAACCTGACCTTCCCGGTCCTTGTGGATTCCTGGGGCCAAACGGACAAGCGCTATAAACTCATGGGCGTGCCGGAAACCTATATCATCGACCAGGACGGGATTCTCCGTGAAAAAGTCATCGGGCCGCGTGATTGGACGAGAATGGATAGTTTGAAAGTCGTCATAGGCCTGCTCAAGAAGTCCGGGCCGGTTGCTCCCTCCGACGCCACCTGATAAGTTGATTCCATGAACAGCCGCAGGGTACCGGGGTTGCTGGGGATCGGATTCCTCGGCCTGCTGGGGTGCGACCAGGGCAAGTCCGAACTCGGGGCCGAACCAGCCGCGCCGCCGGCTCCCCTTCAAGAGAGAGGTGTGGTCTCGGTCGGTTCCTTGGCGCCGAATTTCGAGCTCTGGGACATCGAAGGGAATCCAGCCTCGTTGGTGAATTTTCGCGGGAAAGTCGTGTTGATCAACTTTTGGGCCACCTGGTGCGGCCCCTGCCGGGTCGAGATGCCGGCAATGGAAGCCTTGTACCGCGCTATGCCGCGCAAGGATTTTGAGATTTTGGCCGTGTCGACCGATGCGCAGGGGGTGGCGGTCACCAGGCCCTTTCGGGAGTCCCTGGGACTCTCGTTTCCCATCTTGCATGACTCGGATTTTCGAATCGGCGTGACCTATGGGGCGAGAACCCTCCCCATGTCCTTTCTCGTGAACCGCGACGGCGTGATCACGCACCGAATCTTTGGGGCGCGGGATTGGAACAGTCCGGAGGCGCGGAAGTTGATCCAGACCTTGATGGCGAGCCGGTGACGTCGGGCCATGGCGGACTCGGTCCAACAGATTTCCGTGATCGCGGCCTTCGCAGCCGGTCTGCTGTCGTTTGTCTCGCCCTGCGTGTTGCCGCTGGTGCCATCATACATCTCGTACATCACAGGGTTATCTCTCGAGCAATTGTCGGATGCGGCGGAGCGTCAGCGTTTTCGTTCGACCATCCTCGCCAACTCGATCTCGTTCATCGCCGGATTTTCCGCGGTCTTCATCTCCTTCGGCGCCTCGGCCAGCCTGCTCGGCCAGTGGCTGATCACCTATCAGGATTTTATCCGCAAAATCGGCGGCCTCTTGATCATCGTGTTCGGACTCTATCTGCTGGGGGCGCTCAATCTCCGGTTCTTGGCGACGGAGAAGCGGTTTCATTTCAATAGCCGCCCCGCCGGCTACCTGGGCTCGTTTCTGATCGGCATCGCCTTCGCGGCGGGATGGACGCCCTGCGTGGGGCCGGTGCTCGGCACGATTCTGCTCTACGCCAGCACGACGAATTCCTTGCTCACGGGCGTGGGCCTCTTGACGGCCTATTCGCTCGGGCTGGGGTTGCCGCTCCTCCTGACGGCACTGGGCGTCGATCGCTTCCTGGCCTACTTCAAGCAAGTGAAAGCCTACATATGGGGGGTCTCGGCGGTCAGCGGCGTCTTCCTCGTCATCGTCGGCGGGCTCATCTATGCCAACTCGCTCAGCACCATCACAAGTTTTCTTGAGCGCTACGGCATAGGGTGGTATCTTGGGCAGTAACGAGTGTGGTTCTCTTGGATATCGCATCGATTCACGGACTGAATCGGCACCTGCCTCGATGACCACCGCGGCTGAACCACAGTGTTACGATGCCATCGTCGTGGGCATGGGGCCGGCTGGGTCCACGGCGGCCTATGAGTTGAGCCGCGCCGGCGTCTCGGTCCTCGGTCTCGATAAGCAGGCGCACCCCCGTTATAAGGTCTGCGGCGGCGGGCTGTCGGTGCGAATCGACCGCATCCTGGACGCCGACTTCAAGTCGGTCGTCGAGCACACCATCCACGGCGTGCAGTTCTCCTACGCCGGCCAAGACCCCTTTTTCATTCCATCGGACAGCCCGATCGCCTACATGGTCATGCGTGACCGGTTCGACCATCTGCTCGTCGAGAAGGCGCGTCGGGCGGGGACCGAGATCCACGAAGGCGAACAGGCGCAGGACTTTATTCCCCTCGAAGATGGCGTCGAGGTGGTGACGGATCGCGGGCGCTACCGGGCCAAGGTTCTGATCGGGGCGGATGGCGCGAACAGCCAGGTCGCCCAGCGGCTCTTTCCGAGCCGCCGCCTGCGGGGCCGCCCGAGCCTCGAGAGCGAGATCGGCATCGGCCAGGCTCCGGTCTACCCTGGTGAAGGCAAGGTGCTGATCGATCTCGGAGCGACGGAGCGGGGCTATGCCTGGATCTTTCCCAAGAGTCAACGGCTCTCCATCGGCGTCGCTGAGTTTCGCGGCCTGACCACCAGCCCCCGCGGAGTCTTCCAACGATTTATTCGGGAGGAAAAGGGGTTGGCGCCGTTCGCCGTGCCATCGCCGTCCGGCCATCCGCTCCCCCTTTACTCGGCGTCTGGGCCGTCGTCTCGCCAGAGTCTCGTGAGTCACCGGGCTCTGTTGGTGGGCGACGCCGGGCACCTGGTGGATCCGCTGTTCGGCGAGGGGATCTATTATGCCGTGCGATCGGGGCAGATGGCGGCCAGCAGCGTGTTGGACATGTTCCATGACCACCGCAGGACGTTGCAGGACTATGAGCGGGCGGTGGGGCGGGAGATTCTCGACGAATTTCGCATCGCCTCACGGGTGGCTCGGATCGTCTACACCTTCCCGCGGCTCTGCCATCGGCTGATCAACCGCTATCAGGAGGTGATCGGCCTCTACTACGACGTGCTGCAAGGACGAGAAACCTACCAGGGATTCTTCATGAAAGCCAAGGGCGTGGTGAAGCGCTCTTTCCGCGAACTCCTCCTCGAAGCGGTGCCGCTCCGATAATTCCGAAGGGTCGGCCGTAATCGGTTTACAGTTTTCAGTGTGCTGAATGGAGCCGATGAGGCGGCGGACGGAGAAGCGGCTTCTTCTCCTTAATCCGTCCGAACGCTTTCTGAAACTGTGAGCTGATAACTGTGGACTGAGAACAAGTCGGGGGTGGCTAACACCAAATTCCAAGGCGGCAGAGCGTGGATGGCTTGGAGGTGGCGGTACCGTTTTGGAGCGCGGCACTGCCGCCAGGCACCGGCTGGCTCGCCGAGGTCGTGCCGGTTCCGTCAGCGGACAGGGCGCTGGGGGCGGCGCCGTTCAAGGACGCCACTGCGTTCGTGGCCCCGGTGGTTTTCCCGCCCGACAGTTTGGCAAGGAGGGCTCGCCCGTCGCCCGCGTTGGGGTTGTTGGGATAGCGTTCGATGAGCAGCGCCAGCTTCTCTTGGGCCCAATCGGAAGCGCCCAGATCCTTATAGGTCAGGGCCAGGTAGTAGAGCGCGTCGCCGGCGATCGCCAAGTCCGCGTACTGGGTGACCACGGATTCGAAGCGGTGAGCGGCTGCCAGGTAGGCTTCCCGCTTGTAATAGAACCTGCCCACGAACATCTTGGCCTGTGCCACATAATCCTGGCAACTCTTGATGCGCTCCAGCGCCTGAGCTTCCCATTTACTGCCCGGATAATCTTTGAGCAGCTTTTCATAGGCGAGCTGGGCTTTGTTCACGGGATCCGGGTCCCGGTCCACGGTCTTGATCATCCTGAAGTGGCTTTCCCCGAGCTTGTATTGAGCGTAGGGCGCCAGGACGTGGACCCGGTGAAGGTCCATGAAATGCTGATACTCAATGATCGCTTCGGGGTATTCTTCCTTTTCAAAGAAGGCCTCGGCCCGCTTCATGATGACGTTGGGGTCGTAATTCTTTTCGATGGTGTCGCCGCCGGCAAAGATCTGTTCGTCGGTGCCACCGAGGGGTTTGCCCTGAGCTTGTGACGCTTTCGGGGCGCTGGAGCAGGCTATGGCACCGACCAGCCACAGCGAGACCGTGGCAAGCCCGAATCCGTACAGTGCAACCTTACGCATAGGCTCCATCATACCCCCGAGGGGGGGTACGCACAAGAAAGTCGTGCGAGGCTATCAGATTCCGACAGGCCGATGCAATGGCTCTTTTACAAGGAGGACACATTGACCCGGTAGGGGCGGCCTCCTATAATCGCCTACGTTCGGCACGAGGGTCCCAAGCGATCCCACCACCAGTAGGGTTTCACGAGGCAAGCAGGAGCAGCGGTGAGGCGAAGTCGCATCCTGGGAACTGGTTCGTTTGTCCCGCACCGGGTCCTGGAGAATGAAGAGGTGTGCCGCCCGCTCCGCTTGACCCCGACGGGGGTCACGCGGCGGACGGGCATCCGGGCGCGCCGCTGGGCGGCTGAGGGGCAGACGACGTCGACGCTCGCGGTGCAGGCGGGGCGGCGCGCGTTAGAGATGTCGGGTGTCACACCGGATGCGATTGAGGCCGTCGTGCTCTCCACGACGTCGCCGGACATGGTCTTTCCCGCGACGGCCTGTCTGGTCGCGGCCGAGCTTGGGATTCCGCGCGCGGCGGCCTTTGACGTGGCGGCCTCCTGCTCGGGTTTTTTGTATGCGCTGTCGATGGCGGATGCGTTCATTCGATGCGGGCAGTTCCAGCGGTGCCTGGTGATCGCCGCCGAAGTGAAGTCACGTTTCTTGAATCCCGCCGATGAAGCGACCGCAATCCTGTTCGGCGACGGGGCGGGAGCCGCGGTGGTGCAGGCCGAGGAGTCACGCCATCCGGACAGCCCGGGCATCTTGGCGATTCGGTTGTACGCCGATGGCGCACGTCACGAATTGATCGGCCTGCCGGCGGGAGGATCGCGTCAGCCGCAAACCCGCGAGACGGTCGGGGCGGGTCTGCACGCCATTCGTATTCACGGGGGACCGTTGTTCCGTGTGGCGGTCAAGCGGCTGGCCGCAGCTGTCTCCGATCTGCTGAAGGAATTCGGCGCGAGCATCGAAGACGTGCGCCATGCGATTTTCCATCAGGCTAACGGGCGGCTTCTGGCGGCGCTGGCCGCTCGGCTCGGTTTGGACATGGAAGCCACGACCTCCGTCCTCGAAGCCTATGGGAATACATCCTCGGCGTCTCTGCCCCTGGCGCTGGATCATGCGGCCATCTCGGGGAAATTGACGCCGGGCGACCTCGTCCTGCTCGGCGCATTCGGGGGGGGGCTGACCTGGGGAACCGCGCTCGTCCGTTGGTGAGGCGATGTTTAGATTTCTGATGCCCAGCGAGGTGGAGTTTTTCGAGCTGTTCAAGAAAGCGGCGCACAATGCCGTCGAAGGATGTCTCGCGCTCAAGCACATGCTGGAAGACTATTCGGATCCGTCCCAGAAGGCGCGGCAGATCAAAGACATCGAGCATGTGGGGGACGGGATCACTCACGACATCGTCCGGAAGCTCAATCAGACGTTCATCACCCCGCTCGATCGGGAAGATATTCACGATTTGGCCAGCGCGCTCGACGACATTCTGGACGTGGTCGAGGAGCTGGCGGATCGGTTTGTCATCTTCAAAGTCGACAAGCCGACGGAGACGGCGATCAAGCTCGCCAACATTCTCTATCAAGCCACGGTGGCGGTGGCGGCGGGGATCGACCAGCTCGCCGAGAAGAAACCCAATGTCACCGACCATTGCGTCCAGGTCAACAGTCTCGAAAATGAAGCGGACCGCGTCATGCGCTACGCCATTTCGGGCCTCTTCGAACATGAGAAAGATCCGGTCGCCGTCATCAAGTGGAAGGAAATCTACGAAACGTTCGAAGAAGGCACGGATCGCTGCGAAGACGTGGCGAACGTGCTGGAGCGCATCGCGCTGAAACACCACTGAGCCGGTGAGACGTGAAAGGTGAAACGTGAAATGCCCACCGGTGTGTGGTCTCGGTCCGCTTCCCTAATCCTTTTCGCCTTTTCCCTTTCACCATTCACGCTCTCCCATGCCTGAACTCAGCGGGATGCTTCTGGTCGTGGTAGTGTTGGCGCTGGTGTTCGATTTCACCAACGGCTGGCATGACAGCGCCAATGCGATCGCGACCGTGGTCTCGACCCGCGTGCTCAGTCCACTGACCGCGGTGGCGATGGCTGGCGTGTTGAACGTGGCCGGCGCCTTCATGTCGACGGCGGTCGCCAAGATGGTGGGAGTCGGCATCGTGGACCCCGGTGCCGTGACGCCGGTCGTCATCGCCGCAGCCATGGGCGGTGCCATTGTGTGGAATGTCTTTACCTTAACCCTGGGCCTCCCCACCAGCTCGTCCCATGCCTTGATCGGCGGACTGGTCGGAGCCGCTCTCTCCCACGGGGGATGGGCCGTCGTCCATGTCAAAGGACTCAGGGCCATTTTGGAAGCCATGTTCCTCTCCCCCCTGTTCGGATTCTTGATCGGGTGGGGAGTCATGGTGCTGTTGAGCTGGGCCTTCTTCAAAGTCGTGCGGCACATGGCGGTGGCCGCCTTTAGTCGGCTCCAATTGCTCTCCGCCGGCTTTATGGCCTATAGCCACGGGGCCAACGATGCGCAGAAGGTCATGGGCATCATTACATTGGCGCTCTTGGCCAGCGGCCAGTTGCAGTCCCCCGATGTGCCCATGTGGGTCATCGTCGCCTGCGCCTTGGCGATGGGGTTGGGCACGGTCGCCGGGGGATGGCGGATCGTGCGGACGCTGGGGATGCGGATCGTGAAGCTCGACCCGGTGCACGGATTTGCCGCCGAGACCGGCGCGGCTGCGGTGTTGATGACCACGGCCCACTTTGGGTTGCCGGTCAGCACGACGCACACGATCACGTCGTCGGTGATGGGCGTGGGGGCTGTGCAGCGGTTTTCCGCCGTCCGATGGGGCGTCTCGGCCAGGATTTTCTCCGCGTGGATCTTTACGCTGCCGGGGTCAGGCCTGGCCTCGGCCCTGCTTTATTACCTTCTGCGGAGCCTCTCATCGTGACCGGTCCTCAGAGTCGCCCAAAGTCGACTCTACCGGCAAACGAAGGACAAATCGGCTCCCGAAGGGATCGTTGCCTTCCACCCAAATCGTGCCGTGATGGGCTTCCACGATGTGCTTGACGATCGAGAGGCCTAGGCCGGTGCCCCCCAACTCCCGCGACCGCGCCTTGTCCACCCGATAGAACCGTTCGAACACCCTCGGCCGATCGGCAGACGGAATGCCGACGCCCGTGTCGGCGACCGTGACTTCCAGTTCGGCCGCGCCGACTCTGCGTCCGGACAGCTCGATCGTGCCGCCCTCGGGCGTGTATTTCACGGCATTGTCCAACAGATTGGTGAACACCTGTCCCAGCCGTTCCTCGTCTCCCTGAACCGGGGGAAGATCGGGGGGGAGCAAGAGATGGATCGTGTGACGTTTCTTGTCGGCCAGCGGCTTGATCATGGCGAGGGTGCGCTCCAGCAAGCCGGGCAGATCGACGGGCTCCCGCTTGAACTGCACTTGGCCCGACTCGATCTGCGACAGTTGCAGGAGGTCCTCGATAATGAGGTTGAGGCGATCCGCCTGCTTGAGGATGATGCGCAGAAAGGGTTCGGCCTGGGCGGGATTGGACTGTGCCCCATCCAGGAGTGCTTCGACATAGCCTTTGATGGACGTCAAAGGCGTCCGAAGCTCATGGGACACGTTGGCGACGAAGTCCTTGCGGACCTTTTCGAGCCGACGCACGGCGGTGATGTCGTGGAAGACGAGCACCGCGCAGGCTTCGCCTTCCCGCTCGCATTCCGTGATGGCGGCTTCCACCCGCAGCGTGTTGCCGGACGGCTGCACGGTGATTTCCCCCCCGCGATTGCTCTTGCTCTCCAGCACGTTCCGCACGAACGCGGTGAATTCCGACAGCCGGATGAGTTGGCAGACATCCTGGCCCGTCCCGCCGCGTACCCGCAACCCGAACATCCGTTCCGCCGCCGGATTCATGCGGAGGAGCCGGCCGCGGCAATCCAGCACCATGACGCCTTCGACCATGGAACTCAGCATGGCGAGCAATTGCGCCCGGTCTTCGGAGACCTGCTGGATCTGGCTTTCCAATTGGTCGGCCATCTGGTTGATCGACTCCGCCAGCATGCCGACCTCATCCCGGGACCGCCGGACGACGCGCTCGCCCCGCGCGCCGCCGGCGATGCGCCGGGCGACGACGGCGATGTCGCTCAAGGGCTTCGTCAGCCCGCCGAAGATGACCAGGCTCAGCAGGGCCGCGACCCCCAGCACCAGGCTGAAGGCGATCGCCAGCGTGCGCTGCATGTCGCCGATGCGCGCCTCAAGGGTGGTCAGTGGCAGGCCGACGCGGATCACCGACGCCGGCGACGACGTCGGGCCGTCCACGCGCAGCGCAAAATAGGACGTCCGTACGCCGGTCGTCTCGCTCTGCCGGACGTGCGCGCCTCGGCCGTCTTTCAACGCCTGCACGACTTCCGGGCGGTTTCCATGATTCGGAACCAGGAGCGGCTGGGATGCGGGCACGGAGCTGTCGGCCCACACGGTACCGTCCGGTCCGATGACGGTGACACGGACCAAGGCACGGCGCGCCACCTCGCCGGTCGCGCGCCGTAACTCGTCACGGCGCGCCTCGTCGCCCGGCGGCAATGTGGACTGGATGAGCGGTCCCAGCGACAGCGCGGCCAATTCCGTTCGGACGGTCAGTGCCTCGTCGAGTCGGGCGAGTTCATGGTGCTCGATGGAGCGCAGCGCCACCCATCCGGCCACGAGGACTCCCAGGCTCACCGCGAGCAGGGCGCTGAGGGTGGCTTTCAGGCGAATCGACATCTTACGCAGCGGCGTCACGGTCTTTCAGTTTGTATCCCAGCGATTTCACCGAGACGATGGCGTCGTTCAAGAAGGGAATCTTTTGCTTCAGCCGGCGGATGTGGACGTCGACGGTGCGCGTGGTGACCTCCCGATCGTATCCCCACACCGAATCGAGCAGGACCTCCCGCGTCAAGACGCGTCCACAATGGCGGAGGAGATGTTCGAGCAGGCCGAATTCCTTCGCGGTCAATTTCACTTCTTCGCCGTTCGCTTTCACCTCATGCCGGGCCAGGTCCATGGTGAGCGCGCCGTAGGCATAGGAGGCGGGCGCTTCCTGCGCCCGCTCCATCCGTCGGAACAGGGCCTTGACCCGGGCGACCAGCGTTTTCGGACTAAAGGGTTTGGTGACGTAGTCATCCGCTCCCAGTTCGAGTCCGATGACGGTATCCGATTCCTCGGCCTTGGCGGTCAACATGATCACCGGGATCATGGCGGTGCGGGAGTCCGCCCGCAGCCGTTTGCAGACTTCCAGGCCGTCCATCTCGGGGAGCATCAGGTCCAGCACGATGAGATCGGGCGGGTCGGATTTGACGAGCCGGAGCGCCTCCGTTCCCGACGAGGCGCCGAGGGTACGGTATCCCTCCTTTTCAAGATACAGGCGCACGAGGTCCAGGATGTCTCGCTCGTCTTCCACGATGAGAATTCGCTTGGGACTTGAGCCGGTCATGATGCTCGAAGGGTAAAGAGGGGGCCCCACGGAGTCAAGCGAGGAGGGGCCGATCCTGATGTTCGACTTCTTGCGCGGGCTGACTGCGCAAGCGCGCACTGCTCCATCGGGGGACCTGAAATTCAGTTGACGGCTGCGGAGGTTCTGCCGTATTGTGACCGAAGGCTTCCAGTCGTGTCGTGAACGGAAGCCTGCTCGTGGCAGGGACATGCCGGAGCCGCTGGAATGAAGGAGCCTCCGACCCCTATGAAAATCTACCTCGCCAAGCCGAGAGGATTCTGCGCCGGAGTCGATCGCGCGATCGAAATCGTCGAACTGTCGTTGAAGGCTTATGGCGCCCCCATCTATGTCCGCCACGAAATCGTCCATAGCCGTCACGTCGTGAACTCGCTTCGTCAGAAGGGGGCGAAGTTCGTGGAGGAGCTGGACGAAGTGCCCGACGGCGCCACCGTGATCTTCAGCGCCCATGGGGTGGCCAAGTCGGTGTGGGAGGAGGCGGAACGGCGGCATCTCAAGGTGATCGATGCCACCTGTCCGCTGGTGATCAAGGTCCATAACGAGGTCAATCGCGACCATACGCAGGGCTACGAGCTGATCCTCATCGGACATGCGGGCCATCCGGAAGTGATCGGGACTCTTGGCCAAGTGCCCGATAAGTTTCATCTGGTGTCCTCGGTGACCGACGTGGAACGGCTTAAAGTCGAGGATGCGCATCATTTGTCCTACGTGACGCAAACCACGCTCAGCGTCGACGAGTGCCGCGACATCGTGGCCGCGCTCAATCGGCGGTTTCCCGGCATCAAGGGGCCGCATCAGGAGGACATCTGCTATGCGACGCAGAATCGGCAGAACGCCGTGAAGGAACTGTCCAAGCTGGTCGACGTGATCCTCGTGATCGGCTCGCCGAACAGCTCGAACTCCAACCGGTTGCGCGAGTTGGGGGAATACTGCGGCATCCCGTCCTACCTGATCGACTCATCCGCCGACATCAATCCGGAATGGGTGAAACATGCGCGGGGAGTGGGCATCACGGCCGGCGCCTCGGCGCCCGAGGTCCTCGTCACGGATGTCGTGGAGTATCTCAAGGGGTTCGGGGCGGCCGTGGTCGAGGAGCTGACCGTCATCGAAGAAGACGTGGAATTTTCTCTCCCCAAAGAACTCGTGACCATCCAGCCCGTGGCACGCTGATTTCTCTTCCCTAACGTCGATGGAACTGACCCTGGCCTGGGTCGAGCGGCCCGAGCCAGGGGTTTTGGTTTCCCTTGACATCCCCAACATCTAGGGGGCGATCTCGCCTCGTTCCCCAGTATCCTGTATTTTGATTTTGCATTTCATAAAACCTTGTGTTAGAAATCGCTGGTCTTTGTCCGTGCAGATCGCTTCGGTTCATCCCGCTTGACCAAATCCTGGAGGCGTGGCATGCAGCTCAAGTCGCTCGAACTGACCGGGTTTAAGTCCTTTGTGGGTGCCCGCATCGATTTCCCCGCCGGGGTGACGGCCATCGTCGGACCCAACGGGACGGGCAAAAGCAACGTGGTCGACTCGATCCTCTGGGTCTTGGGCGAACAGAGCACGAAAACTTTGCGCAGCGAGCGTATGGAGGACGTCATCTTCAACGGCACGGAATCCCGCAAACCGCTCGGTCTGGCCGAGGCCTCGCTGGTCATCGGCGGATTTACGGATGAAGCCCTCCAGGGCCTTCTGGGCAGCACGGTTCCGATCACCGGCTCGCACGACATCATGATCACGCGGCGGCTCTATCGCAACGGGGACAGCGAATATCTCATCAATAAGACCCCCTGCCGCCTCAAGGACATACGCAGCCTCTTGCTCGAGACCCGCGCCGGGATGAAAGGCCACACCATCATCGAGCAGGGGCGCATCGATCAAATCCTGAACGCCTCGCCGCAGGACCGCCGGGAGCTGATCGAAGAAACGGCGGGCATTATTCGCTACAAGAAACAGAAGGCCGAAGCGTTGCGGAAGATGGAGTCGACGCGCGACAACCTGTCGCGGGTCCGCGACATCATCAACGAGGTCCAGCGGCAGTTGAACTCGCTCCAGCGGCAGGCGCGGCAGGCGCGCACCTATGCGACGCTCCAGCAGGAAGCGCGGACGATGGAGGTGCGGCTGCTGGTCCGCTCGCAACGCGCGCTCTCCGGTCGCCTGGCCGCCGCGGAACAGGATTTGATCTCGTTGGCGGACCAGGAGAGCGGGGAAGCCGCCGAGCAAGCGCGTCTCCACGCGGCGGTGGAGGAGCGGCGGCTGGCTCGGCAACGGCAGGAAGCGGCCATGTTGCAGGTCCAGGAAGAGCTGTCCCGTCTCCATCAGCAACAGGCGCAGGCCGCTGCGGACCAACAGATCGTGACCAACCGAATCGGGCTCTTGCAGGACCAGCAGGCGCGCGGCCGGGACGAATGTGCCCGGCTGGAATCCGAGCGGGATCTGACCGAGAGCCAGGCCGCGGCGCTGCGTGAGAAGGTGGCGGGGGCGGAATCACAGGCAGCCGAGTTGGCGGAGAAGCTGGCCCAACAGGATACGAAATTCAAGCGGGCGACCGATCGTCGCGCGGCGGCGCAGGTGCAGGCAGAGCAGGCTCGCTGCGACGTGCATGACTTGGCCATCCAGGTCGTGAACGGAGAAAATGCCGTGGCGAGCATCGAGACGCGATTGGCCGAGGGGGCTCGGCGCGTCGAGCGCCTCGCCGACGAACTGGCGGCAGCCGAGGCCAGCCGATTGGAGGCTCAGACGCGTCTGACGGAGGCAACCCGTCAATCGGCGGACGCGCAGCAGGCGTGTCAATCTCTTCACACGCGCCGGCAGTCCGCGTCGCTCGCCGCCTTGGGACTCGAGGAAGGGCTGCAGATCCTGGATTCGGAGGTCGCGCGCCGGATCGCGGAGGCGGCGGCGACGGAATCCCGATTGCAGGCCTTGACTGGCGTGCTCCGCGAAGACATGGGCTACGGCCGCGACGGCGAACAGACGGAATCGCTCCGAGCCCTGTGCAAGGGCGTCGGTGAGGCGGTGCCGGAATGGCTGGATGTGCCGGCCGGCTTGGAGCGCGCCATCGAAGCGGTGCTGGGCGATCGAGTCAGAGCTTGGATGGTGGAGGATCCCCATCAGGCTCAGGAGGCCATCGCCTACCTGACGCAGCATGCGATGGGGCGAGGCGCGTTCGTGCCGCAGTCCCTTCGGTGGACCGCCCAGGCCGCTCAGGAGTCTTGGTGGGGCGAGATCTACGGACAGCCCGGTGTGCTGGGGCGTGCGGTGGATTTGCTCGGCGTCCGGGGAGGCTCAAAGGATGTCCTGGGCTGTTTGTTTCACAGCGTGGTGGTCGTGGAGCAGCTCGACGTGGCCCTGTCGCTCTGGCGTCGGGGAAAGTGGAGCGGCCCCGCCGGCCCCACCTTTGTCACGCTTGAAGGCGAGGTGCTGGACCCCTCCGGGGTGGTCATCGGCGGGGCGAATACGGCCTCGGCGGGCATCCTCCAGCGCAAGCGGGAAATCGAGGACCTCCGGCGGGCGCATGAGACACTCACCGCCGCGATTACGCAGGAACAGGCCCAGCGCGGGCAGGCGGTGCGGAACATCGAGACGGCGCGCACCCATGTCGGCCATCTGGACGAACAGCTGCGGGAGGTCGAACTGCGTTCGGCCACCCTGGCGAAGGACGTGGCCAATCTTCAGGACTTGCTCGCGAACCTGGAGCAGCGGCGCGATACCTTCTCCCACGAGCGTGAGGCTGCCGACGCGGAACGGCTTCGAATGGAGGCGGACCTTCAGGACTTGCGCGGCCAATTGACGCAGCTCGTGCGGAGCAAGACGGGCAGTGAAGCGACGCTCGCGCAGGCGAATTTGGCGTTGCACCAGGCGGGTGAAGACTATCAGGCTTTGGATCGCGAGGTGGCGGACCTTCGGCTGGCGGTCGGCATGATGGCCAAAGAACGCGAGCACTGGGAACGCGACCTGTCGCGCCTGACCCAGGAACAACAGCAGCGTGCAGAGCGTCTGGAACGGCTTCACGTCGACCTGCAGGAGCAAGAGGAGGCCATTCGGCAGGGACAGGCGGAGCGTGACGGATACGTACAGACGTTCCGGGAGTTGGATCAACAACAGGGCCAGGTCCGTACGCGTCTCACCGCGCTTCACGATGAGCTGACCGCGCATCAAGCCTGCCTGGCGACGCTCGACGAGCAAATGGCTTCGGTCCGCGACCGCTTGACGACCATTCAACAGTCCCGAACCGACGCCGAGGTGCGGAAGGCCGAAGCCAAGACCAAGCTGGTCGACTTGGAGTCGACGCTCTCGGGCACCTACAAGCTTTCGCTCGATGAGGCCGCCGCTCTCGATCCGATTCCTCAGGCCGACTTGTTGGAACCGCCGCCGGTGGTGGCCGATGAAGAATTGCGCGAGCAGTTACAGAAGATCAGGGATCGCCTCGACCGCATGGGGCCGATCAACCAGGCGGCCATCTCGGAATGCGAGGAGTTGGAGCAACGGCATCAGTTCCTCACCACGCAGGAAGCCGATCTGGCCAATTCGATCGAGTCGCTCCGCGAGATCATCACGCGCATCAATCGGACGACGCGCCAGATGTTCGACGAGACCTTCCAGCAACTGCAAACGAGGTTCGGCGAAGTCTTCGGACGGTTCTTCCCCGGCGGGCGGGCCGAACTGGTCCTGGTGCAGCCTGACGCCCCGGCGGAGGGGGGCGAGCAGCCCGTCAGCGATGAGCCCGGCGTGGACATCGTGGCGCAACCGCCGGGCAAACGTCTGAAGAGCATCAGCATGCTCTCCGGCGGCGAGAAGACCTTGACGGCCATGGCGTTGATCTTTGCCAGCTTCCTGATCCGTCCCACGCCGTTCTGCATTCTGGACGAGATCGATGCGCCGTTGGACGAGGAAAACATCGGGCGCTTCACGACCGTGCTTCAGGAACTCGCGAATGAAGCGCAGTTTCTCGTGATCACCCACAATAAGCGCACGATGTCGGTGGCCGACTCACTGTTCGGCGTGACGATGGAGGAGCCGGGAGTCTCCAAGTTGGTCTCGGTTCGGCTGGCCGATCTGCAACCTGCCTGAGCGTCTTCAGCGTGGGAGATTCAGAGTCCGACCCGTCGGAGCCAAATAGAATCCGGTGACGGGACGGTCCGCGCCGCGGGCTCCGGTTTTCTTGACGCTCCTGATGTGCGTCTGTTATAAAACCTTTTCGAATCAACGGGTTGGATTTTGGTCCAGCGCCGGTCCCGTTCGGCGGCGATCGAGCGGTTGTTTGCGCATTCTCTCCGACTACGATGAAACTGCTGGAAGATCTCATTGCCCGTCTCTCTGACCGACTCTTTGCCGGCCCTTCCTCCGCCGGAGGAACGGTCCAGGGTATCGGGAGCAGCCCCTCTCTTCGATTGGTCGCGCGCAATCCCGAGGCGGCCGTATCGGGAGAGCAGTCAGGCCGGCGTTCCTCAACCGGGGCGGCCCAAGGACAATCGGAAGCGATCGACGAGGCGATCCGCAAGAGCCAGGCTTGGTTTTTCCGTCATCAGGACCCGCAAGGGTTTTGGGTGGCGGAACTGGAGGCGGACTCAACGCTCACCTCCGAATATCTCATGCTCCGCCGCTACCTCGGGGTACAAGATGAGGAGCGGGAGGCCAAAGCGGTGCGGTATCTCCGCTCCGCTCAGCTTCCGGACGGGGGCTGGCCCATCTATGCTGGCGGGCCGTCGGAAATCAGCGCGTCCGTCAAGGCCTATTTCGCCTTGAAGCTGGTCGGCCTGTCCGCCGACGAGCCCTTCATGCGCAAGGCCAAAGACTGCATCCTGGCCAAGGGCGGCGTGGTGGCCGCCAATGTCTTTACCAAGATCACCTTGGCCCTGTTCGGGCAGTACGACTGGCGGGGCGTCCCGAGCATGCCGCCGGAAATCCTGTTTTTCCCGCGCCGGTTCTATTTCAGCGTCTACGCCATGTCTTACTGGTCCCGGGCCGTGCTGATCCCGCTCTTGATCGTGTTTGCGCACAAGCCGCTTTGCCGGGTGGAGCCGCGGCAGGGGATTCGTGAACTCTTTGTGACGCCGCTGGAACAGATCAACTATCGCCGGGAGCCTCCGTTGAAACGCGACGCCGCCTGGTTCACGTGGCGGAACTTTTTCGTGACCCTGGACGCGCTGCTCAGGTTGTACGACCGGCTTCCCGTCCATCCCTTCCGGCACGCGGCGTTGGCGAGGGCCGCGACGTGGATGCTCGATCACATGAAGGGCAGCGGCGGGTTGGGGGCCATTTATCCCGCCATGGCCAATTCAGTGGTGGCGCTCCGCTGTCTCGGCTATCCGGTCGATCATCCGCTGGTGGTGAAGGCCTTGCGGGAAATCGAAGCACTCGAAGTGCATGATGTGGTGACCGATGAGTCGGGCGAGGGGCTGGCCATGCACATGCAGCCCTGCTTCTCGCCCAGTTGGGATACCGCTCTCTTGATGAATGCCCTGATCGAATCCGGCCTGTCCCAGGACCATCCGGCGCTCCTCAAGGCGGCCGAGTGGCTCATCTCTTGTCAGACCAGGACCGTGGGCGACTGGAAAATCTCCGCGCCCGAGGCGGAACCAGGTGGCTGGTATTTCCAATTCGAGAATGAGCGCTATCCCGACGTCGACGACAGCGCCGTGATCATCATGGCCCTCGCGAAACTCCGGATGCCGAACCGATCCGCCCAGTTGGATTCGATCGTGCGGGGGGTGCGCTGGGTCCTGGCCATGCAGGGATCCGACGGAGGATGGGGCGCCTACGACAAAGACAACAACCACATGGTCTTCAATCTCATTCCCTTCGCGGACCATCGTGCGCTCTTGGATCCCAGCACCTCCGATCTCGCCGGACGTTGTCTTGAGATGTTGGGCACGTTGGGCTATGACACAACGCACCCCGCGGCGCAACGGGCGCTCGCCTTCTTGCAGAAGGAACAGGAGGCCGATGGGAGTTGGTATGGCCGATGGGGCGTGAACTACATCTATGGTACCTGGTCGGTCATGGTCGGGCTTCGCGCCATCGGCGAGGACCTGACCTCTTCCTCGGTGCGCCGCGCGGTGGAATGGCTTGAAGCCAAGCAGAATCCCGACGGAGGCTGGGGCGAGTCCTGCCATTCCTATGCCGATCCCGCGACGGCGGCCGTCGGGGACAGCACCGCGTCCCAAACCGCCTGGGCGCTGCTGGCCCTGCTCGCCGCCGGCGTGACGGATTCGATCAGCGTGGTGCGGGGGATCAATTATCTGCTGAGGCATCAGCAGGCGGACGGATCCTGGGAGGAGCGGTATCACACGGGGACCGGCTTCCCCCGCGTGTTCTATCTCCGGTATCACTGGTACTGCCAATACTTCCCCCTCTGGGCCCTGGCCATGTACCGGAATCTCAGGATGAAAGGCTGCACGCGCGGCGATGAGTTACGGCGCGTGGCCCGGGAGACTGGATGGCTCCGGTCTCCGCTGGAGACGCGTGCGTCCCGCTAGATGGAAGGACGAGACGAGGAGCCGCCTCGCGCCCTCCCCAGTCGCGGGTCTTTCTTGCCGGCCGGCAATCCATTTCCCCATGGAACTCCGTCAGCTTCTGACAGACAGGGAGGGGCCGTGTCCCGGATTGCCGTGCTGACCGCGACACGCTGGGAATTCAACGCCGTCGCCGCGGCGATGACTCAGCCGGCGCGCCGAGCGGTCGGCCGACTCTCCTGTCTCGAAGGGCGGTGCGAGGCCAATGAGATCTTGCTCGTGCAAACCGGCATCGGTCCCTCCGCGGCCGCGCGGGGGGCCGCCGCCGTCTTGGCTGGTTCGCCGGTCGACCTCGTGGTGTCGGCGGGCTATGCCTGTCTTCTCACCGACGGACGGGTCGGCGATGTCATGACGGCGACCGAGGTCGCGACGCTCTCCCCGACCGCTTCGGCGACCGATGCCGCCGCGCGGCCCTGTGATGAGCGATTCCGCTCGACGGCCGCATCCGTCGCGCAGCGACGCGGGAAGCGGGTGCACGTCGGGCGCGTGGTCTCTGATGCGCGTGTGGCCGTCACGGCGGATGACAAGCGGCGGGCGGCCGCGGGGACGGGCGCGATCGGACTGGATATGGAAAGTGCCGCCATCGCCACGGTGGCCGCTGAGCGGCGAATCCCCATGGGAGTGCTTCGCGTCGCGTCCGACCTCAAAGACGCCGACCTTCCGTTCGATTTCAATCGGTGTACAGGCCCGCTCGGCTGGGCGCGAGGCGTCGCCCTCTGTGTCACGCATCCCTCGCGGCTGTGCGCGCTCATGGCCTTCCGCCGCGACGTGGCGGTGGCGACGGCCTCGCTGACGGAAGCCTGCCGCGAGGTCCTCGGGCGCGAGGAGGCCGCCGGCCCTCGACGCATGACGATACGGTGCGCCGAGTGCTGACCAGGCCGATCCAACGGCTGGGAGCCATTACCCTGTTTCTCCTCGGAGAGATGGGGCGGATGATGCTGTTCCTCTTCTCGACGTTCGGATGGCTCTTCCGCCCGCCGATCCGCGTCTTCCAGATGTTCAAGCAAGTGCACTTCGTGGGCTACAAGTCGACGTTCGTGGTTGTCCTGACGGCGGCGTTTACGGGCATGGTGTTGGGGCTGCAGGGCTACTACACGCTGCGGAAATACGGGTCGGAGAGCGCGTTGGGCTCGGCGGTGGCGCTGAGTATCATCCGAGAACTGGGACCGGTGCTCGCCGCGCTCATGGTGACGGCGCGCGCCGGGTCCGCCATGACGGCCGAGATCGGTATCATGCGGATCACGGAACAGATCGATGCCCTGGAAACCATGGCCGTCAGTCCCCTCCAGTACCTCATCGCCCCGAAGCTGGTCGCGGGCCTGATCAGCGTGCCGCTGCTGGTCGCCATCTTTGACGTCGTGGGGATTTACGGGGGGTATCTCGTCGGCGTCGATTTGCTCGGCGGCAATCCCGGCTCCTATTGGAGCTCGATCGAGTCGGCGGTTGAGTGGAAGGACGTGTATGGAGGCATTCTCAAGTCGATCAGCTTCGGGCTGATCGTCACCTGGGTCTGTTGCTATAAGGGATACTTCACGCGCATGAGCGCGGAGGGGCTGGGGACTGCGACGACGGAGGCCGTCGTGCTCTCGTCCGTGCTGGTCCTCGTCTGGGACTACTTCCTGACGTCGGTGCTGCTATGAGGCGAGGGGCGGTGGGCAAGAGGCAAGGGGAAAGAGCTCCAGCAAGGTCCCGCCCCTCTCGCCTATGGCCTCTTGCCTCGTGCCTGGCGCAAGCATGATCAGACTCATCGGGGTGGAGAAATCGCTCGGGGGGCAGAAAGTCTTGCGCGGCGTCACGCTCTCGGTCCACCCCGGCAAACTCACGACGATCATCGGGCCGAGCGGCGAGGGGAAGAGTGTCCTGCTCAAGCACATGATCGGGCTGTTGAAGCCGGATCGTGGAGAAGTCTGGGTGGGCAATGAAGAAATCTCCCGCTTGAAGGGCGAGGCGCTCAACACGGTGCGGAAGCGATTTGCCATGCTGTTTCAAGGGGCGGCCTTGTTCGATTCGCTGACTGTGACCGACAACGTCGCGTTTCCGCTCCGGGAGAAGCTCCACCTGCCTGAAGATCAAGTGAGGCAGCGGGTGCGGGAGCGTCTGGAACAAGTCGGATTGGCCGGGATGGGACACAAATACCCGTCCGAGCTGAGCGGCGGCATGAAAAAACGGGCTGGGTTGGCGCGGGCGCTGGTCATGGAACCGGAAATTATTCTCTTTGATGAGCCGACCACCGGGCTCGACCCGCTGATGGCGCACGCGATTCACGAATTGATTTCCACCACCCAAAAGCGATTTGGGTTTACCGCCGTCATGGTGAGCCATGAAATTCCCGAAGTGTTTCTCATCTCCGATTACGTCGCCATGTTGAAATCCGGCCGGATTGCGGTCATGGCGGCGGCCGAAGAGTTCGTCAATACCACGGATCCGGAAGTGCGCGAGTTCATCGGCGTGGGCGCCGCATCCCACCGGGCGGTCTAGCAGCGAGGCAAACACGTATGGACATGGAAAAAGTCAGACTCGAATTGATCGTAGGCGTCTTTGTGCTGATCGGCCTCGTCTGCCTGACGTACCTCTCCGTGAAGCTCGGCAAATTGGAGGTCATCGGCGGGCACTTGTACGAAGTGACGGCGGTGTTCACCTCCGCCTCGGGGCTCAAGGCCGGCGCGAGTATCGAGATCGCCGGGGTGGAGGTGGGGCGGATCAAATCGATCTCGTTGAAAGACGACCGAGCGCAGGTACTCATGGCGATTCGTGAAGGCGTCCAACTTTTTGACGATTCGATCGCGTCCATCAAGACCCGCGGCATCATCGGCGACAAGTACGTCTCGCTGTCGACGGGCGGGGGCGGAGACCCGCTGAAGCCGGGCGGGCGCATTCGGGACACGGAGGCGGGCCTGGATATTGAAGAACTCGTCAGCCAGTATGTCCATGGCAAGGTCAAGTAAGCGGGAAACGGGGGAGGGCTCATGAGACATGTGAACCGAAACGACTCGCGAGGCTGTGTGATCGCTTCCGTCTTCGCCGTGGTCCTTGGCTGTGGCGCGGTCGGTCCGGCGGCCGTTTGGGCCGGCGCGCCCACCGACGCGGTCAAGAGCACGGTCACACAGGTCATCAAGACGCTGGAAGACGCGGAACTGAAGAAGCCGGGCAAAGCGGACGAGCGCCGGCGCACCCTGGAAACGATCATCGGCGAGCGGTTCAATTATACCGAGATGGGCAAGCGGGCTCTGGGCGCGCAATGGGCCAAGCTCCAAGACAGGGAGCGCAAGGAATTCGTGGACCTGTTCCAGCGGCTGCTCTCGTCCAGCTATGCCGACAAGATCGAGGGCTACACGGGCGAGCAGGTGTCCTATCTGAGCGAGCGGAAGGAGGACAACTACGCCGAGGTGCGCACGAAGGTGTCGTCGGGGAAAGCGGAGATCCCGCTGGATTACCGATTGATCAGCAACTCAGACGACTGGCGGGTCTACGACATCGTCATCGACGGTGTGAGCCTGGTGAAAAATTACCGGGGGCAGTTTGAAAAAATTCTGCGCGAATCTTCCTATTCCGACCTCGTCGACAAGCTGCGGCAGAAAGTGGACAAGGGCAAGTCGGGTCCGGTCGAGGGCAAGTGAGCGTCGGGACGCCGGGCAACCGTCATGACTCGCGATTGCCGGGCTGCCTGCGTCGCCGTGGGCCTGACGCTGGCCGCTGTCCTGGCCCTCGCGCCGGCCGAGAGTCTGGCCGAGGTCAAGACCTTCCCCATTCCCTCCGTCGCCACGACCCGCAACGACGGGAACGACGCGGGGCTGATCGCGCCCACCCTCATCACCAAGCCTGATGGGGATCTCCAATACATCGTCGCGCCGCTGCTGATCCGCAACTCCATCGTGGGAATGCGCGGGGCGCTCAACGTCTTCCGATACGATCCGGGGGGACGGGAATTGCGCTTCATTGCGTCGATGAGTGAAAAGATCGAGCGGAAACTGGTGCTGAGCTATTTCGATCCGGCGCTGGCGAATGGGCGCTACTCATTTTTCGTGGGCGGCACCTTTTTCAAGAACGCGACGTCCCGATTTTTCGGCATCAGCAACGCCACGAAAGAAGGGGACGAAACCAACTACACCGCCAGAGAAAGTCGGGCGAACTGGCGGTTCGGGCTCTATCTGAATGAGGTCACGCAGGTGGCCGTCGGGCAGCGGTTTCGCGAAGTCGGCGTTCAGCGCGGGGCCACGAACCTGCCCTTCAGTCTCGATCGCTTTGGTTCGGTCGAGGGCATTCAGGGGGGGGCGGTTCTTGGACACCGCGCGTCATTCTTTTACGATACCCGGGACAGCCTCGTGGCGCCGACCGATGGCACCCAGATCATCGCCTATGCCGAGCTTGCCCAGAATCTGCGCAACGGCGACCATCCGGTCTTCTATCGGTATGAACTCGAAGCCAAGAAGCTGATCCCCTCGGAGTCGAAGCGGACCATTCTGGTCCTTCGGGCCGATCTCCAGACCACCTTCGGTCAGCAGGTCCCGTTCTTTGAACGCAGCTCCTTGGGAGGCCAAAACAATCTGCGCGGCTACGGTGTCGACCGGTTCATCGACGATCATCTTTTCGTCGTCAACATCGAAGAGCGCATTCATATGATGCGCGTACAGTTCCTCAACGTGGCGGCGGAATTCGAGATCGCCCCCTTCGTGGACATGGGGAAGGTCTTCAATACGTTTCGGAAGCGGCAGCTTCAGGGCTATGAGATCACGCCGGGCATCGGCTTCCGCGCCATGGTGCGGCCCAGCGTGGTAGGGCGCGTGGACTATGGATACAGCAAGGAGGGCGGGGCGGCATTTGCGGGACTGGACTTCCCCTTCTGATGCCCTGAGAACGGCCATGCGAAGGAACCTGACTCGTACCGCGCGCTGGATCGTCATGATGGGGCTCCTGAGCGGCCTGGATCCGGTCGCGGCGGAGGAGTTGCCGGGCTTCGGGCCCATGCCGGTTCGGAACTTCCAGCCGTTTCAACTGCTCTTTATCGGCATGCCCGGCGACCGAGCCTCGGTGCTTCCGACGAAAGCCTTGGACGTTCGCCTGGAGTTGGCCGAGACCGCCACGGTCTTCAACGAGCAAACGGATCGCGTCAGCGCCAAGGTCAAGTTTGAGACGCTGCGTTCCGGCCTGTTTCTGCGATATGGCGTGACGAACCGGCTCGAAGCAGGGATTGAGGTCCCCGTGTTGTACCGCTCCCGAGGGTTTCTGGAGGGGGCCATCACGGCGGTGGAACGGGCGACCACCGGGTTAAACCCGGCTCGCGGGGCGCTCAAGGATACGAGCTATGCCTTCCGAATCAGTCGCGACGGGAATCTGCTGATGCAGGGGGGCGATGACCACTACGGCCTCGGCGATATTTCGCTCACCTCGAAGTATCAAGTCTTGAGCCAAACCGACAGCCTTCCGGCCCTCTCCCTCAGGGCGTCGCTCAAGTTGCCGTCGGGCGACAGCGCGCAATTTTTCGGGAGCGGCCATACGGATTTCGGTGTAGGAATCGCGGCTGAGAAGCGAATCGGGGAACATTGGTGGCTCTATGCGAACGCGAACGGGCTGTTCCCGACCGGCCATGTTGCGGGGCTGGCGGTCGGGCCCGGGTTCTCCGGCCTCGCGGCGGTCGAATATCAGTGGACGCCGGCTTTCAGCATGATCGCCCAGCTCGACGCCTATTCGAGTTTGTATCGGGGCACGGGGCTACGAATCTACGACAAAGGGGTATCCGAAGCGGTCCTCGGGCTCAGTTACCTGTTCGACCGTCGGTTCTTGTGGCAGGTATACGGCGTCGAAAATCTGGATTTCATCAGAGACAGCGCGGCGGATTTCACCTTGGCCACCGTGCTCACCTATCGAATCGGGCGATAGGCCTAGTCCAAACCGTCTCCGACTCCGATCAAAACTTGACAATCCGCAAGGGGTTGTGTGAGACTTTGCGCACGTGCCCACATATAACCGCCGCCCTTCTCCCCGGGCTTCCTATCCTTCTTTCTCGTTTGCTCTATGTCGTCGTCTCGTAAGGGAATAGAGGGTTGGGCGAACAAGGAGCGTACAACCATGCCATTGCTGAAATCCATCAACAGTCCCGCGGACTTGAAGCGGATCGATCAGGCACGCTACGCGGCGCTGGCTCAAGAAATCCGCGAGGAAATTCTGTCGGTCGTGTCCAGCGTGGGCGGGCACCTAGCCTCCAATCTGGGAGTGGTCGAACTCACCATCGCGCTCCACTCCGTGTTGGACACCCCCAAGGACAAGATCGTCTGGGATACCAGCAATCAGGCCTATACCCACAAGCTCCTGACCGGCCGGCGGGAGCGGTTCCACACCCTGCGGCAGTATGGCGGATTGAGCGGGTTCTGCAAGCGCGAGGAGAGTGAGTACGATACGTTCAATGCGGGCCATGCGGGCACCGGCGTGTCGGCGGCCTATGGGATGGTGGAAGCGCGTGAACGGCTGGGCGGGTACCACAAAGTGGTCTGTGTCGTGGGTGACGGGGCGCTGACGGCCGGCATGACGCTCGAGGCGTTGCACCACGCGGGCGGGACAGGGAAGGACTTCCTCGTCGTCCTGAATGACAACCAAATGTCGATCTCGCGGAATGTGGGGGCCATCTCGTCCTACCTGAACCGGACCTTCACGGGCGAGTTTTACACGAAGATTCGGGAAGAAGCGGGGCATTTCCTCGAATCGATCCCGCACATCGGCGGCGATGTGAAGAAACTCGCGCGCCGGGCCGAGGAGTTGGCCAAGGGCGTCGTGCTGCCGGGGCTGCTTTTCGAGGAGCTCGGCTTCCGCTATGTCGGCCCGATCGACGGCCATAACTTCGAGCATCTCCTCCCGGCGCTGCACAATGTCGTGAAGCTCAAAGGACCGACGCTGCTGCACGTGATCACCAAGAAAGGCCTTGGCTACGAGCCGGCGATGAAGAACTCCGTCTGGTTCCATGCCTGTCCGGCCTTCGTCAAGGAAACGGGCGAGCCGGCCAAGAAAGCGGTCCGCCCGAGCTACACCGCGATCGCTGTCAATACGCTGGTGAAGTTGGCCCGTGAGGACAAGCGGATCGTGGCCATCACCGCCGCAATGTGCGAAGGCACCGGGCTCAACGTCTTCGAGAAGGAATTCCCCAAGCGCCTCTACGACGTGGGTATTGCGGAGCAACATGCGGTGACCTTTGCGGCCGGCCTTGCGGCGCAAGGCGTCAAGCCGGTGGTCGCCATGTACTCGACCTTCTTGCAGCGCGCCTATGACCAGGTCGTGCACGACGTGGCCACGCAGAATCTGCCGGTGGCCTTTTGTATCGACCGCGGGGGGTTGGTCGCCGAGGACGGCACGACGCACCATGGCGCGTTCGACTACGCCTATCTGCGTCATGTGCCGAACATGGTGGTCATGGCGCCGAAAGACGAGAACGAGTTGCAGCATATGGTGAAGACCACGGTGAACTATGAGGGGCCGGCTGCGGTCCGCTATCCGCGGGGCGTCAGTCTGGGCGTCGCAATGGATCCGGAACCGGTCTCTCTGCCGATCGGGAAGGGGGAGGTGCTGGTGGAGGGCACGGACGTGGCCATCGTGGCGATCGGTGCGCCGGTCTGGCAGGCGGGCCAGGCCGCCGAACGGCTCCGTCGTGAAGGGATCTCCACCGCTGTGGTGAATGCCCGCTTTGTGAAACCGCTGGACACGGAACTGATCGCTTCCGTGGCAAGGCAGGTGAAGTATCTGGTCACAGTCGAGGAAGGCACCCGCATGGGCGGGTTTGGCTCCGCCGTGCTCGAGGCCTTGTCCGAAAAAGGGATCACGCATCTGGCGACCAAGCTCATTGGGCTGCCGGATTGGTACGTTGAGCAGGGACCGCAGGATCTCCTGCGCGAGAAGTACGGATTGACGGCCGACGGTATCTACCAGAGCGTGAAAGAATTGATGGGGCGGGTCTCCGTCGAAGCGAGCGCCGCCGCCACCCTGTCCGAGCTGCGGAATTTCCTGCCGGCCGGGGATGAGCAGGGAAGCTGACGAACCGCATGCACATCACGCGGAAGAAGACCAGGCGGATCACGGTCGGCAACGTCAAGATCGGCGGCGGCGCGCCCATCTCCGTGCAGTCCATGTGCAGCACGGATACGCGGGATGTCGCCGCGACCACCGAGCAGATCCGGCAACTGGAAGCGGTCGGCTGTGAGTTGATCCGTGTCGCCGTCCCGGACATAGAGGCGGCGGCGGCCCTGCCCAAGATCAAAGCGGCGATGACGGTTCCGTTGATCGCCGACATTCACTTCGATCACCGTCTGGCGCTGGAAGCCGCCAAGGTCGTCGATTGCGTCCGCATCAATCCCGGCAACATCG
>FKKE01002105.1_pt1 | contig 25218 bp, 20 predicted proteins | sample 1106331 | NCBI WGS metagenome assembly FKKE01 (sample SAMEA3931202, study PRJEB13176) | freshwater metagenome | biome: Drinking water system; feature: drinking water; material: freshwater | place: China | collected 2013-02-06
TCAAGTCTAAGTCTAAGACGAAGTCTAAGGCTAAGTTTTGGGTCCTGTTACTGTATTACCTCAGTGACGACCCCTGCGCCGACGGTGCGTCCTCCTTCGCGGATAGCGAAGCGGAGCTCCTTATCCATTGCGATTGGTTGGATAAGCTCCACCGTTAGTCCCACGTTATCTCCGGGCATTACCATCTCCTGACCTGCCGGCAGCTCTACAACTCCCGTTACGTCGGTCGTTCGAAAGTAAAATTGGGGTCGATACCCTTGGAAGAACGGAGTATGCCTCCCACCTTCTTCCTTCGTAAGAATATACACCTCAGCCTTAAACTTCGTATGTGGAGTAATACTCCCTGGCGCTGCAAGCACCTGACCACGCTCCACCTCCTCTCGCTTCAACCCTCGAAGCAAACAACCAAGGTTATCTCCAGCTCGACCTTCATCGAGAAGCTTACGGAACATCTCTACCCCGGTGACAACTGTCTTCACCGTGTCCCGCAGTCCTACAATCTCAATCTCCTCACCAACCTTCACAATCCCACGCTCCACTCGGCCAGTTGCTACCGTCCCTCGCCCTTGAATGCTGAACACGTCCTCGACCGGCATGAGGAATGGCTTATCAATATCCCGCTTCGGCTCCGGTATATACTCATCCAGCGTCGCCATCAGCTTCTCTATCGCTTGCGCGCCAATTTCTCCCTTCTCCCCCTCAAGCGCCTTTAACGCTGAACCACGGATAATCGGAATCTCATCCCCGGGAAATTCATAACTGCTCAGCAGCTCCCGTACCTCAAGCTCAACTAAATCAAGCAGCTCAGGGTCATCCACCATGTCCACTTTGTTTAAAAACACAACAATGTGGGGAACTCCAACTTGGCGCGCAAGCAAGATATGCTCACGGGTCTGCGGCATCGGTCCATCGTTCGCACTCACCACCAGAATCGCCCCGTCCATCTGCGCCGCACCCGTGATCATGTTCTTCACGTAGTCCGCGTGCCCCGGACAGTCCACGTGCGCATAGTGCCGCTTGTCCGTCTCATACTCCACGTGCGCCGTCGCTATCGTAATCCCACGCTCTCGCTCCTCAGGCGCATTATCAATCTGATCATACGCGCGAAACTCGCCACGACCTCGCTCCGCTGCCACCTTCGTCATCGCCGCAGTCAGCGACGTCTTCCCATGATCCACGTGACCAATTGTACCAACGTTCACATGTGGCTTCGTACGCTCAAATTTCCCCTTCGACATCGCTCTCTCCCAAGTTAATCAGACGAATGTGGCTCTATACTCCGCTAACGGAATGCCGAGTACGCAACCTAGTGCTCAGTCGTGTTACCACTCGTGAGGCTAACACGACTGAGCACTAGGTATTAATGTTTGGCTGTTATGCGGTGACTTCTGCGATCTTTCACAGATTCCCGCCTTACGGGAAATCCATAAAAGACCGCAGAAGTTACCGCATAACAGCAATAGAAACTAAGGGGCGCGATGCTAGCATGATGATATTTCAGTGTAAAGTTGCGGATTCCCTCTGTGGCTCCGTGTCTCTGTGGTTCAAGAATCAATTATATCGAACCACAGAGGCGCAGAGTCACAGAGGGAAATTAAACGGAACTGGAGCGGGAGACGGGACTCGAACCCGCGACCCTCAGCTTGGAAGGCTGATGCTCTAGCCAACTGAGCTACTCCCGCAGTAACTCCATCGGAAAATTATTTATGATGGAGTTACTGCGTAAGTAAACGCATTACTCTCCATCGAAACGTTAACCAGAGTCAAACGATGTTAGGTAGTTGAAGATTCAAAATGCGCTTGGCCCTGCTGGAAGAGCCTCGATCAAAGCTCCCCCGCAGGGCCAAATCCTCGGAATCTCAATCAATGAGACCTAGTAGATGGAGGCAATGAGGTTGGAACACAACAGCTTCGTTTTCAGCGGCATCATAACGAACCCGCGGACGTTCCCTTTGTGGGTTCCAACACCAACAATTGTGCGTTGGTCGTTAATTGCCGTTGCCCGAAGAATCTGCCACTCAGACGCAGGGTCAACGAGATCGTTGAGCTTCAGCATCATACCTCGTTGATAGAGGAAAGCTCCTTCAACGTCCGATTGGCCGATAACGTCGCCATATTTGTTGATATCAACGGGCCGTACTCCAGCATTTCTGCCTTCAGCCGGGAACGCTCGCATCCCACCACTCTGATCATAGATAAATCCGTGATAGGCGGTCGGAGCGTAGTCGATGGTAAATCCAACGACCGTTCCACTGTCACTAATGCTCGATGGCCAGATATAAAAGCTACCGAAATCACCAAGGTCAGTCACACCTGATTGCGGATTATAGGTATATGCGTGTGATTCCGGTCCATTTGCCGTGAAGGCGAAACACATTCCAAGTGCAGTAAACTGATTGTTGATCCCGACCGCTCCACCTTGCACACAACCGGGAACCATTGGGAGCTGCACCATTCCAGTCTCCGGATGATAGGAAAACGGGAGCGAACCTGAGTCGGGGCTGAGTTTCGTATGACCCACTACCTGACCCTTATCATTTAAACCCATCGCAATACTGATGGGATCACCTGATTCATGGACGTCGACCATGCCATGCGTTGCATCAAAGGTACTCGCATGACTCGAGAGATAGAATTGGTCAAACATTTCGCTGGGGTCGGCAAGCATAATCTCACCGCTGTTAGCCGCAACGACACCATAATAGTTTATCCCGACTGCCACTGAATGGCTGCCGTAGGCTGGGTCGAGGAGGGTCGTTCCGCCATTCTCGTAGATGAATCCGCGGAGCATATCGCTTGCGTCATAACCGTAACCAACGACCTGGTTGCGATTGTTCACGCTTACCGCACGGGTCTCGTCACCACCGATGCTCGGTATTTCGCTAATCGCCCATCGACCACAGCTCTGCGCCACTGCGTCAGCAATTGGCGAGAGGGGTGAGTAGAGAGAGACTGATGCAAGGAATGCTGTTGATAAAAATCTGGGAAACGCGTTCATGATGTTACCTCTCCTTATTACTTTCACTGGTATACTCTCAATCCACCAAACAAATTTGAAATCACTACCGAGTGAATGTGCAGGATTTGTGCCAGTTGAAACCGAATCCGAGAAGTTTTGAAGTACCCGAAATTTGGAAACAGTTTTCACTAGGATCGGTGAACGCAAGAAGCGTTTTCACTACGCGCTTCACGATCGTGAGAAGATGCCATAGCGCACTTTGGGAAGATCCATGAGGCGAGGAAAAATCTTGGTCACGCAAAAATCAAGAACGTTCGAATTTTGTCATTGCGAGCGTAGCGAAGCAATCTCCAACCACCGTGCATTTCGCTAGCGCTTCGGTAGGAGATTGCCGCGGTCTCTTCGCTCCCTCGCAATGACAAATGCGCCTCAAAATCGGTTCCCATTTAGTTCCCAATTTTCCGCTGGTTACTACGAGTTTCAACGAGAGATCTTCCACGCCGAGAATCTCCTAAAAACAAGTCCTAATGGGAGTTTTTAGAACACCGCGTCACGCTGTTTGCGTATGTGCGCAGGTGATCAAATCAGATTCAATACCAAGAACGAAATTCTCCTATGGATTTTCCTTGGCATAGATGCTGCAGCTTCTTCCGCAAAAAGGAACCAAGTCTCTTTACGGTGGGGGCATATGACACAAAATAAAACTTTATCGTCCGTGGCATGGTCGTGCGCCTTGGCGCTTTTCTTCTTTCCGGGAATCTCTCTCGCACAAGCGCCGATTGAGGGTGAGGTTATCGTCGATGCGGGAAACGGCTTCGCTCGGAACTCTTCTACGGGAGAGCTTGAGATCAGCGGTCTCACCCCGGGAGCTCAAATCTCGATCGATGTGCTCATTCGAACCTCACAGGGGACAGCCGCTTTCCCAAATACCAGTTTACTTCAACTTGACCCCCGAAACTCATTCGGTGCGATGTGGGATCCGGCGATGAGCTGCTCCTCGGGGCTGCCCTCTTGTCCAACGTGGAACGAGAACGAAGTAGCAGGCGATCCATATACCCTCAGTGGCTGTGAGTTCTGGGCTGATAACGATGGGGACGGACTTCCTGACACCTCGGGCAACTACTGTAACTATTCTGCAGCTGCGAGTTTTCCCAGCCATGATTCAATGGACGGTATTGTCGCCGCATCGTTTTTCCAATCGATGTGGTTCGAGAATGGCGACCCGATTTTCGGTGTAGGAGCCGGTCAGAACATTATTGCACTCGAAGAAGCTACAGATTACCAGAATCTCGGCGACGCAAAGCGAGTGACCACACTCCACCTCGTATATCAAGAAGACGGGGTAATCGACGTCTGCGGAACTCCACCGGCAACTGAGCAGGAGGTGAGTTTCACCGGCGTTACCTTCCAGAAGGACATGTTTGATTTTATAACGCCAATGGAAACCTACTCGGAGTTCGCAAACACCGAAGGAGCTCCAAATCATCGTCGACTTGATTGTGCAAACGGGAAGATTCTGCTTCGTGCAGCAGCTCAGACGAATCCGCTTGGCATCGACACCGATAACTCAACTTACTCCCGAAGTTACCCTGGCTACCGGAGAATCGTAGCCTTTCGTCCGTCGCACCCGGTAAGCGGTGCCGCGCAGGGTCAGACCTATATTGATATCCGCTTTAGCGGTAATGCATCTGCGGCAACCTGCTCCAGTGCTTCAGCATGTGCGAACGCCTTTACCGTCACCACTCAGTGCCGGACTGATTACCCAGCATGTGCTGCGAATTCCCCCGCTAGCGCCATCTGCGTAGGTCAGGCACCGGTCATGGTGAGCGCGCAGATCGAGCCCAATTCACCGCTCGGTGGGAATACCGGAAACAACATCTTACGAACCACCTTCGATCGGCCGATTCCTAAACTGTGCTGGACGACGGTGACCCATAATGAGAGCCAGAGCGAAACAACCGTGGGCGCCCTTGCTGGTGACGTTGATGGAGATGGAGTTGTGACTACTGCAGATGGTGCAGCCTTATTTAACTACTACAATGGAGATTGCTCCGCAGCGCTCGACCAGTTTCAGTGGGACGTAAATGGCGATGGTGTCGCTAATTTTACGAGCGATAACGCCTCGCTCATGTGGCTCTTCGGCGCGACATTTCCACCACCCGCGCACGGAAGTTGGCTCGGTATGGCGCTTCCAGAATAAAACGAGAGAGAGGGTTCGCGACAAGTTCGGTTTTACGCAAAGCGAGAGGAAAGGAGAACATGAAAGCGAAATTTAACAGCACGTTTTCGGTGATAGCACTCGTCGCCGCGGTTGGCTGGCTGAACACGGCTACGGCTCACGCAGCTGTTCCTACGCAAACAGCAGTGTCAGTTGAGGGTGGTGGGGAAAGCGCCTGTCTCAGGGATGCTGACAAGGACACCGTTTGCGATCGCTCGGATAATTGTCCAACCGTTGCGAATAAGGACCAACTGAATACCGATGGTGATACGCAAGGGAATGCTTGCGATACCGATGATGACAACGATGGTCGGGCAGATACCTCTGACTGCGCACCGCTTGATTCAACGAAGTATCGGCTCAGTGACCGGGTATCAAACTTCCTCTTTCCCGATGGCGATAAGGATGGGTTTGCTGAATGCCCATCGCTCCCTGTTTCTGGCATCTGCTACGGCACTACCGCACCTGAGCGTTATGTGCTCTCAAACAGTCCATGTGATAACTGTCAAGCGCATTACAACCCATCCCAGAATGACGGTGACGGTGATGGGCTCGGCGATTTCTGCGATGGCGAAGAAGATTTAGGAAACCTCAAGCTCACCACCGCTCCAGATTTTAAACAGACACTTATATTTGGTGGACCGAATGCACATATACAGATGATGGAGGCCGCGGAGGGTGCGGGTGCGACCGGTGGGACTGCAAGTGCAGTATCAGGGATCCCAACAAGTGGCGTTGTAATCCGCATCATCGGAAAAGAGATCACCTATGGTGCAGGCGGTCCGGACGTATCAGTTCAACTCGACTATAAAATTAATCAGGGCGCCTACCAGACAATTACCTGGAACTCTGGAAACGCCAATCTTTCGGTTGGGAACACGAAGTATATCGATCTCGCGGGTTCGGACCCAGTGGTGCTCACCTTCCGTGGACGACCGAGCTACAACAACTACCCGGTCGGTGTTGTTGCTGAGAGCAATACGCTCAACGCTCTCTTCTTCTTCGATGGCAACAATTTTAATGACATGGTGCAGATGAGAAACTTCGACCCGAACTACCAGTTTGGTGGACAGGTCCCAGTGAGCTCATTCATGACGCCCTACCTCCTTCCGCCTGATGGTAGCGGTGAGCAGATAGTAAATCTCGCTGCGGGTGAAATGCTCATGCTCTTCGAGCTCGGCACGACGAGTACAGCAAGCGAAGTTTACGACCTTCAGGACGTCGTCGCGATTATTACCCCGTCAGATGACGACGATAATGACGGTATTGGCGATATCGAAGACACCTGCGTCGACAGCGATGGAGACGGTTTTGGTAACCCAGGGTATGCAAACAACACCTGCCCGGTTGATAATTGCCCGTCGAATTCCAACCCAGACCAGGCAGACACCGATGGTGATGGCATCGCAAACGCTTGCGATGATGATGACGATAACGATGGAGTCCTTGACTGCGCTGATAACTGTCCTGTGACGCCGAACGGAAACCAGGATGATGATGATCTTGATGGTATCGGGAATGCCTGTGATGGTGCACTCCGGATGGAGTACCCTGTTGGTGGCGTGTCCGGAGACCCGAACCCAAACCATCATCAGATGCAACTTCGGTATACCGTAATGCCTCCGGCGACTATGGCCTCTGACCTTACGAGCTTTACCTTTGAACTGCAGAACTCAAAGGGAATCAAGGTTAATCAGCCAGGAGTTCCAAATCCAACGATAACTTGGCATGGGCTTCCAGCATGCGCGTCGGCGGACCAGAAAAATTGCTGGACCTTCGCTCAAACTTCGGCTCTTCAGTATCGCGCGGTTTTTATACCTGGCGGCTCAAACAGCAATAAGTTTGACCTCACTGGAACGCAAACGATTGCCACTTTGGACTTCTACACTTACCCAGACTTTGAGATTGATGTCTGCGGTGACTTCGTTGAGGGTCCTGGACGTGGAACCAATGCCCAGCAAGCTCAGCACGGCAGTGGCAAGATGCGCGAGCTCCGTATCGATAACGGTATCGGCGACGGCGAAGAGTTCGGACTCTACGGGTGCAAAATGGAATTTGGAGATGTAATCGGACTCTCAAGTGATGGGAGCGTCTCAGGCCCGGCTGGAGTTCCTCCCGTTATCGTGGACGCACGGCAACCCCATGCTCCAAGTAACAGCGTTGTTCAAGGATGGGACAATAGCGTCTACCTGATGTTCGAGGATACCGTTTCGGCAGTTACACCAGCGGATTTCCAAGTGACCGAAATCGGCGGTGACGGGCTCGTCCCAACTATCTCGCAGATCACGGAGACGAATGATGGCGATGCCGTCATCCTCGTTCATTTCAACTGGAACGGTGTTCCAAAACAGAGTGGTGTATGGCTCAAAGTCCGTCACCTCCCGAGTAATACCAGTGCTCACCTTGGAACGCTTGCCTGCGATCTGAACCAAGATGGTAAGGTCAGCCTTGCCGGTACAATAGATCAGGATACGGGGATGCCAGTTCCCGGAGATCTCGATATGTTTAATTTCTGCGTCGCTTATCCGGACCAGTGCGATTACTACCAGACGGATATCGATCGCGATGGAACGCCTGGCACTACAGCAGACCGTGTGCGCTTGCAACAGATGATCGGAGGTATTGGTTATACTTCCTGTCTCGGCAAAAGCTTGCCGCCGATTGACTAGTCCTTCGACTTACTCAGGACTCGGCGGCGGGCTGGAGCCCACGACGGGATTTGAACCCGTGACCCCCACCTTACCAAGGTGGTGCTCTACCTCTGAGCTACATGGGCCGAGCAAACTTTCGATTCCTTTTCTTTCCTTTTTTCCCTGCCGCTGGTCGGAAGACCGCGGCGGGGTTTTTTGTCCTCCTTCGCCAAGGCTACGGAGGATGGTGGAGGGGAGAGGATTCGAACCTCTGTAGGCGTGAGCCAACGGGTTTACAGCCCGTCCCCTTTAGCCACTCGGGCACCCCTCCACGAGGACTCACTTACTTAAGGTAAGACACAACCACAAACAAGGGCGAAAATGAAATTCCTGAGTAGTTTACTTTGGTGGTTCCTCCGCTGCTGGATCCTCGGAGGCTGTCGGTGTCTCCGAAGCAGATTCCTCCTCGCCCCCGGCTAGAGGCTTTAGCTCACCGATCACGAATTGTTCCTCCTCGGTCATTTGAAACTCGATGGTCTTCGGTCCAACAATCTCCTCTTCAACCGCGAGCGATTTGTCAGAGGCGAAAATCTCCGTTCCCGGGAATACGCGTCCATGGACATTAATCCGGGCGGGCGGGCGCTCCCCTTGGTTCGAAAAGAGCTCAGCTTGCTTCTCGAGTAATACCTTCTTGCTCGCTTCGACCTCGGAAAGTTTCTTTAAGAGGAGTTCAGCCCTTTTTCGGAGTGGTGGTTTTAACTGCGATAACTTCTCGCGCTCTTCCGCATAGGGCCCAAGTTGCAACTGAATTACTTCGGTTACTTCGTCATGCTTTTCGATCGAGCGGAGTAACTCCGCATATTCGCCACTTGACTCCACTTCGCTCACTAAGAAAATGAGAGTCCGAATCGCACTCGTCGAGCCAATCTCGCGCGCTTCAAGCGCCTTCGAGGTGAATACCTGGCTTGCAAACAGATCCCCTTGTGGCATGAGCAAGGAGCCGCGAGTACGAATTACCGAGTTCATCACCTCTTTCGTGATCATGACATCGCCATGTGACTCAATCCGAGCACCTTGGACTCGCAGTGCTGAGACTGTCCCCCGAGCCCAAACGTTCGGCCGTTCCTGACTCTTCTCTTTCGTCTCCTTCTTCTCATGCTTCTCATGTGAGAGAAAATCGGCGGAGATTGACCCAATAATGCCGCCCTTTACTGTTACCGATCCATGAATACTTTTTACAAAACCTCCCTGCACTTCACCGTGAATTTCGATATCCCCGTTCGCAACCACATTAAAGTCGGTGAGAACGCTTCCGGTGACCTTCATCCGGCCGATAAAATCAAGATTGCCGGTGGTAAAATCAACATCACCCTCGGCGACAAATTCATCGCGAATCTGGAGCACCCCTTTGTCCTCGAGTAAGAACCCAGCCTTCGTTGCAACAAGCACGCGGTAAGCGGTCGTCCCCGCTTTATCTTTCAGCTCAATACTGCTGTCAGTCTTTAAATCACACTCACGCCCAACCTTCGCCGCAACGACTTTTCCAAAAACATCCACCCCATCCTTACCCGGAACAGGGAGATAGAGTCGTGCGATGTCTTGACCCAATTCGATGTTATCAAAGAGGTGGAGTTCACGGATGTTTCCCTCTTCGCGTTCGATATCTCGCCGCTTCCCTTCGTAGCGTTTCACCAGGTAAACGAGTTTTCCATCTTTCCCATCCTCAGGTGCGAGGCCCTTTGCGATGCGCACACGAAGTTCAGGCTTGCCCTGGTGGAGACTCTTCACTAGTTCATCAATCACGCCTTTATCAATCGGGACCTCGGAGAGATTCGCCGTAAGGAGTTCGGTAACGCTATCTTGTGTCAACGTCCGGATTCCTTGAGAATCCCGCACCACACACTCGAGAAAGAGCTTCAGCCGATCGCTCGAGATTTTTGCGCTAATGGCTATGAGCTCTGTTGAGTGCTCAAATAGCGTCTCTAACTTGTCGCCTTCCTGAGATTCTTCTCCCACGAAATAACTCTATAGCAGGCTCTCCTCGGCCAGCGGTAGCCAGAGTGGAAGGTGGACGGGCTACGCCAAAGCTGTTAGAGATACCGTTTCAACCAAAAGACGGGGTTTTCGATTTAAATATGCAAGCTACTGAATATATTTGGCACAACGGGAAGTTTGTTCCGTGGGCAAATGCGCAAGTACACGTGCTCACTCATACCCTCCACTATGGTGGTGGCACGTTTGAGGGAATCCGAGTCTATAAGACAGACCGTGGTCCCGCTATTTTTCGACTCGACGATCACATCGAGCGTCTTTTCTATTCAGCGGATGCACTTCAGATGAAGTGTCCGTACACGCAGAGCGACATCTCCAAAGCTATTGTCGAGTTGGTGAGAAAGAATCGGCTCGAGGCCGGTTACGTTCGTCCGCTCGTCTACTACGGATATGGCAAGATGGGAGTTGCACCGGTTGGTGCACCAGTTGAGGTTGCGCTCGCTTGTTGGCCGTGGGGTGCCTACCTTCCTCCGGGCGGTGTCGACATCAAGACGAGTAAATATATTCGCATCCATCCGCAATCGAGCGTTGCTGATGCGAAGATTGTAGGACATTACGTGAATGGCATTCTCGCAGGATTTGAGATTCATGGGACCAAGTATCACGAAGCCTTGCTTCTCGATTACAAGGGGAACATTGCGGAGGGGCCCGGGGAGAACTTTTTTATCGTAAAGAATGGCATGATTAGCACACCTCCGTTAGGAACAATTCTCAAGGGGATTACGCGAAAGACGATCATGGAGCTTGCTCCGCTGTTAGGATTCAAGGTGGAGGAAAAAGATCTCACCTTAGGCGAGGCCTACGGCGCAGACGAAGCATTCTTCACCGGAACCGCCGCAGAGGTGACTCCGATTCGCTCAATTGACGATCAGCCAATTGGAGGAGGAGCAGCAGTCGGGCCGATAACTGCGAAACTTCGAGATGCTTTCGACGCTATTGTTCATGGACGCGACCCAGCTCATGATCATCTGCTCACCTATGTGAATCTTGCTTCCCCTAAGGCAGGGAATGGGTAGTTGAGGAGACTCAGGAACCCCAATTCTTTTCCTTATCCTTTTCCTAATCCTCCTCTTGCGCCTGCACTTGCTCCAAATCTTTATCCTTGTTCAAAAACTTGAAAGGATCAGGTTTTAGAGCAAGTGCAGGTGCAAGAGGAGGAAAAGGGGGAGGAGGAAGATAAAGGCAAGCGATTTTTGGTGATGCAGAAGATATCGCTGATAAGTCTCACCTTCTTCATCTACGGTTGCACGCAGCTCCTTGGAAACTCTGTTTCAATTCCGGAAACCCAAGTTCAGATAAACAACACCGATCTTACGCACCACTTAGAGTTTCTCGCGGGAGAACAAACCGAAGGGCGACTTACCGCAACACGAGGTGAAAAACTTGCAACGAGTTATGCTGCCTCTCTCCTCGAATCATTTGGTTACCTTCCGGCGGGAGATGATGGCTCGTTCTTTCAGAATTTCCCATTCATTACCGGGTCATCTCCCGGCGAAAAGAATTCGCTTGCGGTTACCGGCCTCGAGAGATTGGTACTGAACCGCGATTACCGTCCACTCAGTTTTTCGAAGACGGGCGCGATTCAAGAAGGCCCGGTTGTTTTTGCCGGTTATGGTCTCTCCGTTCCAGCTTCTGATGCCTTCTCCGCGTATGACAGCTATCGCGACCTCAACGTCAGCGGTAAGTGGGTGCTCGTGTTTCGTTACTTTCCCGAAGTGACATCGCCAGAGCTCCGGCAACATTACGCTTCGCACTCAAGTCTCCGCTTGAAGGCGATGCTCGCCCGAAATCACGGTGCAATTGGTTTACTCGTTGCAAGTGGGCCACTCGCGCAGGTGAAAGAGGAACTCGTGCGCTTCGAACGAGACGGCTCGGCCGGTGGAATGAGTATCAGCGTGATTTCAATTACTAATAATCTCGCGGCGCAATTACTCGAACCAAGCGGAAGGACACTTGAGTCACTCCAACGAACACTCGACGCTGGAAGTGAGCAGGTCGGTTTCCCCCTTCCCGGAGTGGCTGTTTCGGCGAAAATTGATATTCGGCATTCGAAAAGAACAGGACGTAATGTCATTGCATCGCTCCGAGGCGAGGACCCTGCCTCATGGGAACGTAATCCGCCAGTCATCATCGGGGCACATATCGACCATCTCGGACATGGAGGGAACGTGGAATCGCTCGCACGTCCCGAGGAGCGAAATGAAATTCATTATGGTGCGGATGATAACGCATCTGGAGTTGCCGCAGTGCTTGAGGTTGCAGAACTCCTCGCAAATCAGTCAGCACGTGGAATACTGTCCCCGAAGCGAGATCTCGTCATTGCGCTCTGGTCCGGCGAAGAATTCGGCACAATTGGTTCTAGTCACTTCATTGAAACACAGCTCGGACATGGACATAACTCGGAAGCGCGGCTTGCAGCTGCATATATTAATCTCGATATGGTTGGACGATTACGGGAGGAGCTCGTACTTGATGGCATAGGCTCAAGTCCTCGCTGGGAATCAATCATTGAGCAGACAAACGAGCAGGTGAAACTCAAACTACGGACTCAGAAGGAGAGTTACCTTCCCACCGACAGCACACCGTTCGTCGTAAAAGGGGTCCCCATCCTCAGTGCGTTCACCGGAGTGCACGACGATTACCATACCCCGCGGGATACGGTAGAGAAGGTGAATATCGTAGGAGTCGCGCAGGTCGCAGAACTCGTGGCCGGGGTGACAGCCGCGCTGTTAAGCGACAAGGAGATTCCTCCGTTTACCCCAGGGACAAAGCCTGAGTACTTCGTCCCTCGTAGCGCGCTTCGTGCTTTCCTTGGAACGGTGCCGGACTATACCAGTCGAGATATTATCGGTGTGAAGCTCGCAGGCGTCCGACCAAACGGTCCCGCGGCACGAGCCGGGATTCAAGCGGGTGATATTATTGTTGAACTCGACGGAAGGAAAATCGAAAATGTTTATGATTATACCTACGTGCTTGGAAGTGTAATCGCCGGAGTTTCGATACCGATAAAAATCGAACGGAATGGACAATTACTCTTACTTTCTGTGATTGCGGAACCTCGTGAATGAAGAAACAACGTATTATTCTATTTGATATCGACGGCACACTACTGCTCACCGGTGGAGCGGGGACTGCAGGGCTCGAGAAGGCCTTTCTCGAGTTATTTGGAATTGAAAATGCATCCGATGGCTTGCAGCCGCATGGGATGACCGATCGGCTTATCATTCGAGAAATAGCACTCAAACACTTGGGGCGCCCGATTTCAGAAGAGGAACTGGCAACAATTTCTCGCTCCTACCTCAATCATTTCGCAGTTGAGATTCAGCGTGCGCCCCGTTTTCGTGTGCTCGCGGGCGTGGTGGAATTGGTTCGCGAACTGAGCGTACGGGAAGATACTGCGCTTGGGATTCAAACCGGTAATTTCGAGCACTCAGCCAGATTAAAACTTGAGACCGGGAAACTCGCTCAATTCTTTAGCTTCGGCGGCTATGGTTCGGATTCTCATGACCGTGGGGAGATAGTACAAACTGCGATAGCGCGCGCGAGGCAACTTTACGATCTCTGCGCTGAAGAAGTAGAAGATCGAATAGTCGTTATTGGCGATGCACCGCAGGACATTCTCGCCGGCGCTGCCGCTGGAGCACGGACGATCGCGGTTGCAACCGGAGCTTCGAGCGAAGCACAACTTGCAGCGCTTGGTCCGGATCATGTACTTGCCGATCTCTCGGATACACGCGCGGTGCTATCTTTGTTAGAATAAGCGGTACTTCCGCTACTAAAACAAGGTATAGATAAACGGCGCAACTGCTGTGTGCTGCGTTGTTGCGATGAGAAGTCCGATGAGTAACGTAAAGATAACGATCGGTGTAAGCCACCACTTCTTCCGGACGCGGAGAAAGTCCCAAATCATTCCCAGTTTTGTCTGTGGCTCTGTTGTCATCGTGTCGGATAATAGCTGTCCCTTTTGGCTAACGCAAACGGCCTACCGGCCTAACCTTGACCGGCACTTGATGCGCCTTTAGAATCGCCCAGAAATTTGCAATGAAAATATATCGCTCCCTCATTTTGGTACTTTCATTAATAGCAGCTACTGCTATAGCGTCCTGGATAGGAAATGAACCGGTATTGGCAAATGACGGCGAGACTAGTCCGAATAATCGGGGGCATAACGCTTCGACTGCTGGTCCCAATCGACGAGATAAAGCCAATGCGCTAATCACGTCGCCTTTTTCTGGAGCGAAAATCGAAGGCGAAAACATTGTGGTAACCGGGCACGTTCCGAAAGGTACCTGCTCTATTGCTGTACAAAATGTCGCGGTCGGTTTTATCCAGAAAGACGATAAGTACTTTTCCGAGCCAATTCTGGTACGCGACGGGCGAAATGAAGTCGTTGTTCAAGCATATAGTTGTTCGGGAGAGGAAATTCGATCTCAGACAGTTACCTTTGAGGGGAAGAAGACCAGCAACAGGAGTTACGAAGTAACTCCCTTATCCGGGCCTGCCGGTACCGTTGTGCAAGTTCATATGGTTCCTCCGGATGATGTTAAGCAACTGTTCATCGATCGAAATGGCGATGGGCAATTTGATGAACGCTCCGAATCGCCGTCCAAGCATTTAACTTTTCCCGAAGAAGGGCGATTCCCGATTTGGGTAGTCGGGGAGAATTCGCGAGGTATCTGGTTTGGGTCGAGGCGTCCGTCTGCCCGATATCCCATTAATGTAGTTCGTATCGGCCGAAAAGTTAATCATCGACTCATCACACAACTTGAGAAGGGACAGGATCTTACCCTCGGGCAAGATGTTCACCTCTATGTTTTAACAAGCAATCCTCCCGTGCTTCACAAGTATGACGGCGATTTAAGGAAGGTCACGGAAATCCCCATAACCGGATTCCCTTCCATAAACGCATTTGACGTCACGTACAAAGGACTTATTATCGCGTTGGATTCTTCAGAGCAAAGCCGACTTCTACGATTCACTGCAGCAGGATCTTTGGATGAATCGTTTGGAACAAGAGGGATCTCTGGTGCGACATACGGCAGTTCGCGACATTTGATCAACCCCTTAGACGTTGCTTTGGTTCAGGAAGAAATCTTCGTCGCGGATACTGGCAACCGCCGAGTCGTAAAATTTAACGCTAATGGATACTATCGCGGTGAGGTTCTCCTTCCCGCAACTCCGACCTGTCTCTCTGCGTTTGACATAGTGCGAGTTGGACTAGATGATGGGAAAATCATCGCCATCAATCCCGAGACGCTACAAATTGTCGGAGAATTTCGGACTTCATTGAAGCGCATTGACGCTATCGACGCATTACCTGCACTCGGGATAATTGCGATCGCAGACAACCAGATTCATTTCTTTTCGTGGAGTGACGAGTTGCTGGGTGATGCGATAAGTCTAAATGAGCAGTTTCGGCCAATCGGCGTTTCTTTGCTCAGTGGCTGGGGATTAGATAGCTTTGTTGCATCAACGCCTCAAGGGCTGCAATTTGTGAACGTGAGAGATGCGGATGTCGCAGAGCCATCCGGTGCATGGCGCGCTTTTCTCGATGCATTGCGAGCACAGAACCGTTCGTTTGCTGTAAAACTTCTTAGCCCGCGTGGTGAACGTAAATTCACCCAGCGATATGGACCGCTACCAGACACAGCCCTTCCGAAAGTCGCTGATACGTTGGATTGGGCGCTGATTGAAGAGCGACGTAGTTCGGATAATGCGGTGTATTGCGCCAAAGCAAAATCGATTGCGGGCTGTGCGGCTATGGTCTCGTTCGTTCTGGGTGTTGATTCAGGCAGTAGATGGCTGATCAGTGGGTTCTGAGTCAGCTTCTATCCTCTGTTGCTCACCTGCTCTGTTGCTCTGTTACATTCTTTAATCGCTCGAACTGCCACAACGCTCTCGGCATATGCCAAAACATTCGGTAATAAACAGCGAAACTTAAATGTGTCGGAAATTTTATACGCACCTCAATTGAGTGCTCTAATACGGAAGAAACGGACGTGTCCCGGGCGCATCCGGTTCCACAGGGATCCAATACGATTTCGCCTTTCGATCAAATTTACGGTTGAGTGGGTCTCGTCGCGCAAGCCGCATGAGGAACGCCATAGGTGTGATCACTAGATAAAACGAGAGCACAAGGATGACGAATGTCATGATCGTGCCGAGGTAATGAGCAAATCGCATCCAGAGCCGTTCGAGTGGACGAAGCGATTTAGGAAAGATGAGGCCAAAAACGAAGAGGAGACCCGAGACAGTAAGTAGCGTTCCACCAGAAGTGCTCCGGCTTTTCCACAGCAGGAGTGTCGCGATCACACCGAAGCCAACTCCCACGATGAGGGCAAATTGGCGAAGCTCATAGATTGTTTTTTCTTTCTCGCGTTTCATTTAATCAAGCTCAAATACCTTCTGCCACTCCGTATCATCCTTAAATTCTGGTTGTAACTTTTTCTCTATGACACAGTCCTCGATCACCAACAGATCCATCTCTGTGCGCATGAAACAGCGATACGCATCCTCTGGAGTGCAGACAATTGGTTCTCCCCGAACATTAAACGAGGTGTTAATCACCACGCCAACTCCAGTAAGTTCTTTGAACGCAGCGATCACGTCATAGAACTGCGGATGTGTTTCCCGCCGAACAGTTTGAATCCGCGCGGAATAATCAACATGGGTGATCGCTGGGATATCGCTCCGGACGGTATTGAGCTTCTCAATTCCGAACAGCTGTGTCTCCGTTTCGTTCATCGCACGTCGTCTTGTGCGGTGGACCGGAGCAACAAGAAGCATATAAGGAGAATCGCAGTCCAATTCAAAGAACTCGCCGACATCCTCTCGGAGGCACGCTGGCGCGAAAGGTCGAAAAGATTCGCGATACTTAATCTTCAAGTTCATGATCTTCTGCATCTCTGGATTTCGTGGATCGCCAAGGATGCTTCGCGCCCCTAGTGCACGTGGTCCAAATTCCATTGCTCCAGAAAACCAGCCGACAACCTTTCCTTCGGCAAGTGCTCTCGCGGTTTCATGAACTACTTGCTCACGAGAGAGTCGCTGGTACGGTGCCTGGCGTTTGCTCAACCAGTCGGTAACCTCGGAACTGGAGTACTCTGGCCCGAGGAACGATCCTGCCTGACTGTCACATGCTTGAGTTACTTTGCGCGTGCTGCCTTCCTCACAGAGTTGGTGCCAGGCAAAAAGTGCTGCGCCGAGAGCGCCGCCCGCATCTCCTGCGGCGGGCTGAATCCAAATCTGATCGAAGATGCGCTGCTCTAAAATTTTTCCATTCGCTACACAGTTTAGAGCCACCCCGCCAGCAAGCGTGAGATTCCGACTCCCTGTTTTATGTCGGACATGACGGGCCATGCGTAACATCACCTCTTCGGTTACCTCTTGAATCGATCGCGCAAGATCCATGTCGCGCTGAGTGAGGCGTGTCTCGGGTTGCCGCGGTGGACCACCGAAGAGTCGATGAAATTTCTCCGACGTCATCGTGAGTCCCTGACAGTAGTTAAAGTAATCCATGTTGAGCCGAAAGGAGCCGTCATCTTTCAGATCAATCAAATGGTCAAAAATAAGCTTCGAAAACTTTGGTTCACCGTATGGCGCAAGACCCATTACTTTATACTCGCCAGAATTCACCTTGAACCCGGTATAATAGGTAAACGCCGAATAGAGTAAGCCAAGACTATGCGGGAAATGGAGCTCATAACGGAGATCGAGCTCCGCGCCTCGACCGAGACCCCATGAGGACGTCGCCCATTCTCCAACTCCATCAATGGTGAGAATTGCCGCCTCTTCAAATGGTGAGGGGAAGAAAGCTGACGCTGCGTGTGACTGATGATGCTCGGGATAGACGAGTCGACCTTTGTAACCGAGTTCGTGTTTTATGAGATCTCCCATCCATAACTTCTCTTTCAACCAGAGCGGCATCGCCATGAGGAAGGAGCGGATACCTCGCGGCGCATAACTGAGGTAGGTCTCAAGCAACCGTTCGAATTTAATCCACGGTTTGTCATAAAACGCCACGTAGCGTAACTGCTCCACCGTGATTCCAGCTTTTTTGAGGCAGAACTGGACGGCCTCACGAGGGAAGCCAGGGTCATGTTTCTTTCTGGTGAAGCGCTCCTCCTGTGCTGCGGCAAAGATCTCACCATCGCGGATGAGACACGCCGCAGAATCGTGATAGAAAGCGGATATTCCCAGGATATAGCAGGGTGGGGACATAGATCTGAGTATCTTACACGCGAGCGACGATATCGCTTCCCGAAGTTATACACAAGCTTGGGAGTGGGACGAAACGTAAGCGATTACGTGAACGTTTACGTCACCGTTTACGGCCACGTCTACGTAGACGTTCACGTTTGCCGGAGAATCCCAGACTCTTCCCTCCGGTAGCCCTTCAGGGTATTTACAGTCCGGACTGCACTGAGACGAGGCGGCCGATGCCAGACACTTGGACAACAAACCCGGAAAAACTTCGCGACACTCTGCTTGAACTCGGAGCGACTTGCGGGGTCGAGGCTCGTGTGCTCAAACCTCGTGATCCTGAATGGACCTGCTATGTCGATACCAACAATTGGATGCGTGACATTTACATTCATCCAGTTTCAAATTTCTTTAGCGATCTGATTTTTATCTATCCGCTGATAATCTGCGTACTCTTCGGCATGCTCATCGGGATCGCATTCGGGAAGCGATTGGGGGTGCGCTAAGGTGGTAGCCGATCGAAACGCGCAAGCAACAGAGGTAAAGCGATTTATCACGCTTCATCGAATTGGTGTTCTTTCGACTCTCTCCCAAAACCACGCTGGCTACCCGTTTGGATCAATCGTTCCATATGATATCGATAATGCAGGACGCCCAGTGATCCTTATCTCCACCCTCTCCGAGCACTATCGCAATATCAACCACGACCCACGCACCAGTCTGTTTGTAGCGGACTCTGCGGCGAAGGAGGATCCGCAACCCTACGCACGCGCAACACTGCTTGGGAAGTTTCAAAAAGTGCCCGAGGCCGAAGAACAACTCGCGAGAAAGTCATTTGATGCGCGCTTCCCAGAAGCTGTGCCGCGGAGCATCAGCCATGATTTCTTTCTCTTTCGGATGTCAGTTGAGCGCGTTCGCTGGATTGGAGGATTCGGGGATATTTTCTGGGTGGAACAAGCTGCTTACGAAGGCGCGCCACACGATCCGGTGAGCTACCATGGGATCGGTATTCTCAAGCACATGAATGACGACCATCGCGATGCGCTCAATCACTACGCCGAGCATTACGGAAAGTTGGCTGGACCGTTCGAGTGCGTTCAGATGACGGATGTCGGAACCACTGGGTTTACGCTCAAGGTACAAACCCGAGGCAAGGAGCAGCGAATTAACCTCTCCTTCCCGCGTGAGGTTCAAACTCGCGAGGAAGTACGCCAGGTCCTCATTGAAATGCTCCGCTCGTGAAAACAATTCTTCACCTTGCTCCACTTGTTGAAGCTATTGTTGACCCACCACCCGGTGGAGCGGAAAAACTTGCGTTTGATTTAGCTCGCTACCAGGTCAGTCATGGTTACCGAGTGCAAGTAATCGCTGCTACAGGTTCTCTCCCACCTCCTGGGGTGGAGTTCGTCGACCTCGGGATACCTCCGGGGAAACTTATTCCGGTCGATACCGCATTGTCGGCTAGCGACTATTCATCTCCGATCAACACAGAGACGCGGATGAAAATCGAAGAGGAAGTATTTCGTCCGGTAGCGCAGTATCTCGAGAATTCGCGGTATAAAGTCGATATTCTCCACAATCATGCCTATGACCTTTTGCCACTTACTCAGTTGGGTAGTTTAGGCATAAGAACCGTTCATACGCTTCAGCTCCCTCCGATCGTGCCATGGATAAACGACGCTCTCCGCGCGCTTTCTTCTCCAACAAACGTTTGCTACGTCGTGCTTTCGAAAGCAGCGCAAGAACTCTACCACCGTAATTGCGGGAAACAGTTTCAGGTGATTTACAATGGCATCGACCTCTCACAGTTTCCGAAGCCTTCGATGCCAGAGGATTATTACCTGTGGGCCGGGCGAGTTTCACCGGAAAAGGGACTTCATACCGCGATTGATGTCGTCGTCCGAGAGCTCGGTAAGCGGCTCATTGCTGTTGGTCGGGTTTACAACGAGAAGTATTTTCAGGAGGAGATTCGCCCACGGCTGACCGACCAGAGGGTAACGTACCTCGGACCCCGTCCACACCACGAGCTTCTTGAGCTTATGAGCAAATCCCGGGCTCTCGTATTTCCACTCGAATGGGAGGAGCCGTTTGGTCTCGTGATCGCTGAATCCCTGGCTGCTGGAACCCCAGTGGTAGCTTTCAACCGCGGTGCAGCTCGAGAGATCATTGAACACGGTGTCACCGGGTATCTCGTTTCCGAATTAAGGGAACTTGGAGCGGCGCTCCAAAGTGTGGGAAAACTTAATCGAGCATTGTGTCGTGAGTCTGTGGTGAAACAATTTAGTTTAGCCAAGAGCGCTGCGAATTATGAATCACTCTATCAGGAATTGAGAGACGCATGAGTTTACGAGATAGTCTTCGTGAAGATTTGACAGACTCAAGTTCCGCTAATATCGGTGAACCCCACGCCCTCGAGGTAGTTTCGGTCGATTCGCCAAATGCTGAGGGAGAGCAACATTCATCTCTGCTCATAATTCCTCCGGTGCCTTACTCCCTCGAAAACGCGAAAGTACTCCTCCTACCGGTTCGAGATGATTTCCGTCCCCTTGTTCTCCACTCGCCACTCCCAGACATTCATCATGTATTTCAGTATGCAGAAGCACTTGAGAAGCGATTAATAACTCTCGGGGTGAAGCGCAGTTCCGTTTTTGCTATCGGACCTGGCGGCACGGTAGGCCAAGCCCTTGCGATCATCGCACCATCGCTTGTACGGCGGCTTATCCTCCTTGATGCGACTGCTCGACTCTCACCAAGTCTTCTTACCCGTGTGATCGACCGCCTTGAGCGACACTTACCTCTTGGCCTTCCGCTCCATAAGCTCGGCGGAGCATTCGATTCGAGGCCCTTTCTCCATCGGATACGTTGTCCGGTGCTCGTTGCAACATCAGTTGATGCAAGTGCTTACGCTGTCGCACAAGCGGCATTCATGTCGGAGAAAATTCCAAATGCATTCTCGCTCCGATTGTCCTCGAGAACCTTCGAATATGGCTCATTGAGTGTCGAACTTGCAGGGTTGCTTCGGACTTTTCTTCAGGTTCCGGTTAAACGCCCACAGAAAGGCTTGGGTGCATGAACCCTTACGCTGCCCGCCTTTTGTTCTACGTCTACGTGAACGTGAACCTGACCGTAAACGTTCACGTAGACGTAGACGAAGACGAAGGGCATCAACGCTAGTGGGACACGCTCAGCACCACGAGTTCTCCGCGATGAGCAATCTTGTAGTGGGGAACTTGCGTGTTATTCTTCTGAAATCTAACTTCGTAACTCTCACGCAAGCGTCGTTCAAACTCCTCTGCTTCCTCAGGTGACTGCCAAACGGTTTCCCACCGTAGAGAATATCCTTTGGGCGAACGAGTTAAGGTAAGCCGATCGTCGCTCCAACCAGCTGCAGCCCGAAGCGCTTGCGCAAGCGGGAGGTAGGTTCGGAGTAGCGCAAACACGCCAAACTCCCCGAGTCGATCCGAATAAACGACGTCAGGATCGGGAGGCGGAGGTTTTGATAAATACTCATCGCGCCCGTAGCGGGTAGGTTCCATAACCTCAGACGTTCCCGAAGGAAGCTTCGTAAAGACACGATAGAGCGCCTCGAGATCTCGTCCATTGTTCTCGAGCACTGCACAGACGAATCGAAGTCCCAACAGGTAGGGGAATTCACTGATCAATGTCAGGTAAAGCGGCGCATCATCGCTTTCCTGAGTAAACCAACTCTCGAGCTCAGAATCAATGTGCGCGACGGATTTTTTCAGTTTCACCGGGTCCGTTGTCAGACAGTCCACTTCGCCATCTATGCTGAGCATTACCCGCATTGCCTCACCTTCGAGTAACGCAAGGCGCGCGAGTTGCACGTCGGTCGATTCATTCCAATCGATTATCTGTTCAAGATGGAAGTACTGATCGTGGAGCGCATGGGTGAGTTCATGCGTAAAGATGCTCCGCTGCTCACCTTCTGAGTTAGTTCTCGGAATGATGAAATAATCGACGTCGGGATCATAGAAAGCCGCAAGACTCCTCGTGTAGAGCTTGATCAGTTCCGGAACATAGTCATAGTTTACAGGAATTGCCCCGAGGAGCTTCAATGCCTCGCCTTCGTACTCAAGCCGTCCCGGCATGCTCTTCCGCTCAATTGTCTCAATAATATAGTCGCGAACATCAGCTTGACTCACCCGCTTACAACTCACCTCCTGTTTAAACGGGAGCTTTGCCTGTTCCTCCACAGCACGCACCAAGGTCGACGGTATGTGGCAGTTATGCCTTGGCGCACAGGCGTGAACACAGCAAGCCAAAATGAGGAGCACGAGGGTTTTATTCATCAGTTCTCTTGGCTTTGTCATTGCGAGCGCAGCGAAGCAATCTCCTGCCACTGTGGCTGGAGCAGCTTTCTCGGTATGAGATTGCCGCGGTCGCTAACGCTCCCTCGCAATGACAGTGAACGGATTCGATCCAATCCATACACCTGGGATCTCATGGCATGCAACCGGTGGTTTGCTCGTGACTCGAAAGTGAAGCAAAATTCAACGGATGGGTGAATTGGGGATAGAGCCTATTTAGTGGAGCTCCCCATGATCAAACGAGAGACACTCTTTAAATTGTATGCGTCACTTCAGTCGCTCGAGAAGTGTCACGAGAATAGTAAGCGCATGCTATCAAGCCAATTGTCGCAACCCGCAATTGTTCGTTCCTCTCTCGCTCAACAGGCTGAGGTATTGGTCAAAATGAGACGAACAGCAAATAAGCTTCAATTTGAACTCGCACGGGATGATTGGGCGAGCGCTGGGAGGTCATTACGCGTGTTTGCCGGACTTCAGGCCTTAGTTCGTCCCGATATCGTCTCGACCTTTTCTGCTTTGGCAAATGACGAACTCGCCTTACAACTGTGTGAGAATGAGGCTCTCTACCACTAAGCTTGACCCGCCGTTACTTCGAACTTGAGTCTTCCCCTCGCCTTTGCTAGTTCTTGCTCATATCTTCGTCAAGTTGTTCTTTCTCACTTCGCTACATACGAGTAGCATTTTTTAATCGCTTCTTCGCTCGAGAACATTGCTGGCCACAACGACAAGTGTTGGTCGCGGGCGAGGAAGCTGGAGTGTCAAAGAACGGTTTTTGTCGTTGTGACTCACCTCTCTCGCCGTCCACGTTAGCTTCGCCCTGTACCTACGCAAAGCGCATGGTGCGGGGCTTCACTTGCAAGGAGCAAGGTCTGCGGTGTCGCCGTACTGCGGCACACCGCAGACCTTGTCCGGCGCGGTGCAAGGCAAACGTGGAGGTGTAGAGCAGGGAGGGATTCAATGACTCAGTTATCGCAAATAAGGACCGCGCTCCAGCGCGGTGACAAATTCGGATCGATTGCCCGATTCGCGAAGCGCATCGTAGCGCCTCGCAGACGGGACTCGTCAATCCGCCGATATTTGGCGAAGGCGCGGAAGTCGAAACGGGCGGTTGTGGAAGAGTTCGGCGCTCAGCTTCGAACTCACCGGGGACGGAGAAATGTGCGGAAGACCTGGTGCGATGCCGCCATCTACGTTCTCCTCACCCGAGCACGTTCTGGCATCGCCTGGACGTTATCGTCCGAGGAGCGGTTCCTCGACCGCATTCTCCGACTCCGTCAAACGCCAAATGAGGCAGTTCGTTGTCTCTGGAAGCGGTCGGACACGGCAGCGCTGTTTCTTCGCTCCGTGGTGAATGGCGAAACACAATGGCTTCCCGCTTGGGTGGCCGCCTGCCGAGCGAGCAACGAAGAACGCATCATTCCGCTCTCGGAAACGGCAATGCTTGCAGCAGCGTTTGCAATGGAGAAGAGCTTCTCCCGAGCGATCGCTTGCGCTCGAGCGTTTTACCCAAGGAAAGTCATTCGAGCGGGCCTACGTCGAAACGTTCCCTTCGGGCGCCTGATCGGTTGGGGGCGTGCCGCTCGTGGATTTTTCGAACAGCGGATGTCGAAGCAGATCGCGCAGTGGAGAGGAGAGAATGCAGCGGATCCGGAAGAGACGTTCTTCCGTCTGCTCGTCGACCCAACATTCAAGGGCGGGATCGCTGCTGTCTGGAATGAAGCGCTCTTTCGAGCGATCGTTCTAACCGCGTGCGATCAGAGCTATTCGAAGCGTAAAGTTGTGGACGTTTTCCTCGATTTGAGGATTCGTGCACGGCGGAATGTTCGGCAAGCGCTACCGCTGCTTCCCATATCGACGAACTGCCCCGACTCACGTCTCATTCAGTTAGGGACGGTGCACAGGACGACCGATTCCATCCACACAGCATGGGTCGACACGTGCCATGCCAACAGGGAGGGAAGCATTCCACTTCGGTTCCGTGGAGTGTTTCTCGCTCATCTGGCAAACGATCGAGCGCCGGCTGACGCGCTGAAGCTCGCGCGGTCATTCTCGGCGGCTCGCTATCTGCGCGAGCAGATAGCAGCTCGACGACCGCTGGGTTGGCTTTCGTTGTGCGCAGCGGTGCTTCACGACCTGCTTCAGGCCGAACTGGCAGGGGATATCGTTGTCTGGAACGCGCGGGGACGTCTTAGTCTAGCGCAAGACTGGGATATCATGCTCCAGTTCGTTGCGCCCGGAGATTTCGTGCCCAAGTGTGACGCATTAGAGTCATGGAACGAGGTGCTGTTCCGCGCGCTAGTGCTTCGAGTCAATCCAGGGACGACCGAACTCGGGCTTACGGCGTTTGAACAGTTCGTTGACGGTGTCGTACGACGTGACCTTGTTCCGGCCGAGGTGCTCCGCGGCATCCCGAAAGCTGCGGGAGTAAAGTGTAAGGACGATGCTATCCGTAATCGGGTTCTCGCCCTGATGGCTATCGCAACCAATCAGGGGCAAGATCCTGCCACTGTTTGGCACCACCATACGCGACAACAGGGGATGGGGTTCCTCTGGTCGCTGCTCATGCATCTTGCCAAAGGCTGGGCTCCAAGGATGGCCGTAGGCTTGGTGCGATCAGAGTACTTCTGCTATGAGGATCAGGATGGCCGTCAAGGATTGAGAGTTTTCGCAACTGCCAGTTAGGCGGCTGGCAGGCCCGCGGGGCACTTGTGCTCCGCGGGAAGGAAGGGGATGTCGACACTCCGGCTTCTTCTTCTTTTCGTAACTACTCAGCGTCGGATAATTTAAGCGCTCGCCGCCCAGAGTTTCGTGCCTCCCTTCTGCGGGGAC
>FKKE01001210.1_pt1 | contig 25146 bp, 20 predicted proteins | sample 1106331 | NCBI WGS metagenome assembly FKKE01 (sample SAMEA3931202, study PRJEB13176) | freshwater metagenome | biome: Drinking water system; feature: drinking water; material: freshwater | place: China | collected 2013-02-06
AAGCGCGGACTTTTCCAAACGCGAATGGGGGGATAGCGGGGGCGCCTATCCACGGGTTGCTTCAGGGGTGACACTTCAGGGGTGACACACACGCACCCCTGTCGCTCGTGCGAAGCCGGCGCAGCTTGCGCAGTGCGTGTGTGTCACCCAGCCCGCCCGCTGTCGCTCGCGCGAACCTGGCGCCGCTTGCGCGGTGCGTGTGTGTCACCCGGTATTGTGTTTGGAGGTTGGAGGCGCGCCGATGCTCAGGGCGATTGTGCAAGTATCTCGCGAGCGGCGTTAACAAGTTGCGCGACGAGCGGATCGTCGGGGCGGCGGGCGGCGCGACGGCAGGCATAGCGCAGCAGCGCCGCGGCGGCGAAATCGGAGAACGCGCGCGTATCGTCGCCGGATGCGCTGACATAAGAAGCGTCAAACGCGGTCGCCAGCTCAAGCGGGATGCGCCGCCGCAGCGCCATGGCGTGAAGTTGCGCCGACACATCTCCAGCGCAAAGAAGCGGCTCGGCCATGAGCAGATCGTCGATGTGCATCGCGCACACAACAGAACCATCGAGCTTGAGATTGCGGACGCTGAGGCCTCTGAGCGTTGGCGCGCGTCGTTCCGCATGCTTCGCGATCCGCGCCTTCAAATCGTCGCATAGGGCGCGGGCCGCTTTCGCCAATGGGTGGCTGTCGGCCGCGAGCCGATCGGCTCGCCGCGATAGAGCCTCAAGATCAAGACCGGCGCTGCGCTCCTTGGCAAAGTCCAGGGGCAAACGATGGAACGCGGCGAGCCCGCGGGCGAGTCTGCCGACGACATGGCTTGCATCGGGCTGAGCCAGCGCTTTCTGCAACAATTCGCCGGCCGGTTGCGCGATCACGATCAAGCTCAACGGTCCGATATGGCCCAGCGCGCGCGGCACTTGCAACGCCTCAGGATTTCCAGCGAGCGCCTCGTTCGCGATCTCCAACCGCCGCAGGCGGCCGCGGCCGCTGTCGCCATCAAACCCGAACCCATCGAGACCCGCCGCCCAGCGTTCCTCGCCCTTGAAACCCTTCACCCGCCAGCGCACGCGTAGCCGCCGTTCATTGCCCTCCAATAGGCGCGCCTGCGTGTCGACGATCTCGATGTCGTCGCCGAAGGCGGCGTGCACGACCGGCACGAGCAGCGCTTGCGCATAGGGGCGGTTCAGCGCCCAGTCGGCGCGCTGGCTATAGGGGACGCCGCACTCACCCTCAGGCGTCTTTGCCCGCGCGCCGCCCATGGAGAGATCGAGCATCCGTTCGACCTCGTCGAGCATCAGTTCGGCGCTTTCTTCCCACCCGTCGCGCTGCAAGCGGAAGGGCGCGGCGGCGGCGAGCAACAGCGAGCTTGCCTCGAACAGGCGCGCGCGCCGCTCGTCGTCTTTCGTCTCCGAGAGATATGCTTGCAGGAACTGATCTTCCGCATCAGCCAAGCCGTCGAGTTGGCCATTCAGCCGCAGCGACGAAACCCGCAGCGACGCAAGCACGCGGCCGACATCGACCATCGGATCGCCGTGCGCCACCTGATCCCAATCGATGAGGGTGACGTCGGAATCGTTGGCGAGCATGTTGGCGAGGTGGAAGTCGGCGTGGATCGCGCCGGTGATGTGCGTACGTTCGGAGAGTTGTTCGTTTAGCCGCTTGCCCAGGCGGGCGAGGCGCGCGGCGTTGGCGGGCCTGAGACCGGAGAGCACGCCGATCCAGCGGTCGACGACGCCGATTTCTTTTTCCGCGCCGCGCTCGCTCAGCAGGGGCAGTTTCTCCCGGTGCACGCTGGCGATGGCGCGCGCCGCGGTGCGGAGTTGGCCCAGGAACGCGCCAGGACCGGCAAGATCGGACAGGCGTTCGCCGCTGACGAATTCCTGCAGCGAAAGACCCATGGTCGCGACGTAGCCTGTCGGCGGCGCGATCGACGTGCGCCCCAGCGTGCTGCGCCACACCGCCCAATGCCCGGCAAACAAACGCGCCGGCGTGCGCCGTGCATTGAGCTTGCCGACGAGGCGGCGCAACTCGGGAATGGCGGTGTCTTTGTCCTCGGAGAGCACTTCGTAGCTGAGCGCCGCACGTTGGCCGGGCGTGTAGGAGAGCGTGTCGATACTGACTTTGCGCACGCGCGCGCCGCGCGGCCCCCACATCCGATGGAGCGCCTGCCGGACAGATTCCGGATTGGCCGCGTCCATAAGCGTCGGCAGCGCCGGATCGAGCGGGAACGCGTGCAGCACCAGATGCAGATTGCGCACGTAGAGCCAGGGCGTGCGCATCGGCATGGTGCGGGCGGCCGACTTCTGCGCGCGCATCTCGCTGTAGCGGTGAATTAGCGCTGTCGGCGGCGATGGCGCAGTGTCGCCCGACTTTAGCGCCTGCACGAAAGCAAGCTGCCGGCCGCTGCGGCCCGTCTCGCGATCGCGGAAATTTAGCTTCCACAGAACGTGGGCGCTTGCGCCTGCAGAATATTGGACGTCGACCACGCGCGCGTCGAGCGGTTCGAGTTCACGTCCGCATTCGGGCAGATGGCGCGTGAGCAGCTCCATCAACGCATCGCGGGTCATGGCGGCGGCCAAGCCGGGCAACGCCGGATCGGAGAGGGTTGCGGGGCGGCTCACGCTTAGCGCACCCGGCCGTGTTCGATCAGTTCGCGGAAGAGCCCTTGGTTGGCTGCAAGCTCGTCATAGCCGCCTTCTTGCACCAGCCGCCCGTGCTCCAGCACGACAATGCGATCGGCGTCGCGCAGCCGGTGCAAATCGTGGCTGATCATCAGCACAGTGCGGCCCGCCATCAGCTGCTGCAGCGCTTCAAGCACCATCGTGGCCGAGCGCTGGTCGAGGCCCGTCGTCGGCTCGTCGAGGATGACGATCGGCGCGTTGCGCAGAATAGTGCGGGCGATGGCGATGCACTGCCGCTGGCCGCCCGAGAGCGTGCCGCCGCGCTCGCCCAGCATCGTGTCGTAGCCTTCACCCATACTGGCGATGATGTGATGGATGCCGGCGGCGCGCGCGGCCTCTTCGATTTCGGCGCGCGAGGCGCCGGGCCGGCCGAGGGCGAGGTTCTCGGCGACGGTTGCGGCGAACAGCACCGGCTCCTGGAAGACGATGCCGATCTGGCTGCGCAGCGAGGCGAGGGTGAACGAGCGCACGTCGTGATCGTCGAGCAGCACGCGCCCCTCGGTGGCGTCGTAGAAGCGCGGAATGAGGTTAACGAGCGTCGACTTGCCGGAACCGGTGGGGCCGACAATGCCCAGCCGCTCGCCGGGCCGCACGTCGAGGTCCAGTTTGCGCAGCGACCATGGCATGCGGCCGTAGCGTAGGCCCACGTCTTCGAAACGGATGGCGCCGCGCAGCGGCGGGGCTTCGACGGCGCCGGGCAGGTCCTTCACGTCCGGCGCGAGCTCAAAAATCTCGAACACACGCTCGCCGGCGGTCACCGTGCGCGTGACTTGTTCGGTGGTGCGCGACACCCGGCGCAGCGGCCGCGCGAAGGTTCTGAGATAAGAGACGAAGACGATAAGATCGCCCGGCGAAAGCGCGCCGGCATGAATACGCTGCACGGCGACGCCAATGACGATGGCGGTGATCACCCCGACCGACAATTCGGACGCCCAGCGCAGCTTGGCTTCCATCCTGGCGACCTTGACGCCCTCCTTCAGGCTGCGCTCGTTGCTGCCGCCGAAGCGGCGCGCTTCGTGGGACTCGAGGTTCATGCTCTGGATGGCGCGCACGGCTGCGAGCGACTCGGTGATGATGTTGGCGAGGCCGCCTTCCTGGCGGCGCTGCTTCCTGATCGCGGCGCGCATCGGCTTGCGGTAGCGCTGCACCAGGATGAGCAGCAGCGGCAGCGTCGCCAGCGAGATCAAGGTAAGCCGCCAATCCATGATCAGCATAACGATGGTCATGCCGACGATGAGCAGGAAGTTCTCCGAAATCTCGATCGGCAATTTCACCATGGCGTCGCGCAAGAGGCGGATGTCGGCCACCAAGCGCACCACCAGATCCCCGGTCTTGCGCCGGTCATGGAACGCGAAGTCGAGATGATGCAGATGCGCGAACAAGCTTGCGCGCAGCTTGCCAACCACGCGCTGGCCGATCTGCGAGGCGATGACGTTTTGCCAGTAATAGAAAACGCCCGCCATAAATGCGACCAGGACAATGCCTCCGGCAAGCGCCGCCAGCAGCGCGCCGCTGTCGGCGGCCCACGGCGCGATCGAGAGCACGCTTGCTGGCAGCGGCAAACCCAGGATGGCGTGATCGAAGATCAGTTTCAGCGGCCACGGCTCCGCGAGGCGGAGCAGGGCGTAGCCGACGCTTGCCAGGAAGGCGATGAAGAGGCGCGTCTTCGAGCCGCGCAGAAACGGCGCCAGGCGCGCGGCGACGCCGCCGAAGGCGCTGAGTTGGCGCCGGAAGCGTTGCCAGCGCCCGCTCACGATGCACGTTCCGACATAGCGAACTCGACGATGTCGGCGGCGCGGGCTTGCCAGTCATCATGCTCACGCGCCTCGCGCAGGCCCGCTTCGCCGAGTCGCGCGCGCAGCTGCGGATCGTTGGCCAGCCTGCGGAGCGCGCCGGCGAGCGCAGCGGCGTCGCCGGGCGGGACAAGCAGACCCGTTTCGCCGTCGCGCAGAAGCTCGCTCACCTGGCCGATGTCGGAGGCGACGTTGGCGATCCCGCACGCCATCGCGTCGAGAACCTTGAGCGGCGAGAAATAGAAATTGTCCATCGGCGGATAGGGCGCGACGGCGATGTCCATGCCGCGCATCCAGGCTGGCATATCTTCAAGCGGATGCGCGCCGGCGAAGGTCACGCGATCGGGCATCTCGGCGCGCAGCGCTTCGACCGCCTTGCGCTGTGGGCCATCGCCGACGACCAGAAGATGCAGCCGCGGATCGTCGGCGATTTGGCGGAAGGCGTCGCAAAGGAACTCGACCCCGTGCCAGGCTTTGAGGCTGCCCGAGAAGCCGATGACGATGGCGTCCGTCGGCGCGGGCCGGCGCGTCTCTCCCGTGGGCGTGAACAAGTTCAAGTCAACGCCGTTGATCACGACGCCGATCTTGCCTGGGTCGACATTGGCGTTGACCAGCAGGTCACGCATCTGACGGGAATTGGTGACGATGCGCCGCGCATGGCGAAGGGCTGCGTCTTCGAGGAATTCCGCGCCAGTCTGCAGCGCTTGCGACCGGAAGGCCGCGCCTTCCCAGGCGAGCGGCGCGTGCACGTTGAGCAGATGGCGCTGGTTCAGGCGATTGCAGGTGAGCGCTCCGGCCGCGCCGAACGGAGAGTGGAGTTCGAACACGAAATCGGGCCGAAAGCGCTCGATCTCCGCCGCCAGCGTTTGCTCCGTCGCGACGTTGTTGCAGATGTGCGCGAGGGCATGGGCGACGCGCTTGCGTTCGCGCTGCGCCGGGCGTTCGGCGCGCGGGACTTCGCGGTCCACCTCATCCAGCAGCGTCTGAATTTGTGGTGGCGTCGGGATGCGCACCACCGGCGCGCCGATGGATGCCGCATCCGCCGCCGAGGGAGTCAGCACCAGCAGCTCATGGCCGAGCTTCGAGAAGGCGCGCACGAGGCTGCGGAAATGCGCCGTGGCGCCGTTGAACTTCTCCAGGCTGATGCCGCGGTCGGCGCAGAGATAAAGAATTTTCACGCCGGCGCCCCGCGGAAGAGGTCGTGCAGGCGATGGGCAGTCTGCTGTTCGTCGAATTGTTCAAGCACCGACGCGCGGGCATTGGTGCGGAGGGCAGCCAGCAGTTCCGGGTCGCGGATGAGATGTTCGAGCGCATCCGCCAGACCCTTGGCGTCGGAGGGCGGCACGAGCAGTCCGTTTTCGCCGTGGCGCACGGCTTCCGGAACGCCTGAGACCGGCGTTGTCACCACCGGCACGCCGCAGGCAAGCGCTTCGACGATCGACACGGGCAGGCCGTCCTGGTTGCCGTCCTGTGCTACGATGCACGGCAGCACCACAACATGCGCATCGTGGTAACGCTCAAGCACCTCCTGATGCGCCAGCGCCCCGATGAGATTCACATGGCGCCCGAGGTCCCCTTGCTTGATGAGTTGCTCCAGCAACGCGCGCTGCGCACCCTTGCCGACAATGTCGCACTGGAAGGAAAGTCCGCGGTCCCGCAGCAGGCGGCAAGCCTCGATCAGGACAGGCAATCCCTTCTTCTCGACCAGGCGCGAGACAGTCAGCATTCGAAACGCGCCGGCAGGCGCGCCGCCATTGGGTGCAAATTTCCGCATGTCGACGCCGTTGCGCACCAATTCGATGCGGGGCGGCGGTGTGCGCGCGATCGACTTTAGAAACTCGACATTGTGTTCGCTGATGGTGACGGTGAACTTGGCGTCGGCCATGGTTCGCGCGATGGCGGCGGTGTCGGCTTCGCGATACATGTCGTAGGCGTGCGCCGTGAAGCTGAACGGAATGCCGCTTAGTTTCGCAGCTTCGTGCGCAACCATCGCCGGATGATTGGCGAAGTGCGCGTGAAGGTGAGTGACGCGCAGCCGCCGCGCGCGGTCGGCGACATAAGCCGCTTGCAGAAAACGCCACACCCGCTCCGGTTTGGCGCTGCCCAAGGCGCGCAGCAGCCGTCGGCGAAAGCGCTCGGGCTTGCGGTCGGCCAGGCGACGCGCGTGGCGCAGCAGGGTGGAGATGTCGGAGAGGCCGGGCACGTGATGCATGGTGGCCTTGAGCCGGCCGACGCCCTCGTGGAAGCGCGGATCGCGCGACGGCGCGAGCGGAAAGATGTGAACCTCGACGCCGCGCGCTTCGAGGGCGAGGATTTCGTTCAGCACAAAGGTTTCCGACAACACCGGAAACTTGCGCAGCACGTAGCCTAGGACGCAGCGTTGCTCGCTCACGGTGCGCCCCCGGCTGCTTCGGCGAGCGCGATGAGCTGTTCGGCGACGTTTGCCGCGCCGTCGAGGGCCAGCGCCGACGCGTCGAAGGGCGGCGCCTCCAGCGCCCGTTTCATGGCGGCGGCGAGTGTGTCGCTTGAGAATTGGCGCGGGTCCGCCATCTGCACCGCGCCGAGCCGCGCTAGACCTTCGGCGCGCACCAATTGCTCGGCGTCGACGCCGGTGGCGCCCTTGGCATTGTGCTCGCCGGAGCGCCAGTTGCGCGGCACGATCACGGCGCGGGCGCCGACAGCGAGGATTTCGGCGCTGGTGTTATAGCCGCCCATGGCGACGACGAGATCGGCGGCGGCCATCGCCGAGGGTAGATCGTCGACGTGCCGACGCACGATGGCGCCGGGCAGCTTAGAGGCGGCTCGCGCAACCGCGTCGCGATCGGAATCGGCCATGAATTCGCCGGTGGCGATGACGGCGGTGCGGCCGGGGAACTGGCGCATCGCGTCTAGGAATGTTTCGATGAGTGGCCGGCCGTCGCCGCCGCCGCCGACGGTCGCGAGTACGTAATGGCCCTCGACGCCAAGCGCGCGGCGAACTTCAGCCGCAGGCCGCGTGTTCGTGGCGGACTCGGTGACATAGCCGCAATAGCGAAGGCGCTTGGCCAAATCCTCGGAGAAGCCATAGGCGTCGGCGGCATCCAGCGCTTCGCGCATGCCATAGACGAGCACGCGATCGTAGTAGCGTTCGGCGATGTCGTAGAGCCCGTCGCGACCCCAATCGCGGCGGACCTTCTCGGGTGGATCGACGACGTCGCGCAGCCCAAGTGCGGTGCGCGTGTGGCTTTGGCGGAGCGCGCGCAGCGTCGGCAGCAGTTCGAGCCGCACGCCGAGCGGGAAGTTGTCGACCAGGAACACGTCCGGTTCGAACGCTTCGAGCGTGCGGCGCGTGATCTCGCCGCGTAAGGATGCGAGCTCAGCGACTCCGAGCGTCAGCATGGAAGGCCGTTTTTCCACTTCGCCGGAGGTCACGATGGTGGGGATTTTTACGATGTCGGCATTTGCCGGCAGCGCGCGCATCAGCGGATTGAAGGGCGAGCCTGTAATGAGCAGCAGCGATGCATGCGGCCGCCGCTCCGCCAGCGCGCGCAAAATCCGCACGCTGCGCCGGATATGGCCGAGGCCATAGGCGTCGTGCGTGAACAGTGCGAACCTCTGTTTGGGCATTGGTCTAGACGGTCGCGGCCTTCATGCCCGCAACCTAGCCCGGCGGTCGTTGCCGTCGAAGCAATTCTCCCGCGTCCGGAGGCTCAGGCTTCGGTGGCGCACTTTTGGTGTCCCCCTGCCGTGGCGAGAATTGGCCGCAGCGGCGCGCCCTCGCAGACCACCTCAGCGATGCGGCGCAAGCCTTCGAACGCCAAACCCGTGCGCGCGGTCAATTGGCGCGCACCATTGGTGACTAATTTCTCCGCGCCGGCGATCAGCGTTTCGGGCCGGAGTTCGTTTTCGGGGATGTAGTCGACATAGCCATGCTTCGCCATGCGCGCCGCCCGGATCGCCTGTTCCCGCACCGGGCGGTTGCGCGGCACGATCAAGGCGGGCTTCTGCAGCGACAGCACCTCGCACACTGTGTTGTAGCCACCCATCGAAACCACGGCGTCGGCGGCGTCGATGCAGCTGGTCATGTCGTCGCTGAAGTCGTCAAACCGGACCTGGGGCAACGCCGAGGCGAGCGCGCGCAGGCGCTCTCTCTCCGCGTTTTCCATCTCGGGGCCGGTGACAATCCAGCTGAAGAAGGGCGGTGCGCCCTGGCGCACGCGCAAGCCTTCGATGAAGGCCTCGATCAGCGGTGCGCCGTCGCCGCCGCCGCCGGCCTGGACCAGCACCAAGGGCAAGCCCTTGAGATCGAGGTCGGCGCGGACCTCGTCGCGCGTCCGGCGCCCGCTTTCGCGATGCAGATAGCCCACATACTCACTCATCGCGCTGGTGGATTCGGGGAATGCATATTCCTGCGCGAGGTCGAAGACGCTGGCGCAACCGGCGATCAGCACGCCCGAATAATAGCGCGCTATGACATCGTGATAGCGGTGGCGCTCCCAGATGGCTTGGGTCAATTGCGGATCGTCGAGGATGTCGCGCAGCACGAGATAGACCCGCGGCGGCCGGTCGCGCGCGCTCAGCAGATCGAGGGCCGCCTGCAATTCGCCGGCAACGCCGATCGGTTTTTTGTCGACCAGGACGATGTCGGGCTCGAATTCGTTGGCGGCGCTGACGATCAGGCTTGAGCGCAAGCGCAAGGCCGCCGGATAGTCGAGATCGAGATACTTGACGCCGTAGACGCCTTTGGTGTCCCGCGCGAGGCAGGGGAGTTTCACGTAGTCGATGCGCGGCGGCATGCGGAAGGCGTGCAGCACGGGCGATCCCGACAAAAGCAACACGTTCGCCCGCGGATCCGCCGCGGTCAGCGCTTCGGAAATCGCGATCATCCGGCGGATATTGCCTAGCCCGAACGTGTCGTGTGAGTAGACCAGGATCCGCGTCATCTTTGTTTTTCTTGACTTGCCCCGCTGCGCGCTGGGCAGCCTTCGACTACGCGCCAATACGGGCAGTTATTCCGCGGTCACTGCGCCGCAGCTGCGTTTGCTCACAGGCGTGTCGGAATAGCCGCAGCCTTCGACCCGTAGTGCCTTGCGAGGCCGCTGCGAGGAGCCGTCCTCGTCAGGGAAGGAATACCGCGAAGCGTCGCCTGCGCGGCGAATTGACGTGAAGTTGATAGCGATGCGGCATTCAGTGCGGAGAACTCGGGCGGAGGACAAGTTCATGAGCATTTCACGTGCGGCGGTCGCCGCGGTTCTGATGGCGTCGGCTGCAGCCGTGCCGCAGATGGCGTCGGCGGAGACGCGCTTCAGCTTCACCAGCGGCGTGGAGTATTCGTCCGGCGATTATGGCGGAACCGAGGACACCGAAATCGTCACGGTGCCGCTGATTGGGCGCCTGACCATGGACAAGTGGGAAATCCGCGTCTCGGTGCCCTATCGCTCGATCACAGGCCCGGCGGATATCGATGAGGACGGCGGCGCCGAGGGCGGCGCCATCGCCCGCACCGACACCGAATCCGGCTTGGGCGACACCACCATCGATGTGACTCGTGAGTTCGAGGACGTGTTGGGCGATGACACCTATTTCCAAGCCACTGGCCGGGTCCGTCTGCCGACCGGCGACGAGGACAAGGGCTTGGGCAATGGCGCCACCGACTACGCCGCCATCGGCGAGCTCGGCTACAATGGCGACAGCAACGGCGTTTATGTTTCGGCGGGCCGCCGCTTCCTCGGCGATTCCGATACTGGAGCTGAACGGGAAGACGGCTGGCAAGCCGGCGTCGGCGGCTGGATCAGAACCAGCGAGCGCAGCCGCGTCGGGCTCTCCTATACGTGGCGCGAAGCCACCCGCGACGGCCGTGACGATCCGAGCGAAGCGGGCGCCTACTTGTCGTATGCGCTGAGCGACCAATTGCGGATGTCGGTCTCGGCGGCGGCGGGCCTCTCCGACGCCAGCCCCGATTATCGCGCCGGCGTGCGCTTCACCTGGCGGTCGGAAGAGTTCCAGCGCCCCGGACGCTGAGCCGCTTTTTCCGAGTGAACAAGGACGGCGGCTCGCGACCCTCGCGGGCCGCCGTCGTCATTTGTAGCCTCACGCGCCGAATCCGCTTGCAATGCGCGGGGCTAGGCCCGCCTTGTAGCCCTGACGACGGTTCGAGGGGGACAGCGTCGCATGGGCCTGCTGCTGCACCGGATCGCGGCTGCGTCATTGCTCGCGTTCGAAGCGCTTGCGTGTCTCGCGAGCGTGGCGCTGATGGCGACGCTGGCTGCGGCGCCGCTCTACGCCAGCTATCTCCCGTTCGAACCGGCGCCCTGGCAATGGGCCGCAGCGTTCGGCGCCGTTTGCGCGGTGGCGGTGGCGGCGTCCTGGGTGCGGGGCATCTTCGACCGCCGTTTGCCGGCGCGGATCGGCGGCGAACCGCGTCACGCGCACATCAGCGGCTGGACCTTCATCTGGATCGTGGCGGCGTCGTCGATCGTCATCGCCATCGCCAATTGGGCGGCGCGCAGCGAGACCAATCGCGAGACCATCAACACCGAGCTAGGCGAGACCATTCTCGTCGGGCTCGCCGTCGCTTTCGTGGCCGCCGCACTCATTCCACGGTTCGATCTTGCCGATCGCGTGAAAGGCCTGATCGATTTCATCGGCCGGCTGATCCGCCCGTTCGGGCGCGTGCTTTCAGTCATCGACAGCATTCTAGTATTCGCCGTGGCTGGCGCCGCTGGTGTTTCGCAGGGCTCGTTATTCGTGCGCTATCTCGCGCTGCTCGCCACGCTCGGGGCGTGCGCGGCGATGGGCTATTGGCTCGAGCCGCCGTGGGGGCTGGCGCCGTTGGCCTGGGGCTTCCTCGTCGCCATCGCCATTTCACGGCGCTGGGCTTGGATCGAGACCGACCGCGAATTGGCCATGCTCAACCGCCGTTTCGTCGGGCCGCACTTGCGCATCGGCTTCGGCAACGACGTGCGCGACGAAGCTCTGCTCAGTTTCGGTTCGCTCCTCTTGCTTGTGCCATTGGCGCTGCGGCAAGCGCAGATTGCGGCGCTGAACGGGCATTTCGATCTCTTCAATGTCGACTTCCAGGACGCGGAAAACTTGCGCACCTGGATCGGCTTCTTCGGCGCCGAATTGGCGAAGGCGGTGCCGTTCGTCGATTGGGCCGAGGTCTACGACGTGAGCGGCGCCAAGGACGGCATCGTCCGCAGCGTTGCTTCGCAGCATTTCGTGTTCGCCACTCGCATTCTGGTCGACTTCGTGTTTCTGGCGGCGCTTTTGCAGGCGCTGGCGATTTCGGCGCGCGATGCCGCTCAACGCGGGCTCTTCTATGAGGGACAGCTCGACCGCCTCGATCCGTTCCTGGAGCCCAGGGAATTTCGCAAACTGATGCGACGCGGCGCCGGCGGGCGTCTCGCGCCCGATCCGGCGCGCCTCGAGGCGTTTCCAGCCTACGATCCGATCCGGTTGAGCGAATTGGCCGGCGATGCGCGCGATCCGCTGCTGCGGCGCGCCGTGCATGCGGTGCGGGTGAGACAAGGCGGCGCCAATGTCGAAGCGTTTCATCGTGAGTTGGCCGAGCGCGTGCGCGCGCCGCAGCGCGACAAGGCGGCGATTCTCGAAGTCATCCACGCCATCCGTGCGGCCGGTCCCGAGCGAGACGTTGCGTTGCTGTCAGAGCTGCGCCAAGATTTGAACGGCGTCGGCAATCTCCTGGATGTCCGCACCGAGTTGGCGCGGCTGCTGGCGGAGGCGGGCGACGGGCCAGCCAAAGCGCAAGCGCTGGCCGACGCGATCATGGCCAAGTGCGATACTTTGGGGCCGGTTCGCCTGGTGGCGCTGAGCGAGTTGGCCGAGGCCGCCCAGCGCGGCGATGCCGCGGCGGCGGAGGCGCTGGAGACGGCGCAAGATTCAGCGCTCCTGAGCGAGGCTGAACAGAACAACATCGCCGCTTTGTTGCGCCGGGCGCAGGAACGGCCGCGCAAACCGCCGCCGGTCTCTCAGCCAGAAGGTGCAGCGCCTCGCCGCATCCGCAAGCGCAGCGATGCGCTGGAATGGACGGGGCTTGCTGCGTTCGCTGTGGCGGGCGCGGCGGCGATCTATGTGTGGCAACATCCGGCGCTGCTGAACCGCCAAGAGGTGCACGAAGCGGTGGTGGCCCCGGCGCCGCCGCCTGCAATCGAGACGCCCGCAACACGCGCGGCTTATCGCGACTGCGGCGAATGCCCTGAGATGGCGCCGCTCAGCGGCGGCGCGTTCCGCATGGGCGCGGCCGACGATGACGCGGGCCGCCAACCTTGGGAGACGCCCCAGCATGACGTGACGCTGGCGCCGTTCTCGATCGGCGCGCGCGAGGTGACGTTCGCGGAGTGGGATGCATGCGTTGCCGGTGGCGGGTGCGGCGGTTATCGGCCGCCTGATCGCGGCTGGGGCCGCGGCAGCCAACCAGTGATGATGGTGTCGTGGCGCGACGCGCAGCGTTATGTGCGCTGGCTGAGCGAGCGGACTGGGCGCGCCTATCGTCTGCCGAGCGAGGCGGAGTGGGAGTATGCGGCGCGCGCCGGCAGCGTTAGCGCCTATTGGTGGGGCGAGACGTTCGACGCCGCGTACGCATCCGCAGGCCGCACCGTTGAGACAGGTTCGACGCCGCCCAACCGCTTCGGTTTGTATGAAGTGAGCGGCAACGTCGCCGAATGGGTGGAGGACTGTTACCGCAACAATTATCTCGCCGCGCCGGCCGATGGCGTGGCGGTGAGGCGCGGGGATTGCGCCCGCCGGGCGGTGCGCGGCGGCTCTTGGCGGGATGGAGAGTCGGGCCTTCGTGTGGCGAGCCGCAGCCGGGTCGGGCAGGCGGTCCGCGACGCCGGGATCGGTTTCCGGGTGGCGGTGTCCGACCCGAGCTAATCGCTCAGCACATTGATTGTGCGCGATTATCCTGCCGGCCGGCTGTCCCGAGAAGGCTTACGCCTGCGGCATCAGGACTTTGTGATCGCAGTTGCGAGCTTGTCGCGACCTCGCCATATCGGCGCCTCGCTTGTCGCCGAAGATGCAATCCGGCGGGAGCGAGAGGGGGCTGACGCAAGGCGCGGGTGCGTGAACTCGTGCGAGCGGTCCCGGGCCATTGAGCCCAACCCGGAACCGATCAACTCATGTGGTGGAGCTGAATGGATCACGATTTCTGCAATGCTGACGGCGCCAGGCGCATCAAGCAGCGGATCGAAGAATATTGGCGCGATCGGGGCTACGCCGTCGACGTGAAGCTGATTGAAGCCGGCTTCGTGGCGGCGATGCGGTCGGCGCGAACCGATGTGCGCAGCGACATGGTCAATGGGTTCCCGACCAAGCGCTCGGACAACGGCGACCATCGCGCGGTCCCTAGTCGGCGCGGCTTGATGGAAGTCGCGTAAGCGCCGGACCCTGTGGTTACGGGCGCGCCGCGAGCAGGCGGCGGCAGGCCGGCGCCAATTCCGAATATCTGTGGAGCAGCACGTCGGCGCCGAGTGTATCGACGCCGACGTCGCTGTAGCCGAAGCTGACGAGGCAGACCGGCGCGCCGGCGGCGCGTGCGGAACCAACGTCAGCCGCGCCATCGCCCACCATGACCGAACGCCGGACAACGCCGCCGGCGCGGGTCACAGCGGCGCGATAATGGTCCGGGTGCGGCTTGCGTTCGGTCACCGCGTCGGCGCCGACGATGGCCGAGAAGCGCGCGCCCAGGCCCAAAGCGTCGAGCAATTGCACAGAGAGCGCGGTGCGCTTGTTGGTGCAGACAGCGAGTTTGGCGCCCAGGCCCGCCAGCGCGTCCATCGCGTCGAGCACGCCATCGAAGGGTCTCGACTCGCGGGCGATGTCGGCGGCGTAGAAACTCACGAACTCGCTGGTCAGCTGATCGAGGCGCGGCGCCGAGAAACTGACGCCATGCAGCGCCGCGGCGCGCTCGATAAGCACGCGCGCGCCATGGCCGATGAGCGGCCGCACCGTCTCCAGTTTCACCCGCGGCAACCCTTCCAGGTCCATGGTTTCGTTGAGGGCGCGCACCAAATCCGGCGCGGTGTCCACCAGCGTGCCGTCCAGGTCGAAAACGATGGTGGCGTCGGCCAGTTCGCCGCTTGTCATGGGATGCCTCTGCCAGGGGCTTCCGCTATAGCGGGGCTAGGATTCGGACAAGGTCGAAGCACATGAGCCGGGCGCGGGCCGCGATCGTTCTGGCGGCGGGACAGGGCAAACGGATGAAGTCCGAGACGCCCAAGATGCTGCACAAGATGGGCGGTCGGCCGCTGATCGATTGGTCGATCGCGCTGGCGCGCGACCTCGCCTGCGCGCGCACCGTGGTGGTGATCCCGCCCAATGCGCCGGCCTTGGCCGAGCGGGTGACGGCGGCGCTAGGACCGAACTCGACCGCGATCCAGGAATTTCCGCGGGGCACCGGCGATGCCGCACGCGCGGCCGCCAGTGCGCTCGCCGGCTTCGATGGCGACGTGGTGGTGTACTTCGGCGACACCCCGCTTATCCGCGCCGAGACGCTGGCGAAGATGTTCGCGGCGCGCGACGCCGGCGCCAATGTGGTCATGCTGGCCTTCTACGCCGACGATCCCACCGGCTATGGGCGCATCATTCTCGATAACGCCGGCGGCTTCGTCAAAAGCGTCGAGCATCGCGACGCCAATGCGGAAGAGCTCGCGACCAATCTCTGCAATGCCGGCGCGTTGGTGGCGGACGCGAAGGTGCTGTTCAATCTGCTTTCGATGCTGCGCAACGACAACGCTCAGCAGGAATTCTATCTGACCGACATTCCCGGCATGGCCCGCGCCGCCGGCATGAAGATCGGCATTGTCGAGGCGCAGGAGGAGGAGCTGCTTGGGGTCAATTCTCGCGCTCAGCTGGCCGAGGCGGAGGCGGCGTTTCAGCAGCGCGCGCGCCAAGCCGCGATGGACGCGGGCGTGACCTTGATCGATCCCGCCAGCGTGTTCTTTTCCTACGATACGATTGTCGAGCCGGACGTCGTGGTCGAGCCGCATGTCTTCTTCGGCACGGGCGTCAGAATAGGGCGCGGCGCTGCGATCCATGCCTACTGCCACTTCGAGCGCACCGAGATTGGCGCTAACGCAGAGATCGGCCCGTTCGCGCGCTTCCGGCCGGGATCGAAGCTCGCGGCGAAGGTCAAGATCGGCAATTTCGTCGAGGTGAAGAATTCGAATTTCGGCGAAGGCGCCAAGGCCAGCCACTTGGCCTATATCGGCGATACGGACGTGGGCGCGCGCGCCAATATCGGCGCCGGCACGATTGTCTGCAATTACGACGGCTTCGACAAATATCGCTCCACCATCGGCGCCGACGCCTTCATCGGTTCGGACACAGCCCTGGTTTCGCCCGTCACCATCGGCGACGGCGCCTATACCGGCACCGGCAGCGTCATTACCAAGGATGTGCCGGCGGGCGCGCTCGGCGTCGCCCGCGGCCGCCAGACCAATCTCGAAGGCTGGGCCGACAAGAACCGCGAGAAGAAGCTCGCGGCGAAGGCGGCGAAGAAGGGTGAGCCGAAGTGAGCGCGGAGATCCGATTCGAAGTTACGCCTGACAAGGAGGACTATCGGTCGGCGGAAATGCACGACATCTGGCGGCAGAGCGCACTGGTTTATCTGATGATGGGAGGCGCGTTTGGCATGGGCGCAGGCGCGGTGGGAGGCCCACAGGCGGGGCTGACGTATGGGCTCGTGATGGGCGCTGTAGCGCCGATAACCAATTTCATATCTCAGTTGTCGGCGGCAGCCAATCGCATTAAGGTCCCCGACGCTCTCGCTCCCACAGGTTACGTGCTCTCCGACAACTCAATTACGATCTCCACACCGAACAACGTGGCGATGTCGAAGTGGGCCGACTGGCACAAAGCCATCGAATCCGAGCGCGTCATCGCGCTTCGCCCGATGGCCGGTTTTGTCCAGGTTTTCCCAAAGCGGCAGATGCCCGAAGCCACTATCGGCGCGACAAAGGAATTGTTGCGGCGCGCACTCAAGGGCCGCGTCAAGTTCAGAGGTGAAAAGTGAGCGGAGACATCGCCAAATTCAACGCGGCGCAGGCGGCGCTCGATTTCGTCAAGGACGGCATGATCGTCGGCCTCGGCACCGGCTCTACCTCAGCGCATTTCGTGCGCCAGCTCGGGGAGCGTGTCCGGCAAGGCTTGCGCGTCAAGGGCGTGCCGACCTCGGAAGCGACGCGCAATCTGGCCGAGCAAGTGGGCGTGCCTTTGCTAGAAATCAGCCAGATCACGGCGATCGATGTCGATGTCGACGGGGCCGATGAAGTCGATCCGGCGTTTCGGCTGATCAAGGGCGGCGGCGGCGCCTTGCTACGCGAGAAGATCGTCGCGGCGGCCTCGAAGCAAATGGTGGTGATCGCCGATGAGTCGAAGTGGGTGGAGACGCTTGGCGCCTTTCCGTTGCCCGTGGAGGTCACGCGCTTCGGTTTCGCACTGACGCAGGAGCGGGTTGTGCACGCGTTGCGCGCAAGCGGCTGCGCTGGCGACGAGGTGGTGCTGCGCGTGAGCGGCAAAGCCAACGAGCCGGTGATCACCGATGGCGGCAATTACATCCTGGACGCGCACGCTCAGCGCATTCCCGACCCCGAGAAGCTCGGCGCGGCGCTAAAAGACATCGCCGGCGTGGTGGAGCACGGCCTCTTCATCGGCTTGAGCCAAGTCGTGATTATCGGCAAAGCCAAGGGCGCCGATGTGAAGACTCTTTGAAAGTTGGATCGCGCGCCTCCCGGCGCGCATGCGGGGCAGAGCCCCGCGCTCCAACCTGCCGGCGCTAGCGCTCTTTTCTGCTAGAAGACTTCGTCGCGCTCGCCTTCTTCACCTTTCTTGCCGCCCGCTTCCTTGCTGCGCTCTTAGCGGCTGCCTTCTTGGTGGCGACGCGTTTTTCTTCGCACTTCGGGCAGGCGCAGACATCTTTCAGAAACTCGCGGAAGTAGTTCACGCCGTAATCGTAGTTGAGTTCCTCGCCCGGCTTGATCTTGCGCTTGGCGTGAATGAAGACGCGGCCCTTGTGGATGTTCGGCTCGCAGTTCGGCCGGCACGAATGATTGATGTAGCGGGCCGTGTTCCAGCGCGGGGCGCCGTCGATGGTTTTACGGGCGTGGATTTCGAACAGATATTTGGAGCGGCTCTTTTCTTCCTGCTCCTTGGTGATCTGCGGGCCGACATATTCGATGATGCAGGCGTTCTTGGGGATTTCGCTCTCGGCGAACAGGCCAAGGCCCGTCTTCGAGCGTTTCACCACGAGTTCGTAGTCGCCTGGTATGTAGCTCTTCCGCGCCATCATCGCTCCGTTCTGAAACGCCGGTCACCAGAGGCGCTTGTTGGCAAACGCCTTGCCTGATCCGGTCTTAAGGTAGGATTCGAATTCGCGTGCTTTACGTTCGTCCCGGAAGGCAAAGTACGCGACCAACCGCCACGGTCGATACTTGGCGGTATGAATGCTGGCGCCTTCGTTGTGCTTCCTCAGGCGCTGTTGCAAGTCGGTCGTGAAGCCGGTGTAGCGCTGATCCTCATGAGATTCGCTCGCCAGCATATACACGTAGAACATGACAGCCCCCCACGCGTAGAAGGTAGGCGCTCACAGGATGAGGCAGAAGGCGTAAGCCATCCGAAGCTCGCGGGTGGAAATCTCCAGCCCTCCTTCGCTAAAGCTTCGGAGGGCATCCCACCCTCGCTTCGCGAGCGTAGGATGGCTGGGGTGCTAGGATTCGAACCTAGGAATGGCGGTACCAAAAACCGCTGCCTTACCGCTTGGCGACACCCCAAAACCGGCGAAGCGCGTACTTAGAGGCGCCCGCCCGTCGATGCAACAGCACCCGGCCGGTGAGTCCTCCAGTCCGAGCCGTCACCCACTCCGGCGCTTCGCGCCACTTCGCCCATCAAGGGCGACGAGAGGGGGGCTCAGCACTCCACCACGTTCACGGCCAGGCCGCCTTGGCTGGTTTCCTTATACTTGGAGGACATGTCCAAGCCGGTCTGGCGCATGGTCTCGATCACTTGATCGAGCGACACCTTGCTGGGGGTCATGGAATGAAGCGCCAGCCGCGCGGCGTTGACCGCCTTCACCGCGCCCACCGCATTGCGCTCGATGCAGGGGATCTGGACGAGCCCGCCGACCGGGTCGCAAGTGAGGCCGAGATTATGCTCCATGCCGATCTCGGCGGCGTTGGCGACCTGCTGCGGCGTGGCTTTCCACACCGCCGCCAGGCCTGCGCCCGCCATCGAGCAAGCGACGCCGACTTCCCCCTGACATCCCATCTCGGCGCCCGAAATCGAGGCGCGCTGTTTGTAGAGCAGGCCGATGCCGCCGGCGGTGAGCAGGAAGCGGCGCGCGTTGGTCACCGGGTCTTCGCTGTTGAGGCAATAGTGCCGGAGGATGGCCGGCAGGATGCCGGCTGCGCCATTGGTCGGCGCCGTGACCACCTGGCCGCCAGCCGCGTTCTCCTCGTTCACCGCCATGGCGTAGACGTTGAGCCAATCGAACAGACGCTCCGGTTCGTTGGCTTGCGGATGCGCCTGCAGCGAGCGCCAAATCGCCGGCGCGCGGCGTGTGACCTGGAGCGCGCCCGGCAGCGTGCCTTCGCGCGTCAGTCCGCGCTCGATGCACGCCGCCATTACGGCAGCGACGCGATCGAGCCGCGCATCGGTCTCGGCGCGCGGGCGCATCGCGTCTTCGTTGGCGTAGACGATCTCTTCAATCGATTTGCCCTCGCGCGCGCAATGTTCAAGCAATTCGGCGCCGGAAGCGAAGGGGAACGGAACCTTGCGGCCGGTGACGATCTGGTCTTTCGGCGCAGGCGTTCGAAGCTGCTTCTCGGTGGCGATGAAGCCGCCGCCGGTCGAGTAATACGTCTGCTCCGAGAGCAACGCCCCGCCCGCATCGTAGGCGCTCAACTTCATGCCGTTCGGATGCAGGTCCGGCCTCACGTCATAGGCAAAGACGATGTCCTGCTCCGGATCGAAGGCGATGGCGTGCGCACCCAGCAGTGTGACGCGCCGCTCGGCGGCGACCCGCGCGACGGCGGCGTCAGCTTCATCGGGGTCCAAGGTCTCAGGATCGAAGCCGTGGAGGCCGAGCATGACCGCCTTGGGCGTCGCGTGGCCCTTGCCGGTGAGCGCCAGCGATCCCTGCAGTTCGACCACCACACGCGCCACGCTTTCCAGCGGCGTCTGTGATTTCAGCTCATCGAGGAAGCGCTTGCCGATGCGGATCGGCCCCAGCGTGTGCGAGCTGGAGGGGCCGATGCCGATGCGAAAGAGTTCAAGAACGGAAAGCATCTCTGTCCGGGTGCGCTTGTGCCGGCGCCTTCGTAAGCGATAATGGAGCGGATTCCACTACCTGTCTCTGCGCTGCCGGCGCAATGGAGGACATCGTGAAGGCGTTGGTGAAGCGCGAAGCCAAGCGCGGCTTGTGGCTGGAAGATGTGCCGGCGCCGGAAGCGGGCCCAAACGACGTGAAAATCCGCGTCAGGCGCACCGCCATCTGCGGCACCGACGTGCACATCTACAAATGGGACGAGTGGGCGCAGAAGACCATACCGGTTCCCATGGTGGTGGGCCACGAATTCGTCGGCGAGATCGTCGAGGTCGGCGACAATGTGAACGACTACAAGCCGGGCATGATCGTCTCGGGCGAGGGGCACATCGTCTGCGGCCGCTGCCGCAATTGCATGGCCGGCCGGCGCCACCTCTGCCCTTACACGCAAGGCGTGGGCGTCAACCGCGCCGGCGCCTTCGCCGAATACATCGTCATTCCCAACGCCAACGTTTGGCATCATGCCGACGGCATCGATCTCGACATCGCCGCCATCTTCGATCCGTACGGCAACGCCACGCATACGGCGCTGCAATGGGACATGGTCGGCGAAGACGTGCTGATCACCGGCGCCGGGCCCATCGGGGCGATGACGGCGGCGATCGCGCGCCATTGCGGCGCGCGCCATATCGTCATCACCGACATCAACGACTATCGCCTGGGTCTCGCCAAGAAACTCGGGGCCACGCGCACCGTAAACGTCTCGAAGGAAACGCTGAAGGACGTGCAGAAAGAACTCGGCATGACCGAGGGCTTCGACGTTGGCCTCGAAATGTCGGGCGCGCCGAACGCCTTGCGCGACATGATCGACAACATGTCCCACGGCGCCAAGATTTCGATGCTCGGTATTCCCTCCGGCGAGATGAGCATCGACTGGAACAAGGTTGTCTTCAATATGCTGACGATCAAGGGCATCTACGGGCGCGAAATCTTCGAGACCTGGTACAAGATGACGGCGATGATCCAGGCGGGCCTGGATTTGACGCCGATCATCACCCACCGGCTGCCGTATCAGGAATTCGAGCAGGGCTTCGAAACCATGATCGCGGGCAAAAGCGGAAAAATAATTCTGAATTGGGAATAGGTTGGAGCGCGCGGCCTCAGGCCGCGCATGCGTCGCCGGAGGCGACGCGCTCCAACCTCCAACACGCGGAGCACAAGCATGTACGGCGCGTTCCAAGAGCACCTTGAGCGTGAACTCAACGCCATCCGCGAGGCGGGCTTCTACAAGGAAGAGCGCGTCATCGACACGCCCCAAGGCGCCGAAGTGAAGGTCGCCAAAGGCGGCGCGCTGATCAATCTCTGCGCCAACAATTATCTGGGCTTGGCGCAGGACCCGCGGGTGAAGGCGGCCGCGCATGAGGGCCTCGACCGCTGGGGCTATGGCATGGCCTCAGTGCGTTTCATCTGCGGCACACAAACGGTGCACAAGGAACTCGAAGCGCAGCTCTCGTCCTGGCTGCAGATGGAGGACACCATCCTCTATCCGTCGTGCTTCGACGCCAATGGCGGCTTGTTCGAGACCCTGCTGGGCGCCGAGGACGCCATCATTTCCGACGAACTGAACCACGCCTCGATCATCGACGGCGTGCGGCTCTGCAAGGCGCAGCGCTACCGCTACAAGAATAACGACATGGCCGATCTGGAAGCGCAGCTGAAGGCGGCCGCCGCCGCCGGCGCGCGCTTCAAATTGATCTCGACCGATGGCGTCTTCTCCATGGACGGGGTCATCGCTCAGCTCGACAAGATTTGCGATCTGGCGGAGCGTTACAACGCGCTCGTCCACGTCGATGACTCGCACTCGACTGGCATTGTCGGCCCGGGCGGGCGCGGCACCGCCGAGCATTGCGGCTGCATCGATCGCGTCGACATTCTCACCAGCACGATGGGCAAGGCGCTCGGCGGCGCCAGCGGCGGTTTCACCAGCGGCAAGCGCGCCATCGTCGAAATGCTGCGCCAGCGCTCGCGGCCCTATCTCTTCTCCAACACAGTGCCGCCGCCGATCGTCGCCGCCGCGAAGAAGGCGGTGGAGCTGGCCGCCGGCGGCGACGATCTCCGCCGCCAGCTGCACGACAACATGACCTTCTTCCGCAACGGCCTCGAAGCGGCGGGCTTCGATCTCTTGCCCGGCGAGCACCCGATCATCCCGGTCATGCTCTACGATGCAAAGGCGGCGGTGGCGCTGGCCGAGGCGCTGCTGAAGCGCGGCGTCTACGTGATCGCGTTCTCGTATCCGGTGGTGCCCAAGGGCAAGGCGCGCATCCGCACGCAAATGTCGGCGGCGCACACGCGCGCGGAGCTGGAGCGGGCGGTGGCGGCGTTCGCGGCGGCGAAGCGGGAGCTTTGAGGCGGGCGTGAGCCATCCGAAGCTCGCGGATGGTGCGCACAGTCCGCCTTCGCCAAGGCTACGGCGGACGACCATCCTCGCTCTGCGAGCAAAGGGGCGTGAGCCATCCGAAGCTCGCGGATGGTGCGCACAGTCCTCCTTCGCCAAGGCTTCGGCGGACGACCATCCTTCACTCGCTTCGCGAGCGTAGGAAAACGGCGTGAGGGCGTCAGCCATCCGAAGCTCGCGGATGAAGCACACGGTCCTCCTTCGCCAAGGCTTCGGAGGACGACCATCCTCCACTCGCTTCGCGAGCGTAGGATGGTCGGAGTAGCAAGATTCGAACTTACGACCCCCACGTCCCGAACGTGGTGCTCTACCAGGCTGAGCTATACTCCGACGCTTTCGCGAGGGCGGGCTTTTACACGGTTTTGCGCGCCGCGCAACGCAGTCGGCTCACCTTAAGCCTGCCAATTAAAGGCAAGCCAGGTCGCGCCAATACCGACGGCGATCAGCAATATCCAGCGCGTGGTTTCGGCGGCGGCGTGCACGAATTCGCGGGCCAAGCCGAACATGGAAAGCGCCAGCGTCACGGCGAAGCTTGCCCCCACCGCCAGCCAAATTTCGAACTCGCCCAGTCTGGAATCAACCCCGGCTAGAAAGGCCAGATAGGCGGCGAACGCAGCCATCAGAAACCGCACCAGCGCCTTTAGAATGGCGCTGCCGGCGCGGTGGTGATCGATATCGGCGGCAGGCGCATTGGCCGCTTGCGGCGCCGGTTCGGGAACAGTCAGCTCCTCGCGGAGCCGCCGCCAGGCTTCGGCCTCCATCTCGGCGCGGAGCTGCTGCTCCAGCATCCAATCGTCACTGGCGAAAGCGGGTCTGCCGCGTTGCCCGGCCATGGAGCGCACCCCTCCATCGACACCATGCGCCAGGTTGGGCGCGGGGAAAATAGCGTGGCGCAGCAAGGTTTTGTGGTCGAACCGGTCCCGATGCTGGTCGCCATTTATCATTTTTCGATAAAATTCCGCTTGCCTTCGCGCCTCGCCCATATCATTTATCGATAAATCCGGCATTGGGTCCGGGTGTGGAGTACCTGTCGTGAAGCAGTTTCTGATCACGGTGGCCGGGGTGCTGACAGGCTTGGTCCTGTTCTTGTTCATCGGACCGTTCCTACTCATCGGCATGCTGGCGGCCTCGTTCGGCAGTCAGCCGGCGCAACCGTCGCACATGGTTCTGGCGCTCGATCTGCGCGAACCCCTGACCGACCAGCGCCCGGCCAACCCGTTCGCCTCGTTCGGCGGCGGCAATGCGCTCCTGGATGTGCTCGGCAAGATCGAAGCGGCGCGCAACGACCGCGCCGTCGAGGGCATCTACATCCGCGCCAACACCGGCGGCCTGCAAGCGGCGCAAGCGGAAGAACTGCGCGCGGCTTTGGCGGCGTTCCGCGCCTCCGGCAAGTTCGTCATCGCGCATCTTCAGAATGACGGCGTTCGCATGGGCATGCCGGGCTTCATGTCGATCGCGGACTCGGATGAAGTCTGGCTGCAAGAGACCAGCGAATTCATGCCGATGGGCCTCTCGGCGGAAGTCACCTTCTTCGGCGAAACGCTGCAGCGTTATCACATGCAGGCGCAGTTCGAGACCCGCGAAGACTACAAGACCGCGGCCAACTCGATCACCCAGCGCGGCTTCACCCCGGCGCACCGCGAGTCGATGACGAGCCTGATGACCGGCATCTACGACAACATGCTGGCCAACATCGCCGCCGACCGCGGCATCACCCCGCAGGCGGCGCGCCAGGCGGTCGAGTCGACGCCCTTCACCGCACAACGCGCGCGGGAGCTTGGCTTGATCGATCAGATCGGTCGCCCCGAAGAGGCGGCGCGCGCCGCGCTCGAACGGGCGGAAAATGCCGAAATGGTGGACTTCGCCGACTATCGCGCCCCGGCCCGTTCGGGCGGCCGCGTCATCGCCGTCGTGCAGGGCGAAGGCGCCATCGTCTCCGGTCCGGAAGACAACGACATCTTCAGCGACGAGTCGATGATGAACAGCGACGCCATCGCCGAGGCGCTGCTTGACGCTTCGGAAGACGATAACGTCGCCGCCATCGTCTTCCGCGTCTCGAGCCCCGGCGGCTCGGTGGTCGCCTCCGACCAGATCCTGGCGGCGCTGCGCACCGCCAAGGAACGCGGCAAGCATATCGTCGTCTCGATGGGCGATGTCGCGGCCTCGGGCGGCTATTATGTCTCGGCTTACGCCGATGAAATCGTCGCCTCGCCCTCGACCATCACCGGCTCGATCGGCGTCGTCGGCGGCAAACTGATCATCGGCCCGGCGTTCGACCATTATCTCTCGACCAACACCGAGACGATCACGGTCGGTTCGCCGCTGGTGGAAATGTTCACCACCGAGCGCGGCTTCAACCAAGCCGAGCGGGCCGCCTTCGCAGGCTTCATCGACCGCGCCTACACGCAGTTCATCGGCCTGGTCGCCGAGGGCCGCGAGATGACGCCCGAGCAGGTCCGCGCCGTCGCGCAGGGCCGCGTCTGGACCGGACAGCAAGCGCTCGAGCGCGGGCTGGTCGATCATCTGGGCGGCTTCTCGGTGGCGGTGGCGCGCGCCCGCGCGCTCGCCGGCATCGCCGAGGATGCGCGCGTGCAGCTGCGCTTCTATCCGACGCCGGAGAACCCGTTCGAAGCTTTCGGCAACATGTTCGGCGCCTCGTCGGAAGCGGTGGAGGCGCTGGTGCGCATCAACGCCGCGCTCTCCGATCCGCGCGTGCAGCGGGCGATGGCGGCGATGCGCGAAGATGACGCCAACGTGCGCGCCGAGACCGACGCGTTCACGGTCGAATAGCGCAAGCAAAAGAACTCCATAGCCTTGGGCCCTCCGCGGCAACGCGGGGGGCCTTTTGTTTTGCGCCCATGCGCCGGCGCCCGCGGCGAAGCGTTTCGCTTCGCGCGGCGCGGGTGGTTGGAGGTTGGAGCGCGGGCTTCCAAGCCCGCATGTGTGTTTGGAGGTTGGACCGCGCGGCCTCCG
>FKKE01006840.1_pt1 | contig 24993 bp, 18 predicted proteins | sample 1106331 | NCBI WGS metagenome assembly FKKE01 (sample SAMEA3931202, study PRJEB13176) | freshwater metagenome | biome: Drinking water system; feature: drinking water; material: freshwater | place: China | collected 2013-02-06
CCGCTGCTCGAGCGGCTGAGGTTCCTGTCGATCTCGGCGTCGAACCTCGACGAGTTCTTCATGGTCCGCGCCGCCGGCGTCTTCGGCCAGGTGCGGGCGGGCATCACCACGCTGTCGCAGGACGGGCGCACGCCCGAACAGCAGCTCGTGGAGATCAACCGCTTCGTCGGCGAGCTGGTCGGGGCGAAGCAGGCGATCTGGCGCGGGCTGAAGCGGGAGATGGCGGCGGAGGGGATCGAGATCGTCGACGCCGACGAGCTGACCGATCCCGAGCGCGTCTGGCTCGAGGCGCTGTTCATGACCCACATCTTCCCGATCCTGACCCCGCTTGCGGTCGATCCGGCGCATCCGTTCCCGTTCATTCCCAATCTGGGTTTCGCCATCGCGCTGAAGCTGAAGCGCAAGGGCGATGGGCGCGCGCTCAATGCTCTCATCCCGGTGCCCAGCCAGGTGACGCGCTTCATCGATGTGACGCCGGCGCATCCGCAAACCGAGCTTGCGCCGGGCGAGCGGCTGCAGCGGCGCTTTCTGGCGCTCGAAAACACCATCCCGCTATTCCTGAATGAACTCTTCCCCGGCTACAGCGTCGAAGCCCAAGGCGCGTTCCGCGTCGTCCGCGATAGCGACATCGAAATCCAGGAAGAAGCCGAAGATCTCGTGCGCGAATTCGAGGCGCGGCTGAAGGAGCGCCGCCTCGGCGACATCGTCCGCCTCAAGGTCGAGGCTCGGATGCCCGAGGATTTGCGCGCCTTCATCGTCCGCGAGATCGAGGCCGATCCGCGCGATGTGGTCATAGTCGACGGCATGCTGGGTTTGTCGGCGCTTTCAGCGCTCGTGCAGGAAGAGCGGCCCGACCTCAAGTTCAAACGCTTCGAGCCGCGCTTTCCCGAGCGGATCAAGGATTTCGGCGGCGACAGTTTCGCAGCCATCCGCGCCAAGGACATTCTCGTCCATCACCCATTCGAGAGTTTCGACTCGGTGGTGCAGTTCGTGCGCCAGGCGGCCGCCGATCCCGCCGTCGTCGCCATCAAGCAGACGCTCTATCGGACGTCGCGCGATTCACCGATCGTGTCGGCGTTGGTCGCCGCCGCCGAAGCTGGCAAGAACGTTACCGCGCTGATCGAACTCAAGGCGCGCTTCGACGAAGAAACCAATCTGCACGTGGCCCAGATGCTGGAGCGCGCCGGCGCTTCGGTGGTCTACGGCTTCATCGACTTCAAGACCCACGCCAAGGTGAGCCTCGTCGTGCGCCGCGAGGCCGATGGTCTACGCACCTACACGCACTTCGGCACTGGCAACTATCACCCGATCACGGCGCGCATCTATACGGATCTGTCGCTGTTCACCTGCGATCCGGCTTTGGGCCGCGACGCCAACCGGCTGTTCAATTTCGTCACCGGCTACGCAACCCCGGCCCAATTGGAGAAGATCGCCATGTCGCCGATCAACTCCAAGCAGACGCTGCTGCAATTGATCGCCGATGAAATAGAGCACGCGCGCGCCGGCCGCGGCGGCTACATTTGGGCCAAGCTCAACGCTTTGGTGCATCCTGAAATCATCGACGCGCTCTACCGCGCTTCGAACGAGGGCGTGCAGATCGATCTCGTCGTGCGCGGCATTTGCTGCCTGCGGCCCGGCGTCCCTGGGATGAGCGAGAACATCCGGGTGAAGTCGATCGTCGGGCGTTTCCTGGAGCACGCCCGCATCGTCTGTTTCGGCAACGGAGCGAAATTGCCCAGTCCAAAGGCCAAGGTGTTTATTTCGTCCGCGGACTGGATGCCGAGGAACCTGGAACGGCGGGTCGAGGTCCTGTGTCCGGTTGAAAACCCCACGGTTCACCAGCAAATACTCGGCCAGATCATGGTCGCGAACCTCAACGACGAGGCGCAATCCTGGTACATGGACCGCGACGGGGTGTTCAAAAGGGTCGATGTCTCTCAGCTGCCTGACGAGCCGTTCAGCGCGCATAACTATTTCATGCGCAACCCGAGCCTCTCGGGCCGCGGCCGCGCGGGTAAGGAAGACGCGCCCGCGGCGTTCGATCATATCGGCGCCCGCCGGAGCTAGGGTTCCCGCGCCGGGAGGCCGCGCATGAGCGCGCGGGTGCTCCGCGACGGCCAGGAGGCGGCCGTCATCGACGTCGGTTCGAACTCGGTGCGCCTTGTCGTCTATCGCATCGACGGGCGGGCGATGACGCCAATCCTCAACGAGAAGGTGATGGCGGGCCTTGGCCGCGACGGCGCGCGCACGGGCGCGCTGGCCAAGGAAGGCGTCGGGCAAGCTCTGCGCGCGATCAAGCGCTTCGCGACTCTAATCGAAGCGCTGGATATCAAGGACGTGTTCGCCGTCGGCACGGCGGCGGTGCGCGAAGCCAAGGACGGTCGCGCTTTCGCGCAGCGCATCGAGGCCGAGACTGGCATCGCGCTCAGAATTTTGAGCGGAGAGGACGAAGCGCGGTTGTCGGCGCTGGGCGTGAGCGCCGGCGCGCCGGACGCGAAGGGGCTCGTCGGCGATCTCGGCGGCGCCAGTCTCGAACTGATCGAAATCGGGCCCAAGGGCGTGGGCCGTGGCGAGACCTTTCCGTTGGGGCCGCTCACGCTCATGGATGGCGACGAATTCGACTACGCCAAGGCCAGCAGGCAGGTCGAACACGCGCTGTCGAAAACCAAGCTTCTCAACAGGCGCGGCGGCGATTTCTACGCCGTCGGCGGCGCTTGGCGCGCGCTCGGGCGCATCGACATCGCGCTCACCAACCATCCGCTTGGTGTCTTGCATCATCACGAAATGAGCCGCAGCCAGGTGCTGAAGGTTGTTGAAGCGGTGCGCAAGCAAAGCCGGCGCTCGCTTGAGCGGCTGGAGGAAGCCGCCGCCAAGCGCGCCGAGACGCTGCCCTACGCCGCGGTCGTGCTTGAACATGTGATGCAGGCGGGCCAGTTTGAGCGCGTCATCCTCTCCGCGTTCGGCTTGCGCGAAGGCGTGTTGGTCGAGCGCATGAGCGATGAAGCGCTGGCGTCGCATCCGCTGATCGCGGCGGCTGAAGCGCTGGCCGGACGATGGACCCGCACGCGCGCCTTCGGCGCGGCGCTGCAGAAATGGATCGAACCGATGTTCGAGGGGCAAGCGCCGGTGTTTCCGAAGCGGCGCGAGGAGGTGCTGCGCGGCGCGGCGGCGCGGCTGGCTGACATCGGCGGCCCGCTCCATCCCGATCAGCGTGTGGAGGTGATGTTCGACCTCATCCTGCGGGCGCCGCTCGCCGCCATCAGCCATGAGGAGCGGGCGTTCCTCGCCGCCGCCATCCATCACCGCTACACAAAGACGCCGCCCCGCCACGCCGAGGCCTACATGCGTTTGCTGAACGACGAACGTCAGGCCGCCGCCGCAGCCCTTGGCGCGGCGCTCCGGCTCGGCGCCGATCTCACCGGGCGCAGCGAGCCGCTTTTGGCCGCAGTCGAGGCCCAGGCGGTTGACGGCAAGCTTGTGCTTCGGGTGAAGAAGAAGGTAGCCCATCTCATCACCGAGACGGTGCAGCGGCGCCTGGAATTCGCCGCCGCCGCCTTGGGTCTGACGCCGGAGACAAAGTTCGCATGAGCGACACCCCGCCCGATCGCTTGTCGGTCGATCCCGAAAGCCCCTACCATGACGAGGCGGTGCTCGCCCGCGGCGTTGGCGTGCGCTTCAACGGCAACGAGAAGACCAATTGCGAAGAATATTGCGTCAGCGAGGGCTGGGTGCGCTTGGCTGTAGGCAAGACGCTGGACCGCAAGGGCAAGCAACTCACCATCAAGTATAGCGGCAAGGTCGAACCGTACTTCCAGGACAAACCGGCGGATTCCGACGCCTAACGCCGGCTCGATAGTGTGCTATCAGGGCGCGCATGGCGGTAGACACGTGACCGAGGAGCTGGGCCCGCGCAAGTTGGCGGCGATCATGTCGATCGACGTCGCCGGCTATTCGGCCCTGTCCGAAGTGGACGAGCGTGAGGCGCTCTCCTTGGTGACACGCTTGCGCGAAGTGCTGGACGCCATCACGCTTCGCCATGGCGGGCGCATCTTCAACACCGCCGGCGACGGTTTCATGCTCGAGTTCGCCTCAGCCGCCGGCGCGCTGGCCGCGGCCGAGGTTTTGTGGAGCGGCGTCGAGCGCCAGCGTGTTCGGATCGGCGTGCATGTAGGCGACGTGACGTTGAGTCCGAGCGGCGATCTGCTGGGCCATAGCGTCAATGTCGCGACGCGCTTGCAGCAGCTGGCAAGACCAGGCGCCGTGCTGGTGTCCATGGACGTGCGCCGCGCTGTGCGCGGGCCGCTGCAGCAGCGACTGCACGCAGCCGGCGTCGCGCATCTCGACAAGATGAGCGAGAGCATCGAAGTGTTCACGCTTGAAGCGATCGCCGCGCAGCGCGCCCGCATGCGCAAGCCCGAGCCGGTGCTGGCGGTGCTGCCGTTCGACAATGAGAGCGACCAGAAGGAGATGGACTATTTCTCCGAGGGCGTCGCCGACGAGATCATCTCCACACTGCTGCGGCAGTCCAAGATCAAGGTCATCGGCCGCACCTCGGCGTTCCAATTTCGCGACGAGCGCAAGCGCGAGGCGGCGGCGGTGCTGCGCGCGAGCCACGTGCTGGACGGTTCCGTGCGCTGCAGCGGCGCGCGTCTGCGCTTGACGGCGCAGCTCATCGAAGCGGCAAGTGGCGTGGTGCTGTGGAGTGAGCGCTATGAGGGCGATCGCGCCGACGCTTTTGCGCTTGAGGACGAGATTGCGCTAAAAGTCGCGACCTCGCTCCGGCGTTCCTTGGCGCAATCGGAACGGGCGGCAAATCCCATCGATCCCGCAGCCTACGATCTCTATCTGCGCGCGCGCCAGATCTGGCTGATGATGAGCGACGCCGACGAAGATCAGGCGCAAGTGCTGCTTGAACGCTGTGTGGCGCGCGCGCCGGACTTCGCCGACGGTTGGGCGGTGTTAGCGAGCGTACGCGCGCTACTGCTGCCGCGCGATCGCGATTTGATCGGCACGCCGCAGCATGACGCCGCATTGGCGGCCGCCAATCGGGCGCTCGAACTCGATCCGGAGTGCGCACAGGCGTTGATGGCGCTATCGTTGCTGAAACCGGCCTTCGGCGCCCATGCCGAGAAGCTGCTTTTGGTCAATGAGGCGCTCAAGCGGACACCCCACGATTCCGCTCTCCATGTGGCGCGGGCGGCCTGGCTCTATAGCGTAGGCCGCCTCCGCGACGCCGCCCGAGCTTTGGAGCTGGCGAGCGTGCTCGATCCCCTAGGACCAGCCGTGGAGGGTTTTCGCGCCAGCCTGCTCGCGGCGCGTGGCGACGTTGAAACCGCGCTCGATATCGTCGGCGGCGCCTGGTCGCGCTGGCCGGACTCGCCGTTCATCTGGCACTTAATGTGGAGCACGCTATGCCTCGCTGGCCGGCTTGACGAAGCGGAGGCGATGGCGGCGTCGGCGCCGAAGCGCGGCGCGGCGCAACGCGATGTCGATGTCTTGTTGAATTATGTGAGGCTGTTGCGATTGCCGGCGGCCGAGCGCGCGCGGGCGTGCGCCGACATGCTTGAGCGTTTAGCCAGCGATGACGGCCCGCTGCCGCTCTCAACCTGCGTGTTTCTGGCCGGACAAGGCTGCGCCGATGGCGTCTTCGATCTGGTCGATGAAGCAATCAAGCGAGGCCGCGGCCTCAAGCCCGACAATCACGACGCCTTCGGCACCGCGCGGGCACAGGCGGTGCTGCAAGTGTTCGTGCAGGTCAGCGGCGACCCGATCTGGCGGCATCCGCGTTTCCCGCGCCTCTGCGCGCATCTCGGCCTCGCCCAATACTGGCTCGAAACCAAGAAATGGCCCGATTGCGCCAGCGAGGTTGGCTACGACTTCAAAGCCGGTTGCGCCTCGGCGGTCGGCGCCTGAATTCAGGTCGCTTCCTCCACCGCCACTTTGCCGTCCTTCAGCTTCAGCGCCAGTTTGCCGTGCTTCAGCGCAAGCGCGCGTTCGCCGAACACCTCGCGCCGCCAACCGCTGAGCGCGGGCACGTCGGCGGTGTCGCTGGCGGCGATGGCCTCGACGTCCGCGGCAGACGCGATCAGCCGCGGCGCCACATTGTGGCGCTCGGCCTCGAAACGCAGCAGCACTTTGAGTAGCTCGACCGTCGCGCCGAGACCGGAGGGCGGCGCCGGCGCTCGCTCGTGCTTAAAGATCGGGCGGTTCGGATCGGCGAAGGCGCGGTCGAGCGCTTGGATCAATTCCTGCGCCGAACGCGAATTGCCGAAGCCGCGCGGCACCGCGCGCATGCGATCGAAATCGGCGGGGCTCTTCGGGCGATGCTCGGCGATCTCATAAAGCGCCTCGTCCTTAACGATGCGCCCGCGCGGCACGTCGCGTTGCTGAGCTTGACGCTCGCGCCATGCCGCGGCGACTTGCAGAGCAAGCACGTAATCGGCCGTGGTCTTACGCAACTTGAGGCGTTTCCAGGCGTTCTCCGGCGTCGTATCGTAGATCTCGGGATCGAGCAGGTTGGCGTGTTCGTCGTCGAGCCAAGAGAGCCGGTTTTCGCTTTCGAGCTTGCCGTGCATTTTCGGAAACAGATCGCGCAAATGGGTGACGTCGGCGAGCGCGTAGGTGAGCTGAGAATCGGAGAGCGGGCGCCGGCTCCAATCGGTAAAGCGGGAGGACTTGTCGAGCCGACGCTTCAGCACTTGCTGCACCAGCGCATCGTAAGCGACGCTATCGCCGTAGCCGCAAGCCATGGCGGCGATCTGGGTGTCGAACACCGGATGCGGCAGCGATCCGCCGAGCTTCAGGAAGATCTCCAAATCCTGCCGCGCGGCGTGAAAGACCTTCAGCACCTTGCGGTCGGCCATCAGCTCCAAGAACGGCGCGAGGCCCAGGTCGTCGGCGAGCGGATCGATCACGGCCTCCACGCCGGGCGCAGCCGCCTGGATCAAGCAGAGCTTCGGCCAATAGGTGGTCTCGCGCATGAACTCAGTGTCGACGGCGACATAAGGCTGCCGCGCCAGTTCCTGGCACAACGCCTCCAAATCGGCGGTCTTGGTGATTACGCGCATCGGCGCTGGTTGGGGCGCGCCGCGGCGCGGGTCAAGTCAGCGCGGGGGCGGCGCTTCATTCCGGCGCTGAAAAGCCCTCGCGGAGCGCGCCGTCTGCCAGAAGTCTCCGCAGATAAGGGTCGTCGTGAGCCGGAACGATAATCAGATCGGGATTCGCTGCGGCGAGGTCGTGCAGCGCACGCAACTGGCGCAAGACCGCCGGCCGGTCGGGATCGACGCCGGGGACCAACCAAGTGACGAGCCGCGGCCGCCCGCGCAGATGTTCGATGCTGCCCATCACCCAGGCGATATCGCCAATGAACAAATACTCGCGCGCGGCGCCGCGAACGTAGATGACGATCGTGCCGGGCGTGTGGCCGGGCGCGGCCGCCGCGACGATGCCCGGCGCCACCCGCTGCGGCGTCGAGAAATCACGCGTCGCGGCGTTGGCGATGGCCGGCGCGAGCGCGCCGTCTGGCGCGTGCTCGGGCAACGCAGCCAGCTGGGTCTGGGTAAGCGCGAGACGAGATGCGATGGCGTCCGGCGCCGGATGGCGCGCAATCGCCATGACGTGATCGAGATGTTCGTGCGTGATCAGAACGGCCGACGCACGCGTCATCGCATCGAGCACGCGTTGATAGCTCGCCTCGGAGAACCGGCCCTTGCCGTCCGACATCTCTTCGACGGTGGCGGCATCAACCGCGCCATCGATGATGGTGTCGCCGCCGGGTGCGACGATTTGGAACGAATTGTAGGACATCGTCCTCTCGCCATCGAAGGCGCCAGCTTCGACGGCGAAGCTCGGCGCCCCGCTCTCGCCGACGAACTCGATGCGAACCTCGGTCGGCAGAGTCTCCGGCGCATCGTCGGCAACCAGTTGGCGATAGGCGGCGAGGTCGAACTCGCCTTCCGCGCGCGCCGGTGCGGCGGCGTCGAAGAGCGCAAACCAAGCCAAGCCCGCCAGCGCCGCCAAAACGATCCCGATCCCCACCAGCCACTTCATGTGCCCGCACCCCTCACGCAGTGAACGCTCTTCCTGTCCGCCCAGACTGGCTTAAGATCAAGCCGTCCGAGAGGTCTGGGAGGGGCCGATGAGAGCGTGGCTGGGGGTTGCAGCGGTCATTTTTCTGGCCGCAGTGGGCTTAGCCGCGCCGGCAACGGCGCAGACGCCGCTGTTCTCAGAGGACAGCGAGCTGGCGCTGACGATCGAAGCGCCGCTCGGCGACCTGGTGCGCGCCGCGCCGCGTAGCACGGATGCGTTTCCTGCGGCATTGATCATGGAAGGCCGGCGGCTCGACATCGAGCTTTCCCCGCGCGGCATCTCGCGGCGGACATTGGGCATATGCAACTTCCCGCCTCTGCGCATCAATCTGACCGGGCCTCGGCAGGGAACGGTTTTTCAGGGCCAGAACAAGATCAAACTGGTGACGCGCTGCAGCAGCGGCGCAAGCTACGAGCAATTCACCGTACTCGAATACACGGCCTATCGACTCTACAACGTCATCACGCCGTTGAGTTTCCGGGTGCGCCCGGCGCGCGTCACCTATCGCGACACCAACGGCCGCCGGCGAGAAGAAACGCAGTTCAACTTCCTGATCGAGGATGTAGACGATCTGGCCCGGCGCAATCGGCGCACGGCGATCGAAGTGCAAACGCAAGAGGTGCGCTCCGCCCAATTGGACCCCGAGCAGGCGTCGCTCGTTACGATGTTCCAATTCATGATCGGCAATTTGGATTGGGACATGACCCAAGGCCCAGCTGGCCAAGAGTGTTGTCACAACGGCAAGCTGCTGGCGGCCTCAGCGACTGCGCGGGAGCGCGTTTTGCCCGTGCCCTACGACTTCGATTTTTCCGGCCTAGTCAACGCGCCTTATGCGACTCCCCCGGAAGGCATTCCGGTTCCGACGGTGAGGCAGCGTTACTATCGCGGTCTTTGCCGTTTCAACGATCAGGCGCGTACCGCAGCTGAGACCTTCCGCGCGCGGCGCGAGCAATTGCTGGCGGTGATCGATGGCGAGACCAGGCTGGCGAGCGGGCGTCGGCAGGCGGCGCGGCGTTACATCGAGGAGTTCTTCGCCATTCTCGACGACCCGCAAAGGTTCGAGCGTCTGGTCATCGAGCGCTGCCGGTAGTCAGCTTTCCGGACACTGCGCCGCCGCCAGTTCGGCGACGGGACCCGCATTGCCGTCGATTGCCGCGATCTGGCGCAGGTAGGAACAGGTCGCTTCGGGCGTCGACGCCTCCATGGGCACGCGTTGGCCGCGATGGATGGTGGTCCAGGCGCCGTTTTCCATGATCAGGAAGGCGTGCGGATCGTTGTGGCCGCGCGGCACGGCGATGTCGGCGACAAGCACGCGGCCATTGAAGCGCGGCAGCACGGTTGACGCGACCTTAGTGTGGCCGACGATGACGCGCGCGACGCCCTGCGCCCGCAGGACGTTTTCCAGATTGGCCGTCTCCGTGGCTTCGGCGTTTTGCGAGAGACCGCGATACCAGAGCGGGCCTTCCTGATTGTGCACGATATCGGGGTAGTTGGGTGACGGTCGCCCGCGCACGCCTGCGCGCACTGCGTCGTTCATGGCGAGCCGCGGCGCCGCAGCGAAGCTTGGCCCCAGTCCGCCATGCAGAAACAGCGTGTCGTTGATGCGGATGACGGCGTCGTGGCGGGCGATCCAGCGCCCGTACCTACCGTTCGGCGCCCAGGCCTGGCGATGCTCGACCCAGCCAAGCGGATGTTCGGCGTCCCATTGCGCGCGATAAGCGGCGTCGAAGACCGGCAATCCGCTGGCCGGCGGATTGGCGCGCAACGCACGCATGAAGCGCTGATAATATTGATCGCGCACTCGCGCCGATCGAGGCGTGGCGAAAGCCGCGTACTCACCCGGATGCACGTAGCGGAGATCGCCTTCGATGTTCATCGCTTCGTGATTGCCGATGAGCGCATGGACACGGCCTCCGGCGCGCTGCGCCTGCGGTTCAAGCCGCATCAGCAGATCCATGATCATGCGGCTGTTGGGGCCGCGGTCGGGAATGTCGCCCAGTTGCACGAGGTGGGCGCGCCCGCCGGTCCAGGCATTGTCGGCGCCGATCACGCCCGCGGTGCGCAGCATGTCGGTGAACTTCTCGTAGTCGCCCTCCAGGTCGCCGATGGCGACGATGCGCTCGACATTGTCCCACTGCGCCTGCGCCAACGCAGGCGGAGCTGCCAGGAAGAGGGCCGCGAGTGCGGCGGCGGCGGTGCGGAGCCAGGTCAACATGGGCGGCGAAGATAGCGGCAAAGCGGCGCTTGACCATGGCGGGAAAGGGGCGGCGGACGGGCGGGTGGGCCAAGGTGCGCCATGGACAAGCCGTGGCGCGGCCAGCAAAAGCCCGGACGAAAACCGGATTTCCAGGAGCACTAGGGTATGGACGCCCCGCAAAGGATCGCTTCGGCGGCCCCAGGTCAGGCCTACGAGACCGACGTCATTATCGTCGGCGCCGGCCCGGTTGGCTTGTTCGCGGTGTTCGAACTGGGCTTGCTCGACCTCAAAGCGCATCTGGTCGACGTGCTCGACCGGCCGGGCGGGCAGTGCGCCGAACTCTATCCGGAAAAGCCGATCTACGACATTCCGGCGCTGCCGGTGGTCACCGGCCAGGGCCTGACCGAGGCGCTCCTGCAGCAGATCGCGCCGTTCAGTCCGACGTTCCATCTCGCCCAGATGGCGGAAGCATTGGAGCGCTTGCCGGATGGCAAGTTCAAGCTCCGCACCGAGCTTGGCACGACGATCACCGCGCCGGTGCTAGTCATTGCCGCGGGCGGGGGCTCGTTCGTACCGCGCAAGCCCAAGATAGACGGCATCGAAGCCTTTGAAGGCAAGAGCATCCACTATGCCGTGCGGCAGATGGAGCGTTTTCGAGACCGCGACATCGTCATCGCCGGCGGCGGCGACAGCGCGCTCGACTGGGTGCTGAATCTGCAACCGCTCGCCAAGTCCACCACGCTGATCCATCGCCGCGACGATTTCCGCGCCGCGCCGCATTCGGTCGCGCAAATGCGCAAGCTCGTGGCCGAGGGCAAAGTGCGCCTGGAGATCGCCGACCTCAAAGGCGTCGCCGGCAGCGATGGTCAGATCAGCGCGGTGAAGTGTTTCACGAAAGAGAAGGGCGCCTACGACATCGCCTGCAACGAGCTGCTGGCGTTCTACGGGCTGACCATGAAGCTTGGGCCGATCGCCGATTTCGGGCTCAATCTTCACGAAAACCTGATCCCGGTCGACACCGAGAAGTTCGAAACCAGCGAACCCGGCATCTTCGCCATTGGCGATATCAACACTTATCCCGGCAAGCTGAAGCTCATCCTCTGCGGTTTCCACGAAGCGGCGCTGATGGCGCAGGCGGCGTTCCGAATTGCGCGCCCAGGCGAACGGCTGGTGTTTCTCTACACGACCTCATCGACGGATTTGCAGAAGAAGCTGGGGGTGTCCTAGGCTCCCAGCTCAAGTTTCGCCATTCGCGCGCATTGATATGGCAAGCTTCCCCATTGGCGCTATGACAGGCGCCGCCCGTTGGTCTTACATCCGGGGGCGAGAGGGGGAAGTCATGCCAGCACTCAACGCGACCGTCTTCAAGCTCAACGCCAAGTTCGATCCCACCAATGTCGGCATAACGGCGGCGGACGCCGATAGGTTCGCTCCTGGCACGCAATTGCAGGCTGCTTTTGTGTTTCCCAACGATGCGCAGCTCAGGCGGGTGCTGCAGCGCTATCTCGACGCGTTGCCGAGCGGCATCCACGAAGCGCTGCGCGCCATGATGCACAGCGCGCTGACGGCCAACCCGCCGACGCCGATGGTGTTCAATTGGGAAGCGGCTTACGACTTCGGGCTCATAATCACACAGACGCCTGACACAGTGATGACGCCCGGCGTCATCAGCGTGACGATCCGCGGCCGCTATCCTGACGACGATCACCCGCTCGAAGACGATATGGAAGAATACGCGAGATCGCGGTCAAAGGCCAAATCAGCGGGCAAGCGTTCAAGTCCCGCCAAGCGCAAGGCGTCCAAGAAGTCGTGAAGGTCCGCGTCGCGTGCGTAAGGAATGCGTGGGCGGCCGAGCAGTTTGAGCGCGCGGGCCTGCACTTGCTCAGTGAGCACGGTGCGCGCCTCGTCGATGCGTCCTAGCCGCGCTAGGCTCGCAGCCAGAACGAGCGGCGCGCGCTTGTCGTTCTGGCGAGCGGCTTCGCCGGCATGCGTGGCGGCGCGTTCGTAATCGCCGGCGTGAAAGTGCGCGAGCGCCAGCGTGCCGACCATGGCCCCCATTTGCGGATCGATCGGATTGAGCCGGATGCTGCGTTCGATCGCCGGCACGGCTTCGGCGGCGCGTCCGCAATAGATCAGGATTTGGCCGAGCCGGTAGTAACCGAAGGCGAAGTTTGGATTGAGCGCGAGCGTGCGTTCGGCCTCGCGCAGCGCGTCGTCATGCCGGCTCTGATAGAGCAGGGCGCCAGAGAGCGCGAAGTGCGCCCACGCATCGCGGGCGTCGAGCCGGATGGCGGTCGCGGCGGCGGTTTCGGCGCCGGCCAAATCCTGCTCGGGTTGCTGAGTCCACCCATAGGCCACGCGCCCGTAAAGCACGCGTGCAAGCCCGACATGGCCAAGCGCCAGGGCAGGATCGCGCTGGATGGCTTGATTGAAGAGCGCCTCAGCCTCCTCGAATCCGGCCTTGCTGACTTGGTTCAGACGCCACATGCCGCGCTGGAATAGGTCAAACGCGGTTAGATCGCCGGCGCTCTTGTGAGCGGCGCGCACGCCTTCATTGTGGAGCATGGCCGGTTCGATGGCGCTCACAACGTGTTCGGTGATCTCGTCGTAGAGCGCGAATACGTCGGCAAGATCGCGATCGAAGGTGTCCGCCCAAACATGCGCTAGATTGGCGGCGTCGATCAATTGCGTGACCACACGGACGCGTGTTCCGATTCGGCGAACGCTGCCTTCGAGCACATAGCGGACGCCCAATTCGCGTCCGACCTGAAGAACGTCGGCGCCTCGCCCTTTGTAGGTAAAGCTCGAATTGCGGGCGATGACGAAGAACCAGCGCCAGCGCGAAAGCGCGCTGATCACATCTTCGGTTATGGCGTCAGCGAAGTACTCGTGCGCGGCGTCGCCGCTCATGTTTTCGAATGGCAGCACGGCGATTGACGGGCGGTCCGGCAGCGGCATCGGCGCGCGCGCCGGTTCGGAACCACCCTGCGCGATCCGGAACAAGCGCACTGGCGCATCGATATTCTTGAGCTGGCGTTCCCCCATGTCCTCGAAAACGAAGTCTGTGCGGCCGCGGGCGTCTTCGCGCACTCGGGCCGAGACGCAGACGCCCCCGGGCGGCGCCTGCGCCTCCAGCCGGGCCGCCAAGGTAACCGCGTCGCCGAACACGTCGCCGCCATCAATGACCGCGTCGCCGGCGTTAACGCCAATGCGGAAAAGCATGCGCGCGCTCGCGTCTGGGGCCGCATTTCTGGCCGACATGGCGGCCTGAAATTCCACCGCGCAGCACAACGCTTCGACGGCGCTCGAAAACGCCGCCAGCACGCCGTCTCCCATGGTCTTGATGATGCGGCCCCCGTGCGCGTCGACGAGCGGCGCCAGTATTTCAAGGCAGGCTTTGAACTCTGCGAGCGTGGCCGATTCATCCGCGCGCAGCATGCGGGAATAGCCGGCCACGTCCGCGGCGAGGATCGCAGTCAGACGCCGTTCTGTCTTGCCGTCTCCCAAGAGACCTCCTGCACACCAGCGGAGAACAATACCACATGGCGCCGATCCTGTCGTTGATCTATTGAGGCCGGCGACGGCGCCCGCTAGGTGTCGGCGACATTCTATGGGGACACGCCATGCGCATTCGCCACGCAATTTCCGCCGCCTTCATTGTACTTGCGGGGTGCGCCACGTCCGATCAGGGCGCCGCGCCGGCCACCGACATCGCCGCGTTCCGGCACGCGCCGCTCTCGCCGGACGCGTTGATGGCGCACATCAATGTGCTGGCGTCGGATGAGTTCGAGGGGCGCGCGCCGGGCACCAATGGCGAGCGCCTTACGATCGATTATCTGGAACGCGCCTATGCCGCCGCCGGCCTTGAGCCGGGTGTCACCCTGCCTGACGGGACGCGCTCGTGGCGTCAGGAGACGACCTTGGTGGCGGCGACGCTAACAACGCCGCCGACGCTGACGCTCTCCGGGCGCGATGGCGCGCGGCAGTATGCTTACGCGACGCAATTCTCCGCTTGGACGCGGCGACTCGATCCCACCGTTGATATCCAGAATGCGCCGCTCGTGTTCGTCGGTTACGGCATCAATGCGCCGGAACTCGGCTGGAACGATTACGAAGGCGTCGACATGCGCGGCAAGATCGCTGTCATTCTCGTCAACGATCCCGATTTCGAAACCGGCGACGATCGCGGCTTCGGCGGCCGCGCCATGACCTATTACGGGCGCTGGACCTACAAGTTCGAAGAAGCCGGCCGCCAGGGCGCCGCCGGCGCTATCATCATCCACGAGACCGCGCCGGCGGCTTACCCGTGGGCGGTGATCCAATCGTCCACCGGCAGCGCGCGCTGGGACATCGTCCGCGCCGACCGCGGCGCCAGCCGCGCTGGCTTCGAGGGCTGGATCCACAACGACGTGGCGATGGAGACCTTCCGTCGCGCCAATCTGGATTTCGCCGAGCTGAAGGCGCGGGCGCAGCGCCCGGGCTTTCGCGCCGTGCGCATGAACCTCACCGGTTCGCTGCGCCTGGAGACGCGCACCGAGCAGCGCACGACCTACAATGTCGTTGGCGTTCTGCCCGGAACGCAGCGGCCTAATGAAACCATCATCTACTCGGCCCACTGGGATCACCTCGGCCGCTGCCCGGCGATTGACGGCGACGACATCTGCAATGGCGCCCTCGACAACGCCACCGGCACGGCGGCGCTGGTTGAATTGGCGCGGCGCTTTTCGGCCGTCGGCCGCCCGCAGCGTTCGGTTGCGTTCATCGCGCTGACTGCGGAAGAGCAGGGTCTGCTCGGCGCGCTCTATTACATGCAGCATCCGGTGTTTGCGCCGCGTGACACCGTCGCCGCGATCAACATGGACGGCATCAACAATGCCGGGCGCACGCGCGACATCGAGATCGTCGGCATCGGCAAGAGCCAGATGGACGATCTGATCACGCAGGCGGTGCAGGCGCAGGGGCGGCGGGTGACGCCGGATTCATCGCCGGAAGCCGGCTATTTCTACCGCTCCGACCATCTGCATTTCGCGCAACTCGGCATTCCGGTGCTCTACACCTCGAACGGTGTCGACATGGTGGTTGGCGGGACCGAGCGGGGCAATGCGCTGAACGCGGCTTACGTCGCCAACAATTATCACAAGCCGTCGGACGAAGTGACGCCGGACTGGGACATGAGCGGCGGCGCTGAAGATCTGGAAGCGCTTTACGCGGTTGGCCGCCGCTTGGCCGACGGCGCGGAGTGGCCGCAATGGCGCGCCAACGCCGAATTCCGCGCCGCGCGTGTGGCGTCTGGTCGATGAAAATCTACGGCAGTTCGGCAAGCGGAAATTGCCACAAGGTGCAGTGGGTCTGCGATTGCCTTGGCGTTGCCTACGAGTGGATCGAGACCGACAGCTTCGACGGTTCGACGCGCACGGCGGAATTTCTCGCCATCAATCCGGCGGGGCAGGTGCCAACGGTTGTGCTCAACGATGGGCGTGTGCTGGCGCAGTCGAACGCCATCATGCTCTATCTCGCCGAAGGCAGCGATCTCATTCCGTGCGACGCTTTCGATCGGGCCAAGATGTTCGAGTGGCTGTTCTGGGAGCAATACAGCCACGAGCCGGCGATCGCGGTGCGCATCGCGCGCAAACACTATCTCGGCCAGCGCGATGAGGACCTCGATCCAGCTTTGCTGAAGAAGGGCGCCGCGGCGTTGGCGCGCATGGAGGGGCGGCTGCGTGAGACGCCATTTCTAGTCGGCGCCACCGCCTCACTCGCCGACATTGCGCTCGTCGCCTACACCCGCAGAGCGCATCTCGGCGGCTTCGATCTCGGAGATTACCCTTCCGTAAGGAGATGGGTTGTACGCGTCGAGGAGCTACTCGGAATTGAGACCGCGCTACCCGCAATTGGGTGACCGGCGCCCCCGCCGCCGTATGGCCGCATTGGTGGGCAACGGTTAAGCTCCCTGCCGTAGACAGAAGGGCGCATGGAAGTCAGCACGGACCTTTGGCCCGCCTTGGCGACCGTTTTCGGCTTGTTTCTCGCGGTCGGATTCTTTGCCCAGTTGATCGATGGCGCGGTGGGGATGGCGTACGGCGTCATCTCGTCAAGCGTGCTGCTGGCGTTTGGCGTGCCGCCGGCGCAGGCGTCGGCGACGATCCACGCCGCGGAATGTTTCACCACCGGCGCGTCGGGCGCTTCACACCTCGCGCATCGCAATGTCGATTGGCGCCTTTTCTTCCGATTGGCGCCCGCCGGCGTTCTCGGCGGCGTCATCGGCGCCTATCTGCTGACCGGCTTCGACGCGACCTTCATCAAGGCGATTGTCATCGCTTATCTTGGCGTGCTCGGCCTCTACATGCTGTGGCGGGCGCTGCGCGAACCGAAGGAAGAGCCGCCGCATTTGAACCACGTCGTGCCCACCGGCGTCATCGGCGGCTTCCTGGATGCGACCGGCGGCGGCGGTTGGGGGCCGATCGTCACCTCCACTCTGCTGGGGCATGGCCACACGCCCCGTTATGTCATCGGCAGCGTCAACGCCTCCGAGTTTGTCGTTACGGTTGCGATATCACTGACTTTCTTGTGGACGTTGCTCACCGGGCGCCTCGAACTCGAAGGCGGCTTGGCCACGGGTGGCGCGGCCTTGGCCGGGCTCATCATTGGCGGCCTGATGGCGGCGCCCCTGGCCGGATACGTCACCAAGATCGCTCCGGCGCGGGTGCTCTTGGGAGCGGCCTCGGTGCTGGTGATCGGGCTGTCGATTTGGCAGGGGACTCAGCTCTGGCCGCGCCTGCTCGAATACCCCGATCTTCAACGAAATGGTTGAGACTGCCGGGCGCCTGAAGCCTTAACCCGCCAACGGGCTGTTTACGGCTTGTCAGCCAAACTGCCGCGTTCCGCGGAGTCGTCTTGGTCAGCCTCGCAAACATGAACGTCGCCGCCGCCCTGCTGGGCGGTTCTGGCTCGGCGCCCGGCGGCGTCGGCGCCGATCTGCTGACGTCGTGGGCCGCCGCGCGCGCGGGCATCGGCGTCGACACCCAAACCGCGACCCAAGACCCGAACGCGCCGCTGGCCCCGGTCTGGACGCCTGGCGTTTCGCCCGGTGCAGCCGCGCTGGTGCAGCGGGCGCTCTCCAGCAAGGCTTTCTTCGACGTCGACGCCAAGCTCTACAGCGATCTGGGCGCCAGCGGCGACTATCGGCGTTTGTTTGCGCTCTATTCCGGACTGACCACGCTGCAGGCGCTGGCCGGGCGAGCCGAAGACAAGACCCTGTCGAAGACCGAGTTGGCGCAAACGCAAGCGCAGTTCTCGCGCGGCTTGAGCGAGCTTGAGGCGTTCTTTGCGCAGCAGCAGTTTGAGAACATGCGCCTGGCCCAAGGCGATCGGGTCGACGCGGCGCAGACGACTTTGGCGCTGCCAGTGCAATCGGAAGACTACACGACCGGACTCGTCCACCGGGGCGGGCTCTACGACAAGGTGGCGGGTCTGGCGAGCGATGCCGCCTTCACCATTGTCGCCACCTCGGCAGGCGGGACCGTTCGCACCGTCGCCATCAATCTCTCCGAGATGGGCTCGGTTCCGCGCTCGCTCGGCGCGGTGGTGAGTTTCATCAATGGCAGGCTGGCAGCCGCAGGCGCGGCATCTCGGCTGGAAACCGTCGATCAAACGCCGAAGACGACGACGACGGTCATTGCGGGGCGGACGAGCAAGTCGAAATACACCGGTCCCAAGCAGTACGCACTGAAAGTCGATGTGCGCGCCGGCGAGCAAGTCGCCTTCCAGGCCACAGGAACGTCGCCGGCCTTTTATGCATTGGGGACGACAGCGTCGGGCGCGCGGCTGATCAAATTGCAGGATGTCGACGGCGCCGCAGGCCAGCCGACATTGCTGAATCGCCCGGCCGCGACCGCCGATCCGATCGGCGCACTAATCGGTGCGGGATGGCTCGGCGCCGGCGCGCCCTATGTGACGCCGCCCGCCAGCGCCGCCGAGCAACGCACCAATGCCCTGATGTCTGACGGGCCCAACAATTTCGAGACGGCGTTGCGCGCCGCCGGCGAGGCGGTGCTGAAGCTCGATCTGCCCGACGGCCGTTCGCTATCGGTTGCTACCAGTTGGCGGAGCGAGGATCTGGAAGCCTGGCGCGTCCGCAGCGGCGAGAGCGAAGATCGCGGCATGCTCGACGATCTCGCCGAGCGCCTCACGCAATTGCTGCACGAGCAAGGCGTCGCCGCCGGCATCGATGTCTGGGAGGACGGGACTAATCTCGGTCTTTCGATCTATGGCGGCGATGGCGTCCGCGCGTCGAGCCTCAGCATAAGCGGCAAGACGGCGACGCTGGAGACGATCGAGGCGCCCGGCATGGTCGGCGGACTGCGCGACGGCATTTTCGCGCGCCGCTTCGAGGCGAGCGGGATCGTGCCGGATGGCGGGGTTTTCACCGGCACGCAGACCTTCGTGTTCACCGGGGCGACGGCGCAGTCGATCGTCATCGATGGCGGCGAGGCCGGCATCGATGCCACGGCGTTGGCGACGCAGCTCAACGACAAGCTGCGCGAGAAGGGCATCGCGGCGGCGGCGACGTTCGTCGACGATGGCGGCAGCTCGTACACGCTGCGCATCGATGCGCTGCACAACACCATCGATGTCAGCGCGACGCTGAATGGCGACGCCTACGATCCGGCCATACAAGCGCCGGGCGCATGGGTGTCGGGCGGATTGCCGAACGCCGTGAGCGGCCAGCCCTTTGGCGACTCCATCCGCGGTTACAGCGTGGCGGGCGGCGCGCCGCTGCTGACGCATACCGGCGCGCTCAGCATCGCCATCGTTGTCGCCACGGCCAATGGCGACAAGACCGTGAACGTCGAGGTCAGCGCGCTCGAGCGCGCCAACGATCCGGACGTGGCGCCCGGTGAGTGGAGCGCTACGTTCCAGGCGCGGTTGGACGCGGCGCTGAACGCGGCTGGCGTCTATGTCAGCGCCGCTGGCGGCGATCTCACCCAGTGGAACGTCGCCGAGGGCGCGGGCCAGCGGCTGGCGTCGGTGACGATCAACGGCGATCCGCTGACGCTCGAAGGCGGTGCTCTGAGCTTCGGCGTCGGCGGCGCCTTTTCGGCGCAGCGCAGCTTCACCAGCGCCGAAGCCGCGACCGGCGTCGCCGACGATGTCGCCGCACTAATCGGCAATCAGAATGTGTCCATCATTCTCGACACGGTGTGGGGCGCGCGCACGATCTCCGCGGTGCTCGAACCCGGCGATCCGCGTACGCTTGAGAGCGTGGCGCAGCGTCTGAACGAAGCGCTTGCGGAAGCGGGTTACGATGCGGGGTTTGTTGCGACCGCGCTCTCGGGCGGCGGCGCTGGATTGCGCATCGTCACCGGCTCGTCGAGCACGGTGCGCGGTGTTTCCGAACTCAATCTAGGCGGCGACCTGCACGCCGCAACGCTCGATCCGATCGACGCCGTCTCGCACGCCGACGATCCGGCGCTGACAGCGCGCGTCGCGGAACGCGCTGCCCGCGGCGCCGCGGTGACGGAGACGTTGTCAACGGTGTCGCCCTTTACCGCGCCGAGCGCCAATTCCGCCGCCTGGTTTCCAGGCCGCGCCTTCGACGTGAACGTCGGCGGCGGCGCCAAGGTCGCGACCGCGCGCGCGGTCGCCTCGGCGGCGGACGGTTCGGTCTACGTGCTCGCCGATCTTAGCGGCGACGCGACCACCAGCGCCATCAAAGGCCAGCGCGATGTGGCGTTGCTCAAATACAATTCCGCCGGAAAGCTGGTGTTCACCGAAATTCTGGGCGCTGCCACATCCGCAAGCGGCTTTGCGCTAGCGGTCTCGAGCGATGGCAAGGTCGCGGTCGCGGGATCGGTCGAAGGCGGGCTTTCTGGAACCTCCGCAAAAGGCGGCGCGGATTCGTTCGTGGCGATGTTCGATGCCGACGGCCGCGAGGCCTGGATGGCGCGCCGCGGCGCCAGCGCCAATGACGAAGCCTTGGCGATTGCGTTTGCGCCCAATGGCAGCGTGATCGTCGCCGGGAAAACCGAAGCGGCGATGAGCGGCCAGACGAGCGCCGGCGGCGCGGACGCTTATGTGCGTGGCTACAGCGCGGCGGGCGCCGAGCTGTTCACGCGCCAGTTCGGAACGTCGGGCGACGACGCAGCGACCGCGCTGGCCGTGCGCGACGATGGCGCCGGCGGCATCGATATCTTCACCGGCGGCGTCGAGAACAATCGCGGCGTCATCCGCAAGTTCAGCTATTCGAGCACGGCCGGGTTCAGCATCGGGGCGACACGCGACATCGGCTACTTCCACAAGGGCGCGATCAATGCATTGGCGCTCGACGGTAGTGCACTGCATGTCGGCGGCGAAGTCGGCGCCGATCGCTTGACGCTGGCGAGCACGGCGCGCGGCGCTGTTGCGGGCCATGAGGGCTTCGTCGCCCGCATCAGCACCGATCTCGCATCGCAAACGCTCGACCGCGCCAGCTATCTCGGTTCGGCGCAGAACGATTCCGTCAAGAGCCTCGCCATCGTCGGCGGCGAGGTTTATGCCGCTGGCGTCAGCGGCGGCGTCATCGCCGGCTCGGGCGGCGCCAATGCGCAGCTCAGTTTCCTCGCGCGCCTGGGCGATGACGGCGAGGCTGCCTGGATGCGCACCTTCTCATCCGCCGGAGGCTTGGTGAGCCTCACTGGTTTGGCGGTCGATGCGAGCGGCGCCTCGGCGCTCGATGTGCTGGGCTTGCCGCGGGGCGCAGTCGCGGCGCGCGACAACGCGCCGTTGATCAACCGCAGTGCGTTGCGCGCCGGCGACGAGTTCAGGATCGGCGCCGAAGGACGCAGGCTGACGACAATTCGCATCGGCGAACGCGATACGCTTCCGTCGCTGGCCGCCGCCATCAACCGCGCCGTAGCCGCCGCTGGGCGGGCCGAAGTGGTGAAGACGGACGGCGTCGAGCGCATCAAGATCACGCCGCGAAACGGCGGGGCGATCCGGATCGAGCCGGGCCGGGCCGATCGCGATGCGCTGGCGGGGCTGGGCCTCGGCCAAGGCGTTATCGCGGAAACCGACGCCGGGCGCGGCGCGCTCAAGACCTATGGCCTGGGGCTCGTCGGTCTGAAGCTCGACAGCGCCGCCGCCATCACCAGCGCCAAGGCAGAGCTTTCGGCGGCGGTCTCGATCGTCCGCCAGGCCTATGACGCGCTGCTCAATCCCAACGCCAAGGAACTGAACGACGAGGAGGAGGCGCTGGAGGCGCGCCGCCAGCAGGCCGGCGCCGCTTCGCCCTATTATACGGCGCAGCTGGCCAATTACCGGGCGGCTTTGGCGCGCCTGGGTGGTGGATAAACACCTCTGCGCGGGCGGCGGCGGCGGGCTTCCAATAGCCGCCGGAGCCGGTTAGAAGCCCCGCTCCGCGCCAAATCTATTTGGTCGGCCGCCGCGGTAGCTCAGTGGTAGAGCGCACCCTTGGTAAGGGTGAGGTCGAGAGTTCAATCCTCTCCCGTGGCACCATCCTACGCTCGCCTCAGCGAGGGTAGGATGTCCTCCGAAGCCTTGGCGAAGGAGGACTGGCGCCTCCACCCGCGAGCTTCGGATGGCTGACGCCATCCAATGTCATGCCCGATCACGCTAGGGCGGCGGTTCTCCACGGGCAATAAGCATGCGGCGAACGGCAGCGCGCAACGGCGGCAAGTGGGTTTGAACGATGGCCCAGATCGCTGCTCGATCAATGGTTTGATAGCCGTGTGCAATACGGTTGCGTAGTGCGGTCACTTGCGTCCAGGGAACCTCAGGCGCTTCGCTCCGCGCCTTATGACTGATCATCCGCGCCGACTCCCCGATCACAATCAGGTGCATCGCCACCGCAGCACTCGTGCGGTCGTCTCCGTGGAATGAAGCTTCGTCGAAACCGGCAACGAAGTTTTCGATGTAACCTGCTGCGGTTTCGATCTCCAAGAGAAGCGCCGCGTCGCGATCAGGCATCGATCGCATCCGCCAAAGCATGCCGGCGGATAATTCGATTAGTGAGAGCAGCCTCGGTGACCATCTGGACTTTGGCGCCCAGCTTCTCGCCGAGTTCCTCCTCGATACGGAAGAACTCTAGCCCGAGAGGTTTTTCCAGTTCCACCAGCAGATCGATGTCGCTATCGGTCCGCGCCTCGTCGCGTGCGTGGGATCCAAACAACCGCACGCGCACGATCCCGCGCTGCGCAAGCCACGGCTTCAATGCGCGAAGATTTGCCAGAATTTGGTCGCGATCCATAGCCAACGCCTACCACATGGCGGGCGCCGGCGCACCTGAAACTCGCGCCTATTCGTTGTCCTCGCCCGCACCGTCCTCCCGCAGCATGTCCGCGCCGCCGCAGGCTTGCTGGACGATGCGCCACTCGCGCGGGGTGAGCGAGGGCGCGAGGCCTTCGCGGGCGCGGGCGCGGGCGACGGCGGCGCGATCGTGCGAGGCGGGATGGCTGGAGAGCATGGTCGGGATGCCGCTTAAGCCCGCTTCTTTTTCGTAATCCTCGAAGCGTTGGAACATGGTGGCGATGCCGGCGGTGCTGATGCCAGCGGCGTCGAGATAATCCATGCCGCGGCTGTCGGCGTCGGCTTCGTCGCCGCGGCTGTAGCGCAGGCCGGCGAGCTGCACCGAGGCGATGGCGATGGCCTGTCCGGCGCCGGCGCCGCCGAACACGACGTCGAAGAAGATGCCGGCGCCGATCTGGCGGACGACGTTCTTCATGATGTGGTTGTGCTCGATGTGGGCGATCTCGTGAGCGAGCACGCCGGTGAGTTCGTCGGGATGTTCGGCCATGCCGATCAGTTCGTCGGTGACGACGATGGAATTGTCCGGCAGCGCGAAGGCGTTGGGAAAGTCGGCGTCGGCGATGGTGATCCAGATACTGTCGCGGTCCGGCACGCCCGAAGCGCCCATGATCCGATAGGCGAGATCGTTGACGATCTGGGTGGCGTCGTCGGCATCGTCGCATTGGGCGGTGAAGGCGTTCACCTGCGACCAGGAAATATCGGCGATCTGGGTGCGGTAGCGCTCCGGCATGGCGGCGGCGATCGGCTCGGCAAGGTAGGGCACGCCAATGAGGAAGGCGGCGGCGAGCGACCAGGCGGTCGCGATCAGCGCGCCAACGGTAAGCCTACCCTCGACGCCCTGCGCGCGCGGTTTCGCCAGGTGCGGGGCGACGGCATAGAGTTCGTCGTCGTACCAATCGCCGAGCATCAGCCGCTCGCCGTTGTCGGGCTTCTTGTGCTTGAGAACGATGCGGCCGTTCTTGTCGTCGGCGCGGGCGAGATGTTGGTAGGCCCATTCGATCGCGATTTCGCCGCGCCGAATGATCAGCGTCTCCTGCGCCAATGTGATCTCGACATCGTGGAAAACGGCGGCGCGGCCGTCGGCGTAGCGGGCCTGCATCAGATCACCCCCACGCCCATGTCGAGATCGAAGGCATCGCCCAGGCTCTCGCCGGCGCGGGATTCTGCGATCACCGACTGGCCGATCTCGGCAAAGCGCGGCGTGTCGATCAATTCCAGGCGATTGAGCACGTAACGCACCTGCAGGAAACCGGCGACCGGCGTCAGCAGGCCGAGCGAGAAGATGATGAAAAACCAGCCGAGGGCTTCGAAGAAGAGCAGCGACAATGTCTTGGCGCGCAATCGGAAGCGGGCGCCGTCAATGGTGATGAGCGCGGCGATGCGGTTCAGGGCGGCCGCGCGGTACGGAGCGAAGCTGAGGAAGTAGAAGAACAGCCCAAAGAAGAGGGTGAGAAGCACCACGGCAAGGCCAACATATCCGGCAGTCTCATCCACGGGAGCGCTGCTCATCGATGTGCTGAATGCGGCGACGGTCAAGCCCGCAAGCACGGCGCTCGCGAAGCCGCCGATGACGGTTCCGACCCATCCGAACGCGAACGACGCCCACATGCCCTTCTGCGCCGACTCGCCCTGCGGAACTTCGAACTGGAACGGTTGATCGCCGAGGCGGGTGTTCTCCCACATCAGCCGCGCGCGGTTGATGCGCGCGGCGGGCGTGTACCAGCCGAGCGAAAGCAGCTGCAGCACCCACCAGCCCCACGATGCGGCGGCAAAGCTCCAAGCCGAACCGGCGAGGCCCAAGCGGATGCCGCGCCAGCGGGTGCGCGAGAGCTGGTAGCGGCGCATCCAGTAGCGCGCCGCCGCGATCAGCGGCACCGAGAGCACGTAGAAGCCGAAGGTCAGCCACGCCGCCCACACCGGCTCCATGGCGAAGGGCGCGATGTAGAAAACGAAGATTGCTGGCAGGAAGAAGCACGGCAGCGAAATCAGGAAGCCGCGGAAGAGTTCGCCGGCGCTGCCTGTGTATTCGAGCGGATCGCCCAGCACCCAGGCGCGCGACCACAAGCGCCGGCGCATCGAGGTGCGGGCCCAGAAGCGGTAGAGCGTGAGCGTGACGATGGTGAGGCCGGCGTTCTTCAACGCCAGCCCCAGCACGTTGAAGAACTTCCCGCTGTGGGCGAAAGTCTGCGTTGGCGCGGCTTCGACCGTCATGTACTCCCCTGGACGCTGATCCTAGCCGGGCTTGCAACGGGGGTCGATGCGGGTTGTGAACGACAAGCAGAAACCGCCGTCGAAACGGGACGAGCGCCTGGCCGCGGCGCTGAAGCGCAACATCGCCCGCCGCAGGGCGGCGAAACCGCCGGCGGAGCCTAAGAAAAACTAGGGGGCTGTCCTAGGAGCGCGAT
>FKKE01002335.1_pt1 | contig 24953 bp, 22 predicted proteins | sample 1106331 | NCBI WGS metagenome assembly FKKE01 (sample SAMEA3931202, study PRJEB13176) | freshwater metagenome | biome: Drinking water system; feature: drinking water; material: freshwater | place: China | collected 2013-02-06
TGCCGACGCCGGCGGCGGTCGGGCTCATCATGCAGACGATCGCCAAGCGAGATGGGATCAACCTGATCGGAGTGGATATCGGCGGCGCCACCACGGACGTCTTTTCCGTCTTCGGGGAGGTGTTCAATCGCACGGTGAGCGCCAATCTCGGGATGTCCTACAGCATCTCCAATGTGCTGGCCGAAGCGGGCTTGGCGAACATCATGCGCTGGGTGCCCTTCGCCATCGACGAGCAGACGCTGCGCAACCGGATCAAGAACAAGATGATCCGGCCCACGACCATTCCGCAGACCTTGGATGAGCTGCAGATCGAGCATGCGATCTCGCGGGAGGCCTTGCGTCTGGCCCTGGTGCACCACAAATCGCTCGCGACGGGACTCAAGGGCGTGCAGCAGGAACGGACCATCAGCGACATCTTCGAGCAGAAGACCTCCGGGCAGACTTTGATCGACATGCTCAAGCTGGATCTCGTGGTCGGGAGCGGGGGCATCCTTTCCCATGCGCCACGCCGCGTGCAGTCGATGCTGATGATGGTCGATGCCTATGAACCGTTGGGATTCACGCGGCTCTCGGTCGACAGCATTTTTATGATGCCGCATCTGGGCGTGCTCTCGACGGTGAACGAGCAGGCGGCGACCGATGTCTTTGTGCGCGACTGCATGGTCTATCTCGGCACCTGCGTGGCGCCGATCGGTCACGGCAAGGACGGGGAGCGCTGCGTCGACTACACGATTACGTTCAAGGGTGGGCGGGCTCCGGAGCAGGGGAGCTTGGTCTTCGGCGAGCTGCGCCTGATCCCGCTGGACACCGATGAGACCGCCACGGTGGAACTGCGGCCGACGAAGCAGGTGGATGTGGGCGCGGGCAAGGGGGTGGCGGTGACGAAGGACGCGCGCGGCGGGGTGGTCGGGCTGATGCTCGACGGTCGCGGTCGTCCTCTGCAATTGCCCACAGACGAGAAGGCGCGGGTTGCTGCCCTGACGAAATGGTACAAAGCGGTGGAGCTCTACCCGCATTGAGGAGCAATGAGGACTGAGGTTCGGGACCTTCACTTTAATCGCGACCACTCAGAACTCAGCACTCGGTCCTCAGCACTGGTTTTAGCACGATGGCTCATGCCTACACTCCAGGGTTGACGGTCACGGAACAGACCACGGTCCGCAAGAAACGGCTGCTGCCGATTCCCGGCACCGTGTTGTGCAAGGTCGGGGACCAGGTCAAGCCGGAGACGGTGATCGCGCGCGCCGAATTGGCGGGCAAGGTCCACGTCGTCAACGTAGCCAATCTGCTGGGGGTGGCGCCGGACGAAGTGAAGGACTACCTGATCAAGAAACCGGGTGATGCCATTCAGAAAGACGAGATCCTGGCGGAGAACAAACCCTTCATCAAATGGCTCAAGACCGAAGTCCGTTCGCCGGTGCAGGGCACCGTGGAATCCATCTCCGCCGTGACCGGCCAGCTCTTGCTGCGCGAGCCGCCGCGACTCCTGGATCTCCTGGGCTATGTGCACGGGGTGGTCGTGGAAGTGGTACCTCAACAGGGAGCCACGGTTGAGACGGAGTGCAGCTTTGTGCAGGGCATCTTCGGGATCGGCGGCGAAACCTGGGGAGAATTGGTGATGGCGGTCTCCGCCCCGGATCAGAGCCTCACGGCGGCGCAGGTCAAACCTGAGTGGAAGGGGAAAATTGTCGTCGGGGGCTCCTTCCTCGGCATGGATGTGATGAAGAAGGCCAAAGAGGTGGGCGTCGCGGCCCTGGTCGTCGGCGCAATTCATGATAAGGACCTACGGGAACTGCTGGGCTATGACCTCGGCGTGGCCATCACCGGCACGGAGCGGGTCGGCTTTACGCTGATCGTGACCGAAGGGTTTGGGTCGATTCCGATGGCGAATAAGACCTTTGCTTTGCTGGGCCGCCACACCGGCCAGCAGGCCTCGGTATCGGGAGCTACCCAGATTCGCGCGGGCGTGATTCGTCCTGAGATTTTGATCCCGAGAGGCGCGGGGGGCGGACACGAGCAGGTCTCCCGTGTAACGAAAGAAAGCACGGGCATCAAGATCGGCGATCAGGTGCGCGTCATCCGCGATCCGCTGTTCGGCCAGATCGGCGCCGTCTCCGCCTTGCCACCCGATCTTCAGGCGATTGAGACCGAAAGCCAGGTGCGCGTGTTGGAAATTGAGTTTCCCGACCGGCGGCGCGCGGTGATTCCGCGCGCGAACGTCGAGATTATTGAGGGATAGTCGCCGCAGCGATGCATGTGCCACACCGACAGGCGGAACGCGGAACGCGGAGCGATGAACTGAGCCGATCTTCCGTTCAGCGTTCGGCCTTCCTCGTTCATCGTTGTCTGGTCTTTGTCTGTTTGTTCGCTTTGCCGGTGTTCGCGCAGGAGGCGCCTCCGACTCCGCCTGCACCGCCGGTGCCGCAACAGATACAAGTCCTCGATGCGGCCAATGACAGTGGGGGAGTTCTGACCGTGCTCTGGGCACCCAGTCCTGCCGATGGTCCGGCGCTTCGCTACCAGATTCTCATGGCCGAAGGGGCCGGGCCCCATGACCCGGCTGCGATGAAGGTCGTGGCGGAGTTCCCCTCCAACAGCCGCTATGTGCGGGATGCCAAGTATGGCTGGTGGACGAAACCGGCCGGTTCGGACACCCATCACTTCGCCCTGAAGTCGGGGAAAGGGATCGAGCTCAAGGATGGCCAAACCTACGGCGTCACGGTGGCGGCGGTGCAGGATGATACCCGCGCGATTGCGCCGCCGGTCACGGCCCAGCCTCAGCCCAACTGGATCAACTGGAACCAATTGAACAATCTGCTGCTGGCCTTGCTGTTCGGCGGCGTGGTCTTTGCCTCGATCCAGGTCGCCAAACGGCGCGAGATTTTCCTTCGGCGCATTCCGGGATTGGACGCGGTGGACGAGGCGATCGGGCGGGCGACGGAGTTGGGTAAGCCGATTCTCTATCTCACCGGCGCGCACGACATGAGCGATCCGTCGACCATCGCGGCGGCAGTGATCCTGGGGCGGGTGGCGCGTCGGGTGGCCTCCTACGAGACCGAGCTGCTGGTGCCCCATCGGGATCCCATCACGATGGCCGTGTGCCAGGAGATCACGAAGCAATCCTATCTTGAAGCCGGGAAGCCAGATGCCTTCAAAGAGGACAGCAACTTCTTCATTACCTCCGACCAGTTCAGCTACACGGCGGCGGTGGACGGCATCATGTTGCGGCGCAAGCCGGCGGCGAACTTTTTCATGGGGGCCTATTTCGCCGAGTCCTTGTTGCTGACGGAGACGGGAGCCAGCACCGGCGCCATTCAGATCGCCGGGACGGATTCGGACCATCAGTTGCCGTTCTTCGTGACCACCTGCGACTACACGTTGATCGGGGAAGAACTCTACGCGGCCAGCGCCTACCTGTCGCGCGAACCGGTGCAAGTCGGCACCTTGCGCGGACAGGACATCGGGAAGGCGATCATCCTGGGCGTGTTGGTGGTGGGTATCTTGCTGGCGACGACGGGCGTGGTGTTGCATGCGGACATGGGCTGGGCGCTGGATCTCTTCAGGGATTTGAAATGATCTTTCTGCGGCGACAGGTCCCCCTGTTGATCACGATGATCACCGGTTTGGTGTTCGCGGCCCAGTATTATGTGCCGCATCCCTCCTCCGAATTGCTACTCACCTCGACGACGAAGTGGTTGCAGATCATCGGCGGCTTCGCCTTGGTCTTAGGTGTGACCAGCCTGTTCCATGTGCATGCGGTGAAGATCCGACGCAAGGAAGCCGGATGGGGCTACAGCCTGGTGCTCTATGTCTCCATGCTGGGCACCATCGCGGTCGGGCTCTGGGCGAGCGGGAAAGAAGCGGTCGACGGGGGCATGACGGCGTTTGGATGGATCTACAGCTACATGATGGTGCCGCTCCAGGGCACCATGTTCGCCATCCTGGCCTTCTTCATCGCCTCGGCGGCCTACCGGTCCTTCCGCGCGCGAAGTCGGGAGGCGGCCGTGTTGTTGGTGGCGGCGGTGATCGTGATGATGGGCCGGGTGCCCCTGGGCGAGTATTTGGTACCGATCAGCGGCGACGTGTCGCAGTGGATCCTGAACGTGTTGAACGCCTCCGTGCGGCGGGCGATTCTCATCGGCGTCAGCCTCGGCGCCGTGGCGCTCTCGTTCAAGATCATCTTCGGCGTGGAGCGGTCGTACCTTGGAGGCGGTAAGGAGTAACGTGAAGCGTCGTTCGTATCTCGTGAAGCGCAAAATTCTGAGCAAGAAACGCTTCACGCGTCATGCTTCGCGGTCAACGGTTGGTTTATGACACTCGCAGAGCGGATGCTGAAAATCGATCGGCGGCTGATTTTCTTGATGATCGGCGCCTTCACGCTGATCCCCTTGCTCTTTCCGGTGGGGTTGGCGATCAACATCTCGCCCGAGGTCCGCTCGGTCTATGACTACATCGAAAAGCTGCCGGAGCGCTCTGTGCTGCTGCTGTCGCTGGATTTCGATCCGGCCTCGAAACCCGAGTTGCATCCGCAGGCCGTGGCCATTCTGCGGCATGCTTTCCGGAAGAATCTCCGGGTAGTGGCCATGACCCTCTGGGTGTCGGGCACCGGCATGGCCGATCAGGTGATCGATGAGGTGGCGCGGGAGGCGGGGAAGGAGAAGGGCAAAGATTACGTCTTCCTGGGATGGAGCCCCGGCGGCAGTTCGGTGATCATCAATATGGGGCAGGATCTCTACAAGGCGTTCCCGAGCGACTACGCCGGCAAACCGACCAAAGGGTTGCCGGTTCTGGAAGGGATCAATAGCCTCCGCGACGTGTCCTATGCGATCAGCCTCGGCGCGGGCAATCCCGGCGTGGAGGCCTGGTACGTCTTCGGCAAGGACAAGTACAAGTTCGAATTGGGCGGGGGCTGCACCGGCGTGATTGCGCCGGGCCTCTATCCGCTGTTGCGGAGCGGACAGATCAACGGGCTGATCGGCGGGCTGCGCGGCGCAGCCGAGTACGAAGTGCTGATCGGCCGGAGAGCCCGCGCCGTGGCCGGCATGGATGCGCAGTCCGCGACGCACTTTGCGATCATCGTGCTCGTCGTGCTCTGTAATATTTTTTATTTTTCGCTTCGTCGTGCCGCTCGGCGTCATGCCGAGTCGTCGCATTGAGTGAGGGGCCTGACGCATGCCGTTTGAGGTGATCATCGGAGCTTGGGTGGCGACGGGGCTGACCCTGTTCATCTTCACCTTCCTCTACGAGGACAATCCCATCTTCAAACTGGCGGAGCATCTCTACGTGGGGATTTCCGTCGGGTACACGATCGTGAAGGCCTACGATACGGTAATCGTGCACCTGATTTATGTGCCCATGATCAAAGAAGGGGATTGGTCCTTGCTGGTGCCGGTGGGGCTGGGAGTGCTGATGCTGGCTCGCTATGTGCCCAAGGCGGCCTGGCTCTCGCGGTACGCCTTTGCCTTTATCGTGGGAGTCGGGTCGGGCCTGGCCATTCCGCGCACGATTTCCTCGTTTATTCTGAAACAGGTAGAGGATACGATTCGCCCGTTGTTGACCGCCCTGCCCGATGGAGGTGTGACCTTCACGGTCAATTTGCTCAATCCCGCGAGCAACCTCAACGCCATTATTCTGCTGGTGGGGGTGGTCTCGGTCCTGTTCTACTTTTTCTTTTCCCTGGAACATGACGGGCCCCTGAAGACAGCGGCTCGGACCGGCATCATGTTTCTCATGATCGCTTTCGGCGCCGCCTTCGGCTACACGGTCATGGCTCGTATGTCGTTGCTGATCGGCCGCTTCACGGATCTGATCGAATTTGCCGGACCTGACTATGGCCGACCCACGCTCTGGCTTATTCCTGTCGTCATCGGGGCCTTGATATTCTGGAGTCTCCGCCGTCGGCCAGCTCCCCCGGAGGCCTAAGCCCGTTGCGGCTCGGACGGACCCTCCAGTAGAATACGCGCTCCCGGCTATCATCAAGGACTCACCGATGTCTGAAGCGGTACAACCCACCACGCCTCTCCCGCGCCTGCGCAATCTCCAATTCTCGCCGCTCAAGCAGGGCGAGGATCAATACGTGATGCTCTGGGACCCGACGGGGCTCTCATCGGAGCGTCTCGTCATCCCGCTGAACTATTTTTTCCTGGTCCAGCATCTGGACGGTGAACATTCCTTGGAGCGGTTGGGTGCCCTCTACCTTAAGAAGTTCGGCGAGTTCCTCCAGCCCGACAAGATCGAGCGGCTCGTGGCCGACATGGACCGCAAGCTCTTCTTGGAGGGCGACCGCTGCGAAGCTGCCAAGCGGGCGGCTGTGGAGGCCTATCGGGCGCAGCCGCTCCGGCGGGCCGCCTATGCCGGACGCAGCTATGAGGCGGATGCGGCACGGCTGCTACGCCAACTTGAAGACTTCGAGCGGTCGAAAGAAGGGCCGGAGGTCCGCGCCTCGGAGAACAAGGGCAAGAAGATCAAGGGGCTGGTGGCGCCGCACTATGACCTCAAACAGGCCGGCTCCATCTACGCCTGGGCCTACAAGGAGCTGCGTGAAGCGACCGCGCCGGACCTGTACGTCGTACTCGGCACGGCGCATACGGAGCTGCCCCACGGGTTTGCGTTTACCGACAAGGATTTTGAAACCCCGCTGGGTGTGGTGAAAACGGATCAGGAGATCGTCAGGGCGATTCGACAACAGGGGGGCGAGCGGTGGTTTGAGGAGGATCGTATCCATCGGGCGGAACATGCCGTCGAGTTCCAACTCCCGTGGCTGCAATATGCCCTCGGCCGTGAGAAGCCCATCTCCATCGTGCCGGCGCTCTGTTCGTTTTCTGCCGACTGTTTTGTTGCCGAGGATCTCAAAAGCCTGGCGCGCTCGGTGGAGGAGGGCATCGGGGTGTTGCACGAGGCGTTACGCGCATCGGGACGTGACTACTGCGTGATCGCCGGCGCCGAGTTGGCCCATATCGGGATGCGGTATGGTGATCAAAAACCTCCGACGGATTTCGCCTTTCACCGCTGCCTGCAGAAAGACCTGGAAATGTTGAAGCATGTGGAAGAGCTCAACCCCCAGGCCTTCATGGACTACCTCGTGAAAGAAGGGGATGCGCGGCGAGTCTCCGGATTCGCGCCGATCTATACGCTGCTGCGGTTGATCCAGGCGGAAAAGGGGCAGGTGCTGCGATACGACCGCGGGATCACCGATCAATACAACTCGACGGTGACCTTTTGCAGCATGTCCTTCTTCTAGCCCGATTGTCGCCGTCTTGAAGGTCTCCCGTTCAAGGGACGTCAGGATCCAGGTCGCCGCTCTGGCGATCACGGCGCTGCTCTGCGGTGTTGCGCCTCAGAGATCAGATGCCCAAGTCGGGCGTAACTTCACCTACGACACCCCGCATTACACCCTGACTTTTGGATTTCGCGAATGGCTCAGCCAGGGGCGCAGTGCGCACAACATTGCAGCTCCGAGCGGTTCACCCAATGTTCTATCCGAGCTCACGTGGCGAGGCTTGAATGCGCCGGTGCATATCCTGTCCGCGGATTTCGTATCGCCGTTTCGTCCGCGAACCGGGAGTTTTCTCTTGAGCGCGGCGTTCGGGGGCGGGGTCCATTCGAACGGCACGCTCATCGATCAGGACTGGAACGGCAACAACCGCACGTTGAAAAGTTCGGAGACGTTTTCCGACCAAGACGGCGGGCATGTCTTCTTTATCTCGGTCGATACCGGGTGGCGGCCCGTGCAATGGAAGCCACCGGGCTATGCGGGGGGCTCCCTCCCCCTCGTCGGCGCCGTCGATTTCTTGATCGGGTTTCAGTATTGGAAGGAGCAGTATCAGGGGTTCGGGGTACGAGATCTTCTGCCGCCGATCGGGACACCGATCCCCACGTCGGTCAAAGCCATCACCCAAACAAACGAATGGTATAACTTCCGGGTCGGCAGCCGTGTGACGATCCCGTTGCATGAGCGGGTCGCCGTGACGGGATCGGCCTTTTATGTGCCCTATACCATGTATCGAAGCGAGGACGTGCACCATCTCCGCACGGATCTCCGGCAAGACCCTAGTTTCCTCACGACCGCCAGCGGAGGAAACGGCGTGCAATTGGAGGCCGGCCTGCAAGTCCGAGCCTGGCGACAACTGACGCTCGAAGCCGGCTACATGTATTGGGATGTGCGCTCCGGGACCGGTACGGTCGAGGCATATGGAACGACCGGTACGGTCGTTGAGCCGCATAATGAAGAGAATACGCGGCGGCAGGGCATTTATTTCGGGCTGAGCTGGGCATTGGGGAGCAGGTAACTGCTTCCCCTCCTTGCTGTCGGCTCCCTATTCTTTGACGGTGATCTTCATCGTGAGTGGATCGAGGGGATTGTCGTTCTCATCCCGGGGCAGGTTGACGATCTGATCGAGGACCTCCAGCCCGCGCGTCACTTCGCCGAAGACCGTGTAGCGGCGATCTAAACCGCTGCAGTCCTGCACGCAAATAAAAAATTGCGAACCATTGTCGTTGAAGTCGCGGGTGCTGTTGCTCTCCCGGGGCATCTTGGCCATGGACAGTACGCCCCGTTTGTGCGGGCGGTCGTTCGGATCGGGCTGGAGCGAGTAGCCCGGCGTGCCGGTGCCGTGGAGCGCCCGGTCCGGATTCTTGCTGAGCGGATCGCCGCCTTGGATCATGAAGCCGGGAATGACGCGGTGAAACGTCGTCCCGTCATAGAAGCCCATCTTGGCCAGATTGATGAAATTGTCGACATGCCGCGGCGCGTCGTCCGGATAAAAGCGCACCGACATGTCTCCGAACTTGGTCGAGATCACGGCGCGGGGATTTTTCTTCTCGAACTTGATGGTCATACCGGCGTTCAATCTAACAATCCTGGCCGCCGGGTAGCAAGGGCGTCAGTCCCTCTGCCGGGCGAATGTTGATCCATAAAAGCCCGCCGATCAGCGCGACCGTGGCGGCTACGCTGAGCGCGCCGGTCCACCCGATTTGCTCGGCCAGCCAGGGCGTGAGGGTCGGTGAGAGCGTCCCCCCGATATTGGCGCCGGTGTTCATGAGGCCGGAGAGGGTGCCGGCGTACTCTTTGGAAAGCTCCACGGTGCAGGTCCAGTAGGCCCCGACGGTCAAATAGAGAAAGCCGGCGCCCAGTGAGAGCAGCACGAGCGCGAGCATGGGGGCTTCCGCCAAGGCTCCCGCCGCAATGGTGAGACCGGACAGGACCATGCCGGTGGCGCCGACGGCGGCGCGGCCGCGATTGGCTCCCCATTGTTCCACCGCGCGATCGGTCAGCCAACCGCCGAACGGACAACTCACGGCAATCGTCACGAAGGGCGCCGCCGCATACAGGCCGCCGATCAACACACCGAATCCGCGCACGTTCACGAGGTACAAGTAAAACCAGGACAGGTAGATGTAGGCGACATAGCCGAGGCAGGTATAGCTGAGTACGAGCCACCATACCGTCGGCGTGCGGAACAAGCTGGCCCAGGGAACCGATGGACGGACCGGCGGCGGGACGGGAGCCTCATCCCCGTCATGCCGAATCCGCGTCGGATGGTCTCTGGCGATGATGAACCACAGGCTGGCGATGAACAACCCCAGGAGGGAGGCTAACCAGAAGGCTGTCTGCCACCCGTAGTTCACCATGATCCAGGCGGTCAGCGGCGGGGTGAGGGCGGAGCCAACGCCCAGGCCGCCGATGGTGATGCCGATCCCGAGCCCCTGTTCATGCGGCTGGAGCCAGTTGGCGACGGTACGGTTGAAATTCGGGAGGGCCGCCGCTTCGCCCACGCCAATCAGAAACCGGACCAGCAGCAGTGAGCCGGTGATGCCCAAGAGTCCGGCGAGCGGCCAGGTGGGGGCCACGGCGGTGAGGCCGGTAAAGACCGACCACCAGACGACGGCCAGCGTCAGCGTGAGGCGCGGTCCCCAGCGATCGCCCAACCATCCGCCGGGAATTTGGCAAAGGGCATAGCCCAGCACAAAGGCCGAGAAAATCTGGCCCATCTGTAGGTCGGTGAGGCCCAGCGCCGGCATCATGTGCCTGGCGGCTATGGAGATGTTCACGCGATCGATGTAGGTGACGACACAAATGGCGAAAAGCAGGGAGAGGATCACCCAGCGGCCGGGCGCAGGACGCGGGGCAGCTTCGTGCGGGAGTGCCATTCCGTAAGTGGACGACTCAGTGCAGGGCCGGGCGCATTATAGCCGGAGGTGCCGTGACCTGCATCTCTCTCAGAACCGGGCGAGTTATAAATTGCTGGTGGGTGGGGTGACCGGCTCGGTCACAGTCAGCATGCCGCGCATGATGGGATGAACTTGGCAGTGATAGGGATAACGGCCAGGCGGCAGGCTCGGTACGGAATAGATGCCGTTGGGCGCGAGGGAGCCCGTATCGAACAGGCAGGGTCCCTCGGTGACGCATCCGTCATGGGTGGCCGTATGATAGGTCGCCGTGGGATTGTGCCACTGAATCGTCACGCCGGAAGGAACCAAGGCCTTCGAGGGGAAGAAATAGGGGGCTTCGCCTTCCATCACGATGGTAAACGGCGGCGTAAAGGCCTGCGTGGAGGTGAAGAGGAGGACGAATCCCAGCGTCAGGGCTGCCATGATGACGAGATGCAGTTTTCGGTTGCAGCGCATGCGTTGGATTCCTTTGCCGATTCGCTCGTCCCTACCTTGACCCGGATCGCTACTGCGGTGGGGCATGCAAAACCCTCTCATTCTACCATGTAAATTCATGGCGTGATCAGGGGGATCGTGTTAGGCTTTTCCCATCCTATGACTATTCGGCGCATTGTTGGCCTTGGTGGAGTGTGGGGGCTGTGCCTGGGCTTGGCGGGCGGAGGCCTTGGGATCGGGGCTGAGTCAGTCTGGGCCTTCCGTATCATCTCGCCGGAAGGTGACAGTGCGGTCACCTCTGGGGCTCCAATCAAGGCAGCTGTGGACATTGGCAAGGAAACGGGCATTGTCCGCGTCCTCTATTTCTGGTATCGGGCGGGCCAGGAGCCTCAAGGGGCGCAGCAGGCCACGCCGGCCCTCATCGGCTTGCCGACCTCGACCCCGCCGTTCGGCGGGACCATGACTGTTCCCCCGGATCTGCTCGGTGAAGCCAGACTCCTCGCCGTGGCGGAAGTGGCACGGGGGCGGCTCACCGGCCATGAAGAATTCGATGAAATCGAACTGCAGGCCGTCCCCACGGCGCCGCTCTTGACGATCGAATTCGAAGTGGAAAAACCCTGGCGGCTGGACACCATCGGCAAAATTCTCGACATCCCGGTGGTCGGACAATTTGCCGATCACGTGACCCGCCCGCTGGGTGGCTTCTCTACGGGAAGTACCTACCGGTCGTCGAATGAAAAGGTCGTCAAGGTCTTCTCGGACGGCAGCATCCAAGTGGCGGGGAACGGCAGGGCGACCCTGACGGTTGCGAATCGGGGAAAGCAGGGCACCTTGCAAGTGGTGGTGCAAGCGCCCCAGGAGGCCAATCAGATTCCCGTTGCTTTTGCCGGGAAGGACATGTCGGTCAAGGCCGGGCATACAGTCACCCTCAATGGACTGGGCAGCAACGATGCCGACGGGGATCCGCTTCGCTATGAATGGACGCAGATTCGCGGACACAAGGTCTCGCTCCTTGATGCCGATTCGCCCAAGGCCACCTTTGTGGCCCCCAAGGTGTCCATAAAGCGCCTTCTTCGTTTCAAGCTGCGCGTGACGGATATGAAAGGGCCGGATACGGTCAAAGGGGGGGATAGCTTACCTTCCTACATCAATGTCTGGGTGGAACCGTAGGCCCTGTTCCCAGCCGATCTCTCCGCTCAAATTTTCTTCATCGCGCCTGCTTGCATAGAGCCCGGCATTCATGCTAGATGGTCCCGCCGGGAGCGGAGCAACCTCGTGATCGTGTTGCGATAGGGTAAGAGGAGGAGAGTATGGCGACCAAGAAGAAAAAGAAGAAGGCCGCGAAGAAGCCGAAAGCCACGCGCAAAGCGGCCAAGAAGGTACGTGTCAAGAAGGCCAGGCCGGCGGCGCGAAAAGCCAAGAAAGCGAAGCCCGCCGCCAAGGGCAAGAAAGCCAAAGCCCCGAAACCCAAGCCTGTCAAGAAGGCGGCTCCGGCTGAAGCCAAGCCGGTGAAGGAAGCCGTTCAATCTTCCGCTGTGCGCGAGGAAGCCCCGCGCCTGCGCGCGCCCCAGCGGGCGGAACCGAACGAGTTGGGATTGGAGGAGGTCACGGACGAGGCCGAGGAATCGCTGGCGGATGAGGATCTGGACGAAGCCATGGAAGACGACGATGACGACGACTTCCTCAGCAAGGCTGGCGAGGATTTGGGGGACGACGACTATCGGTAACGTGGAGCGGTTCGGGCTGGCCTGGGTCGACGATCGTTCAGGAGTCTGGAGGGGGCGGGAACGTCGGTTCGCCGCCCCCTTCGTGTTCCTCCTGCTCGGATTGCGATTTGCAAGAGCAGGAACGTTCAGAGACGGTTGCCCGTCATCTGTTCGTAGGCCTCTTCAATGGTCGACACTTCCTGCACCGATAGGTTGAGAGAGGCCGCGAGGGCGGGAAGGTCCCAGCGGGACTCATAGAGCTGACCACGAGGGATCAGGACGGTGCGATAGCCTTCTCGCGCCGCGGCGCGAAGTTTATCCGGGATCGCCCCCACGGGACCGATGCGGCCATCCGGTTCGATCGTGCCTGTCATGGCGACGCCTTTCCTGATACGATCCCCCCGCATCGCCGCGATAAACCCCACCGTGAACACCCCGCCGGCGCTGGGGCCGTCGCTCTTGGTGGTTTGGTAGGCGAATCCAAGAACGGACAGTGTTCCGGTGTGCCGGCTGTTCGGCGTCCGTTCCACCGCGACTTTGAGGGCGGTCTCGAAGGCCTGGACCGACTCATTCACAAACTGGACATCCTCACGAATCCCGCGCAGGGAATTTCTCTGCCCGGTATTCCACCGGAGCTCGATGGGATCAGGAGCGCTGGCTTGATCCCATCGGAGCAGGGCCACTTCCACCACTCCTCGGTTGTTTGCCTGAAAGACGGCAAGGATGGGGATTTCGACCAACTGCTCGGCGAGACCAAGACCGCCCCAAGACAGGAGCGTGGCCAACAGGAGAGGAGAGATGTGAGGAGAGCGGACGGAGGCTGCGCCTAAGCGCATGGGAGTTCCCTCATGTGAGGATTGTAAGGGGCGGCAGCCGGCTTCTCCAAGTGAATGCTTGCATCCGAGCAGGAGGGGCCGTATAAGGGCCTTTTCCGATGGATCGAGCAGCAACAGGATGTATGTATCTTCGACAAGCGCGTCAGGCCGTCTGGTACTTCGGCCTGGGCTTGTTCGCCTGGAGCATGGCTGTTCCGGCGCCGGTCCGTGGCGCGGACTGCGTGATGGCGAAGGGAATCGAAGGGCCCGGAACTCCGTTCGTCCGCCATCTCGGGCCGGATTGCCCGGAGCGTGACCGCGAGGCGCAGGCGGTGGCGGCGGCGGATCTCTTGGCCGCGATCCGCGACGGCCGAGATCTCGATCTGGAAGGAGTGGCGGTGACCGGAGACCTGGCGTTTGAGGCCTTGCCGGAAGTACCGATCACGCAGGTGCCGCCCTTGCCGGCGGCGCTTCAGGAGGTCATCAAGGGGCGCGGAGTGCAAACGGCTCGGGTGATCAAGGGCGCGATGACGATCACGCGCGCCCTCGTCCACGGGGCCATCAAGACCAATCTCCGGAGCGGACTGCTGGTCGCGCTCAAGCCTCTGGATTTCTCCGGCACCCGATTTGAGCAGACCGTCGATTGGTCGCAGGGAGCCTTTCTTGGACCTGTGGAATTCTCCGGTGCCGTCTTCCTGCGGGAAGCGTTCTTCTTGAACGGGATTTTCACGCAGAAGGCCGCTTTCGATCAAGCGGCGTTTGGGATTCATAGTCGCTTCCACCACGCTCAGTTTCTGGGGCCGGCGAGCTTTGTTCGCGCCGGGTTCAGCGGGCTCGCGGAGTTTTTGGAAGTCGGGTTTGCCGCCGATGCGAGTTTTGCCCGCACTTACTTCAAGCAGGGGACGGGATTTTCGGGCAGCCGATTCAGCGGCATGCTGGATTTCTCGGAGGCCCTCTTTGAACAAGACGCCTTTTTCACCTTCACGGTGTTTGAGCAGGATGCCTATTTTCGACGGGCGACTTTTCGCCGAATGGCCGATTTCTCCGACGCAGACTTTCGGCGGCTGGGTGATTTCTCCAAGGTCCTGTTTGAGCAGGCTCCCGTCATGACGCGCACGAAGCTTGCCCAATCCCAAGCGGGTGCGGGAGGGCTTGACGATCCCCGCACGCTCTATGTGATTGCGGCGCTTCTGGCGGTCTTCACCATTGCGGTGCTGGTCTTTCTCCGAAGAGGATGACAGGCACCCCAATATGTAGAGACCCTCTTGCGTAGACCCCCATATAGTGGTATATAGGCTCGACCATGTGTGTCGAGGACTCCAGTGTCTGAGGGGAGCATGGACGCCGAACAAGTCGAGCTGTCCTATCACGTTCGCTTGGAACGGTTCGAAGGGCCGCTGGATCTCTTGCTGCACCTGATCCGGAAGCATGAGATCGACATCTACGACATCCCGATCGCCCTGATTACCCAACAGTATCTCGAGTACTTGAGCGTGATGAAGTCGCTCAATTTGAGCCTCGCGGGCGAATTTCTGGTCATGGCGGCCACGCTGGTGCAGATCAAGTCCCGGATGCTGCTGCCGGCCGACGAGCGCGGGGAGGATGACGAGGCAGGGCCGGACCCGCGGGAAGAATTGGTCCGGCAACTGCTGGAGTACAAGCGCTTCAAGGAAGCGGCGGGCCGGTTGGAAGATCGGGAGCGTCTCTGGCGGGATGTGTTCAGTCGGGATCGGGCTCCGGTCGAAAAGACGCCGGTGTCGGAGGTTTCGCTCGACGATGTGACGCTCTTCGATCTCGTCGATGCCTTGAACGGCGTCCTGGCGAACTTGCCCCTGCAGAAAATCGTCGAGATCTTCCCCGAGAACCTGACGGTGAAGGACCGCATGAACGTGATTCTGGAATTGCTCGAAGGGCGGGAGTCGATCACCTTCGAGGCGGTGTTTGCCGATATGCAGACCAGACCCGGCGTCATCGTTACCTTCTTGGCACTGCTGGAAGTGGTTCGGCTGAAGTTGGTGCGCGTGTTCCAAGGCGAGGCTTTCGGGCCGATCGTGCTGATGCGGGCCTTTGCGCCCGTGACCGAGAATGAGCCGCTCGAACTGTAACAACGACGGGAGGAACGGAGGCACCCTATGAGCGGATCCGACAAGATGGTCATGGATTCCACGGACGCCGAGCCGGCGGGGCAGCCAGTGGAGCCGACAGGGGGGGCAGGCCCGGAGGAGCAAGAGGAAGCCCAACTCGAGGCTCTGAACCGCCGCGAGCTCAAGGGCATGTTGGAAGCCCTGCTCTTCGTGCATCACGAGCCGCTGAGCGTCGAGCGCCTGGTCGCCGTCCTGGGTGAAATCGCCAAGAGCGAAGTCCGGGAAGCGCTGGAGGCCTTGCAGGTCGACTATGATCGGGAGGGGCGCGGCCTGCAGCTCGTCGAACGGGCGGGCGGTTTTCAACTGGTCACCCGGCCGGACTACGCGCCTTGGATCAAGCGCTTGGATAAGACCAAGGCCGTCCCGAAACTCTCCCGTTCGGCCTTGGAAACGCTGGCCATCATCGCCTATCGGCAGCCCCTCGTGCGGGCGGAGATCGAAGACATTCGCCGGGTGGAAACCGCCGGTGTGCTGCGCACCTTGCTGGAACGGAAACTCATTCGCATCGTCGGACGGAAAGACGTGCCCGGCCGTCCGATTCTCTATGGAACCACCAAAGACTTCCTCAAACAATTCGGCTTGCGAGACCTGTCGGAGTTGCCACCGCTGCGAGAGATCAAAGAACTTGGCGATTCGGACCAGGTATCGCTCCTAGACGACGAGGAGGCGATCAAGGTCTCCCTCCTGGACCAGGCCGTTGCCGCCTCGCCGCCATCGGATGCCGAATCCCAGCCCCTTGAGGAAGCCGGCAATCCTCCTGCTCCGTCTGCGGAGTCAGGGGCCGCCGCCTGACGGTTGTGTGGCGCCCCGCCGACGGTCCTCGGCGGGGCGATTGCCGTCTGCTAGAATCTCTCCACTGAGTCGCTCTCCGTCGAAATCCTATGACGCTTATCATGCCTGACACGTCGCGGGCTATCGGTCGGGACTTGCGACAGCTCGTGGGGGCGGACAAGGTCCGCGACGACGCGCCGACCATCGCGGCCTATGCGGTGGATGCCAGCATGTACCGGCTGGAGCCGAAGGCCGTGGTCTCCGTCGAGTCCGAGTCGGACATCCAGCGCGTCGTGCGCTATGCCGTGGAGCGGGGCGTGCCGCTCACGCCGCGCGCGGCAGGAACGAACCTCACCGGATCGGCCATCGGCACGGGCATCATTCTCGACGTCTCGCGCATGCGTCGCATTCTGGAGGTCAACCGGGAGGAGCAATGGGCGCGCGTCCAGCCGGGCATCGTGTTTGCCGAGCTGAACAAACGACTGGCGGGACAGGGCCTCCTCTTCGGGCCCGATCCGTCGAGCGGCGACATGTGCAAGCTCGGCGGCATGCTCGCCAACAATTCCTCGGGTCCGCACACGCTCCGCTATGGCTCCGTCAAGGACAATGTACTCGATCTGCGAATCTGTCTCTTCTCGGGCGAATGGCTGGAGGCGACGACGCTCTCGGTACAGGATCCTCGGCACGCCCGGTTGCTGGCCACCCATGAGCCGCTGGCGCGAGTCTGGGACCTGGTCCAGCGGCATGAGCCGATGATTCGGGAGAAAGCCCCCAAGGTCAGCAAGAACAGTTGCGGCTATAACCTGTTTGCGCTCGCCGATGGGTTGGCAGAGGGCCGCTGCGATTGGCCGCGCCTGTTCGTCGGCAGCGAGGGCACCCTCGGCGTGATGAGCGAAGCACGCCTGCGTCTCGCGCCTCGGCCCAAGGCCAGCGCCACCGGGCTGGTGCATTTTCAGCGGTTGGATGACGTCGGCGATGCGGTGGCGGAGCTACTCAGCCTGGGACCTAGCGCGCTGGAGGTCATGGACGGTAACACGCTCAACTTGATCGGCCGGGCCAAACACGGCATCCCTGCCGAGGCCGCGGCCACGCTCCTCATCGAACTGGATGAAGAGGACGATCCTCGGCGCATTGAAGACACCGCAGCCCGCATGGCCGCCATTTGCCGACGTTATCGGCTCTCGGCCGAGCCGGTCTTGGCCTATGAACGCGAGCAGCGCGACGCCTTGTGGAAGGCACGGAAGGCGCTCTATCCCACGCTCTATCGTTATGACGGCAAAAAGAAACCGATCAACTATGTGGATGATGTCGTCGTGCGCGCGGAACGCATCAGCGATCTCATCCGGTATCTGGAAGAGACCTTCGGCTCCCGTGAGGTGCCGGTGGCGATTTTCGGGCACATCGGCAATGGCAACGCGCATGTCGTCCCGCTGCTGGATGTGAACGACCGGAGCGACTTCGCCAAGATGGTCGAGACCTACGAAGCCGTTCATGAGACGGTCCTGACCCGATTCAACGGATCGGTCTGCGGTGAGCATGGAGACGGCCGGGTGCGCGCGGAGTTCGTTCGGCGCATGTTCGGTGAGGAACTTTACAGGCTCTTCGTAGAGGTGAAGCGAAGTTTTGATCCTTCCGGCGTCCTGAATCCCGGCGTGAAGCTGAGCGACCGGCCCTTTACCGACCATATCGACTATACGCGGCTCTCGAAATCCTGTGCGACCTGCGCCAAGTGCAACTCGGTCTGCCCGGTCTATGACGTCTTTCAAACGGAGGACATGAGTTCGCGGGGCTGGTATGAGATCGTCACCGCCAAGGACTACAGCTATCTGAACTCCAAACGGGTGGTGGAGGCCTGCCTCAATTGCAAGTCTTGCCGCACGATCTGTCCGGCCGGGGTGGATGTCTCGGAACTCATTCTGAAAAAGCGCGCCGAACATCCCAACCGCCTCGCGGGATGGATCTTCCGCATGCAGGCACATTCGAGTTTCTTTGCTCCATTGCTGAAACTCGCGGCTCGGACTCAGGGACTATGGGACCGCCCTATGGTTCGAGATCTGCTGGAGACGGCGACGCGGCCGCTCCTGAAACGGTTGGCCCCTTCCGCCAGATTACCACGCGACATGGTCCTGCCCCGCCTGGCATCGCGTCACTTGAGGGAACGCCATGCCCATCTGGCGCAGGCGCACGATCGAGCCGGCAAGCCTCGGGTGGCCTATTTTCACGGGTGCGCCGCTAACTATTTCGACGATGGGGTGGGGGATGCGGTGATCGCGGTGCTACGGGCTAATGGCATTGAGCCGGAACTCCCGCCGCAACGCTGTTCGGGGACCCCTGTGGAAACCTATGGGCATGTTGAACTGGCCAAGGAGGGGGCGCGCTTCAATCTCAAGTCCTTGGAGCCCTATGACGTGGTCGTCACCGGCTGTGCGTCCTGCACTTTGATGCTCAAGGATTACGTGAAGTATTTCAAGGATGAACCTGAGCAATCGATGGCTGAGCGGCTTGCAATGAAAGTGAAACACGTCTCGGAAGTTGTGGCCGAGCGGCCGCAACCTGTTACCCAGGGTAAGCCCATCTTGGAGCAGAAGCGCGTGACCTACCATTCTTCCTGCCATCTGCGAGCGGCCGGTGTGACAAAAGCGCCGCGCGAAGTGCTCGCTAGCCTCCCCGGAATGGAGTTCGTGGAGATGCAGGATGCCGATCGCTGCGCTGGCGGAGCGGGGACTTATCTGGTCAAGGATCCCGATACTTCAATGGCCATCTTTGAACGAAAGCGACGGGCGATTGAGGAGAGCGGGGCGGAGGTCGTCGCCACCAGTTGTCCGGCCTGCATGATCCAGCTCAAGAACGGCTTGCGGGGGCAGGTCGACGTCAAGCATGTAGCCCAACTGCTCCAAGACGGCTACCGGACCGGTGCTACTCGGACGGAGAAGCGGTCGTGACCGTCCGGAAAGTCGATCTCATCGTAGGGGGCGTGGCCCTGTTGATCGTGATCGGAGTCTCCATGCTCCCATCGCCGCGGGATCGCAATCCGATGATTCCGGCCAATGCCGACCATCAGACGGTCACGGTGGAGAAGGGCTGCGTGACCTGCCACGCGCCGACGGGCAATCGCCCTCTGCCGGAGCGGCATCCAAAACGGCAGGATTGTTTGCGCTGTCATGCGCGGAGCGGAAGCTCGTAGTGGAAGGATACGACATGGTTAAGGTACTGATTTTCGGTCACGCCCTGCGAGAGGTGATCGGTGAGCCGGAATTGGAGATCGAGTGCCTCGCGCCCATGTCGGTGCAAGCTTTTCTCGATGCTAATACCGCACAGCTCGGCGAGCTGGCTCCCTTCATTGCCCGTCACGAAGTGCTGGTGACGATCAATAAGAAGGTTGGCTCGCTCGAATCAATCGTCCGCGCCGGTGATACCCTCAAGCTCACCCACCAGATAGCCCAAGCCTTCGACGGTGCCCGCTGGCAGAATCCATAGGAGCCTGTCTACTTGTGCGGCTTGGTCTTGCGCGTCGGGGGAGCCGTGAGCGGATCCTCTGGCCAGGGATGCTTGGGATAGCGGCCGCGGAGTTCCTTGCGGACCTCGAAGTAACTCGTGCTCCAAAAGCGGGTCAGGTCTTGAGTCACTTGAACGGGCCGGCCGGCGGGTGAGAGCAGGTGGATCACGACCGGCACGCGGCCCTCAGCCACGCGCGGCGTCTCCCGGCAGCCGAACATCTCTTGGAGTTTCACGGCCAGCACCGGATGGTCGCCGCTCGCATAGTCGAGGCGAATCCGCGACCCGGCGGGCACCGTGAGGTGCGTTGGGGCGAGCCGATCCAATTCCTGCCGCTGTTTCCATGTGAGCATCTGATCTAGGGCCGGAGCAAGGTCCACCCGCGCGACCTGCGCCAGGCTGGTCAGGCCGCTGATCGAGGGTTTCAGCCACCGCTCCAGCGTCTCGACCAATCCCGTCTCCGACACGTCCGGCCAGCCGCTCTCGCCGCCGAAGACCCGCCGCAACAGGACGATGCGTGCGCGCCACTGCATGAGTTCCGGCGTCCAAGAGAGGACCGTGAGGCCGGTCTGCCGGAGGCCGGTGAGCAGCGCAGCGGCCACCTGCTCGGGATCCGGTGACGGCAGTCCTCGATCGGCCAGCACGACGGTGCCAAGCGTACGCTGGCGCCTGGCGGCGACGGTCTGTGTGGCAGAATCCCAGCGAATGGTCTCCACGTTCTGAATCTGATCCGCGAAGTGTCGTTCCAGGTGTTCGAGTGTGACGGGAGCGGCGAGGGTGATACGGGCCCACTGGTCGGCGTCATGCAGCTCGGCTACCGCGAGGAACGGCTCCTGGGCGAGCGCATGCGGATCGGGAAATCCGGCGCCTTGGCCGTTGGCCAGCCGATAGCGTCGTTCGGAGCCAGGCAGTCGCTGGGCGATTCGATCCGGATAGGCGAGGGCCAGCAACAGGCCCACCGAGTCCGTTGCCGCCTGGTGCGCCGGGGAAAGCTTGAACGATCTGATCCACGCCGCCGCCAATTCCTGAACGCGGCGCATGGCGCCGCGATCGATGCCCTGCGGCTCGCGCCCGGAGCGCTCCTGGTGGAGCACATCCACACGGAGCCGGAAGTCCGGTGAAGGCCGTCCGGTCTGGCTGCGAATCAGATCTCGCTCATTCAACAAGGCAGCCACCTGGCAGGCAAGCGCTCCCAGACCCAGCGGAATGGCCGTGACGATCATATGAGCCAGTCGTGGATGGAGCGGGAGGCCCACCATCTTGCGGCCGTGGGGCGTGATGCGAAGTCGTGTATCCAGGGCGCCCAATCTGATTAAGAGCTCTTGCGCATGCCTGAGTGTCGGGATAGGGGGAGGATCGAGCCACGTGAGGCTCTGCGGATCATCGACGCCCCAGTGCGCGAGGTCCAGCCGGAGACCTGTCAGGTCCGCCTCCGTCATCTCCGGTGCGTGTCGAGGCAGGAGCCCTTTCTGCTCGGCGGCGGTCCACAGCCGATAGCAGAGCCCGGGCTCCAGGCGTCCGGCCCGCCCGCGGCGCTGCTCCGCCGAATCCTGCGTGACACGGACTGTGTCCAACCGTGAAAGGCCTCGGTCCGGGTCGAACCGGGGCACGCGCATCAGACCGGAATCCACCACGACACGGATTCCGTCGATCGTCAAGCTGGTTTCGGCGATGGAGGTGGCGAGCACGATTTTACGCATACCCGCCGGAGCCGGCTGAATGGCTTGATCCTGCTGCTCTTGCGGCAGGTCCCCATGCAACGGCGTGATGATGACGGAAGAGGGAAGTGCATGCTCGCACAGCCCGCGCTCGACGCGCCTGATCTCCGCCATGCCGGGCAGGAAGACCAAGAGGCTGCCGGATTCCTTGGCGAGGAGCTGCCGGATTGTCTCCACGACCGCCTCTTCAAGTCGGCCGGTTCGTGGGACATCCAGATACCGGGTCTCGACGGGAAACTGGCGTCCCTCGCAGATGAGCACCGGGGCTCCACCGAGCAGGGTGGCCAGCCGGTCCGTGTCCAGCGTGGCGGACATGATCAAGAGGCGAAGCTCCGGCCGGAACAGCCGTTGGCTTTCCAGGCAGAGGGCCAATCCCAGATCCGCGTGCAGACTGCGTTCATGGAACTCATCGAAGATCACCAGGCCATAGTCCGACAAGGCGGGGTCCTGCTGCAGCAGGCGGGTGAGGATGCCTTCGGTGACGACCTCAATCTTCGTGGCCGCGCTGACTTTCGTATCCAGGCGAATGCGGTAGCCGACCGTCTGTCCCACTGATTCCGTCAGCGTGCCGGCCATGCGGTGGGCGGCCGCGCGTGCCGCCAGTCGCCGCGGCTCCAGCATGATGATCTTTCGGTCTTGGAGCCAGGGTTGGTCCAGCAGCGCGAGCGGGACGCAGGTCGTCTTTCCGGCACCCGGCGGGGCCGTCAGGACCGCGACGGGTTGCGCATCCAGGACGGCGCGCAAGCGGGGAAGAGTCGTGTCAATAGGGAGAGTCATATGTCGATCGCGGCCGGAACCCCGATTCAGTCAAAGCCGCCGGCACACCGGCCGACGGGGGAGGCCATTGAGGGGTTCTCGACGGGTCAGGGCTCGCGAGGAACAGTCGCTACTGCGGGAGAGGTGTCAGGCCGCCGACCGCGCCCATCGCGCGATACTTGTCCTCTCGCCGGGCCAGAAGATCGGAGCGGGAGAGTTCTTCGAGTTGGCCGAGCTGAAGCGCCGCGCTCTTGGCCACACGTTCGGCGGTCACGTGGGGGTCGCGATGGGCGCCACCGAGCGGTTCGGGGATCACTTCATCGATGATCTTCAATTCCAACAGGTCTTCCGTGGTCATCTTCAAGGCCGCCGCCGCTTCCGTGGTCTTGGCCGGATCGTTCCAGAGGATAGCCGCGCAGCCTTCCGGGGAGATCACCGAATAGACAGCATGTTCCAGCATCAGCACCCGATCGGCCATGCCCAGCGCGAGCGCCCCGCCGCTCCCGCCTTCGCCGATGATCACCGACACGATCGGGACCGGCAGCCGTGACATGACCAACAGATTGCGGGCGATGGCCTCGGCCTGTCCGCGCTCTTCCGCCCCGATGCCGGGATAGGCGCCCGGCGTATCGATCAGGGTCACGATCGGCCGGTTGAACCGCGCAGCCAATTGCATGAGACGCAGGGCTTTGCGATAGCCCTCGGGGTTGGGCATGCCGAAGTTGCGCTGCATGCGTTCTTTGAGCGTCTTGCCCTTCTGATGGCCGATCATCATGACCGAACGGTTCTGGATGCGGGCAAATCCTCCGACGATCGCTTGGTCGTCCCCGTAGACTCGATCCCCGTGCAGTTCGACGAAATCGCGGCCCATCACGCTCAGGTAGTCCAGGGTCGAGGGCCGCTGCGGATGGCGGGCCAGTTGCGTCCGCTGCCAGGCGGTGAGATTGCTGTAGAGCTCGATCTCCGTTTCCGCCAGCTTGGCCTTGAGCTTCCGGATCTCCTCTTGGACGGAGCCCTTGCCGGAGGTCTGCGAGGCCAGCGAGTCGATCTTCTCTTCCAGATCGCGGAGGGGCTTTTCGAATTCGAGGAAGTCGCGCATCGTTATCGGGTGGCCGGGCTGGCTGCGGCCGGCGTCTCATACTGCAGGGCCACCGCGCCTCGACCGAGGACGCCTTCCACTTCGGATACCAGCATCCCGCTCGGTGTCACCGTGAGATTAGGCAAGGACCCGGACTGGGCCTCAAGATCGGGGAGTAGCGTAAACATGAAGGACACGGATGTCGATCCCGGATGACGCTTCAGCACCTCGTGGAGCTTGGTCAGCTTCCCGGCCATCTCGGGGGTATCCCCCAGGCGAATTGTAACTAATTTCACGGCCTTTGTCTCTAGTTTTCCCAACAGTTCAAGGCGTAAGCCCTTGAGTCGCGTGCCCTTCTCCGCCTTGTCGACAGTGCCGACGACCTGCACGACGGTTTCAGGCGCGATGAGTTCGCCGGTCGTGCGGTAGAGATCTGGAAAGGCGATCACCTCGACGAGGCCGTGCAAGTCTTCGAGCTGGAAGTAGGCCATGCGATCGCCCTTCTTGGTCATCATGGTCTTGACGGAATTGATGATGCCGCAGAGCTTCACTTCCTTGCCGTCCGAGCTGTCGGCCAGCGATTTCGTCGTGGCGGTGGAGAACCGGCGGACGGTGTCTTCGAGATGCGACAGGGGATGGGCGGTGATGTAGAAGCCGGTGAGCGCCCGCTCATACTTGAGCAGCTCGGCTTGGTCCCACTCGGGCATATCGGGCAGGGACTCATCGATCGGCAACACCTCGCCCGATGCTCCCGCGCCCGCGTCCATCGCCGCGAAGATATTGGTCTGGCCGCTGGATGCGGCCCGCTGGGCCATGGACGCCTGCTCAACCGCCCGATCCAGCACGGCGGCGAGCTGCGAGCGCTTGGCGCCGGTCGAGTCGAAGGCGCCGGCCTGGATGAGCCCTTCCAAGACGCGTTTGTTGACCTTCTGCAAATCAATACGGTGGCAGAAATCGAAAAATGAGCTGAACCGTCCCCCGTCCCGGCGCCCCGCCAGGATCGATTCCACCGCGCCCTCGCCGACGTTCTTGATCGCGGCCAAGCCAAAGCGAATCTTCCCGTCCACGACGGTGAAGGTCTTGTCGCTCTCGTTCACGTCGGGCGGGAGGACGCGGATGCCCATCTCGCGGCATTCGGTCAGATAGCCGACCAGTTTGTCGGTGTTGCCCATTTCGCTCGTCAGCAGCGCGGCCATGAGCTCGGTCGGATAATTGGCCTTGAGATAGGCCGTCTGGTAGGTGACGACGGCATAGGCGGCCGCGTGGGACTTGTTGAACCCGTAGCCCGCGAATTTCTGAATGAGCTCGTAGAGCTTCTCGGCCAGTTTCTCCGGGATCTTCTTGGTCTTGGCGCCCTCCAGAAACTTGACCCGGAGCTTTTCCATCTCCTCCGGCTTCTTTTTACCCATCGCGCGGCGGAGAATGTCGGCTTGTCCCAGCGAAAAACCCGCCACCGCATTGGCGATGGCCATGACCTGTTCCTGATACACGATGACACCGTAGGTGCCCTTCAAGATCGGCTCCAGCGCCGGCGCCTCATAGGCGATCGGCACCTTACCCTGCTTGCGCTTGATGAAGTCCGGGATCAGGTCCATGGGGCCTGGCCGGTAGAGGGCGATGATGGCGATGATGTCCTCGAACCGGTCGGGCCGGAGGCCGGTCAGCAGATCGCGCATGCCGGTGCTTTCCAATTGGAACAACCCGGTGGTCTTGCCGGAGGAGAGCAGGGCGAAGGTGGCGGGATCATCGAAGGGGATCCGCTCGATGTCCAGGGCTTGCTCCGCGGGCCGTCCCGCATTGATCAGCGTGGCGGCGTGATGCACCATCGTGAGAGTTTTGAGCCCCAGGAAGTCGAACTTCACCAG
>FKKE01005629.1_pt1 | contig 24910 bp, 20 predicted proteins | sample 1106331 | NCBI WGS metagenome assembly FKKE01 (sample SAMEA3931202, study PRJEB13176) | freshwater metagenome | biome: Drinking water system; feature: drinking water; material: freshwater | place: China | collected 2013-02-06
GTCATTATTTAAAAAAATAAGAAGCCTGCAACCCGCAAAAGTATTGGAAGCAAGGATACGTATACCCGATCATAAAAAGTTGATGATCCTTTTAAGAGCAGGAGTAAAAAATCATTTAGGATTAATAGGATGATGGAAGAAAATAAAGTGATACTTGTAAACGAACATGATGACATGGTTGGCATCATGGATAAATTAGAAGCTCATAAACAGGGATTGTTACACAGGGCTTTCAGTATTTTTATTTTTAACAAAAAAGGAGAGATGCTGTTACAACAAAGAGCCTTTAACAAATACCACAGTGGTGGTTTGTGGACAAATGCCTGCTGTAGTCATCCCAGGCCCGGAGAGAATACTATAGATGCGGCACAAAGAAGATTAAAGGAAGAGATGGGTTTTGCAACGGGGATAGAAAAAATATTTGATTTTACTTACAAAGCTGAATTTGAAAATGGACTGGTGGAGCATGAGTTTGATCATGTATTTGCCGGTGAGTATGAGGGAAAGCTGGATGTTGACCCGGAGGAAATAAGTGATTTTTGTTATAAAGAAGTTTCAGAGATAAAAAATATGCTGCAAACTCATCCACAAAAATTCACTCCCTGGTTTCATATTGCCTTTTCAAGGATCGAAGAATGGTGGGCTTCACGTTATCAAAATATTACTGCATGACCTGGCTATTCTACATATTAATTCTTATTGCCACATTCATTATCATGGAAGGCATTACCTGGTTAACGCATCGTTATGTCATGCATGGTTTTCTTTGGTATTTACATAAAGATCATCACCAGGTGGAGCCCGGTTTCTTTGAAAAGAACGATGCATTCTTCATCATCTTTGCTATTCCAAGTATATTACTTATTTACTTTGGCACATTCAATCATTCCTGGTGGGTGCAGGCTATAGGTTTTGGCATCATGGCATATGGCATCGGGTATTTTATTGTGCATGATGTTATCATTCATCAGCGCTTCAGGTGGTTTACCCGCAGCAATAATTCTTATGTTCGTGCTATTCGCTGGGCACATAAGATGCATCATAAACATCTTGATCGTCATAAGGGTGAAAGTTTCGGCATGTTGCTTGTTCATAAAAAATACTGGGATAAAATAAGAAGAGATAAAAAACTGATGGCAGGAAATAAGAAAGTGGAATATGCTCCTGGCACCAATTGATATTTTTATACCCACTTTAGAAACTCCGATTTAGCGTCCCTTGCATCGCAATCCTTTCATCGTCCCTATCTTTAATCATCAAATTTTGACACTCTCCACCAAATATGATTTCATTTTTTTAGGCGCTGGCTGTGCCTCATTAAGCATCATTATGCGAATGATCAGAAACGGAAAATTCACCGACAAGAAAATTTTGCTGATTGACAAAGAACCCAAAACAAAAAACGATCGTACATGGTGTTTCTGGGAAAAGGAGAAAGGATTTTTTGAAGACATCGTATGCAAAAAATGGAGTAAACTTTCTTTTTTGAGTGATGAATATTCTGATACAATGGATATTTCCCCATATCAATATAAATTGATAAGAGGCATAGATTTTTATAATTATTGTTTTGATGAAATAAAAAAGCATAGCAACATAGATTTATTTTATGGAACCGTGACATCTGTCATTTGCGATAAAAAAGGTGTGTCAATTAAAATAGATAATGCGACACATTATTTTGATCATACCACATTGTTTAATTCATTTCCACCAAAAAAAGAGACTGCAAATCAAAAACAGAGTAAAGAGATCAATCTACTGCAGCATTTTAAAGGTTGGGTAATTGAAACACCAGGCCCCGCCTTTGATCCCGGGCGGGCAACGTTCATGGATTTCAGAGTGGATCAGCAAAGAGGGACAACATTTGTATATGTTCTGCCATTTTCTAAAACAAAAGCATTGGTTGAATACACTTTGTTTACAGATAATATATTGGCGAATGACGAGTATGAAATGGAATTGGCAACTTATATCAGGAATTTTTTAAAAATTGATGATTACAAAATTGAAGAGAAAGAATTTGGTATAATACCAATGACAAATCGCAAATTCAAGATTTTTACTGATTACATGTATTATATCGGAACTGCAGGCGGACAAACAAAAGCATCCACAGGATATACATTTCAATTCATACAAAAACAATCAGAGCAGATCCTTGATTGTTTAATAAGTAAGAAACAGTTATCCGGAATTCAACCTAATGCGCCACGATTTTTTTTCTATGATAAAGTTTTACTCGATGTCTTATATAACCATAGGGCTTCAGGCAAAAAAGTCTTCACCACAATGTTCAGGAAAAACAAACCACAACAGATATTAAAATTCCTGGATAACGAAAGTTCTTTAGTAGAGGAAATAAAAATTATTTCAACACTTCCCACATTGCCATTCCTAAAAGCAGCAAAAAATCAACTTTGACTAATTATCAGGATCCATCTGCATAAACTCTCTCTTCACCGCTTTCAGCATGCTGAATAACTGAGCTACCTGTATTAATAATAATACTCCTAATGCCAGTATTACATACCAGGGCATCGTTATTGTTTTAATGCCTTGAACATCCTGGTATTCTCTTATGTGATAGCCGGTAACGGCCGAACCAAAAGCCATTCCTGCAATCAAAAAGGAAAGTAAGGAGAAAACAACTTTTAAAAACATGATCCGCATGGTGGAGTAACCCACCTTGAAATTTTCAAGAATAGCAGCAGGAATGATGAGCACAAGGGCTATCCAGCTCCAGTTCTTATTGAACCAATCATCATTTAAAAAAAGATTCAATGCTAATACAAGAACAATTGAAAGCAATCCCCAGGGGAAAACCAAAAATGTGGATGGTTTTGATGATGCGGTTGGCATAGCAGTGTTTTGTTTGAATAGAAAGATAAAAATTATTTGGCGATGAGTATATTTTTTTTTGACATACTTACACCTGTTATTTGCCAAAAAAAGTATATTGATACCGATCTAAAATCAAATTAATTTATGAAGATAATTACTGGCTCGAAAGAATTTTTTCCCGGTATTGGGAAAATAGAATATGAAGGCCCCAATTCAGACAATCCCCTTGCTTATCGCTGGTATGATGAAAATAAAACTGTTGCCGGCAGACCAATGAAGGATTGGTTGCGATTTGCCTGTGCTTACTGGCACAGCTTCTGCGGAAGTGGTGCCGACCCCTTTGGTGAGCCAACTCATTTATTTCCCTGGAATGAAAAAGCGGATGCTGTTGAAAGAGCAAAAGATAAAGCGGATGCTGCATTTGAATTCATTACCAAGTTGGGTCTGCCTTATTATTGTTTTCATGATGTAGATGCAGTGGATTATACAAATGATATAAAAGAAAATGACAGGAGAATAAAGACAATTACAAATTATCTGGGAGAAAAACAGGATGCAAGCGGCGTAAAGCTCTTGTGGGGAACTGCCAATCTTTTTTCCAATAAACGATACATGAATGGAGCCGCTACAAATCCTGATTTTCATGTATTGACTCATGCTGCGGCACAAGTAAAGGCAGCATTGGATGCCACCATTGAATTAGACGGCGGGAATTATGTGTTTTGGGGTGGAAGAGAAGGTTATATGAGTTTGTTGAATACAGACATGAAAAGAGAAAAAGAACATTTTGCTATGTTCCTTCATAAAGCAAGAAATTATGCAAGAGGCAAAGGTTTTAAAGGAACTTTTTTTATTGAGCCCAAACCTTGCGAACCAAGCAAACATCAATATGATTATGATTGCGAAACTGTAATTGGATTTTTACGTCAGTACGATCTGCTGAATGATTTTAAATTGAATGTTGAAGTAAATCATGCAACATTAGCAGGCCATACATTCACTCATGAATTACAGGTTGCAGCCGATGCAGGATTATTAGGTAGCATTGATGCAAATCGCGGCGATTATCAAAATGGCTGGGATACTGACCAGTTTCCAAATAACATCAATGAATTGACCGAAGCCATGTTGGTGATACTCGAAGCGGGTGGCTTTAAAGGTGGAGGAATAAATTTCGATGCAAAGATCCGTCGCAACTCAACCGATCCGGAAGATCTTTTTCATGCACATATCGGCGGCATGGATGCATTTGCCAGGGCATTGGTCATTGCTGATAATATTTTACAAAACTCAGAATATAAAAGATTAAGAAAAGATCGCTATTCATCTTTTGATAAAGACCAGGGAAAAGAATTTGAAGAAGGCAAGTTATCATTGGAAGATCTGCGGGCTTATGCTATTGCGAATGGTGAACCAATGATGAAGAGTGGTAAGCAGGAGTATTTTGAGAATATTATTAACAGGTATATTTAAATAATAAATGGTCAATGCTGTATTGTCAATAAACAATTCTATTGACCATTTATTCCATCTTTCACAATTTTAAGTTCACTTTCTTTCCCGTTTTCACTGCTTCATAGATCGCATCCATGATCTTTAGATCTTTTAATCCCTCTTCGCCATCAACGGGAACAGTTGCTTGTTTTCCATTGAGAATGATCTCAGCCATTTCATCCATCTGCACGGTTTGATGAGTTTTATGTTCATGAGTTAATTCTCCTTTATGCGTTTTTCCTTTTATTGGCCCATATCCCGTTGCGGGTTGTAATTCTCCAAATCCTTTATCGCCATTAAGAAAAAATTTGTCAAGATTGTTCATGGCATATGTAGAAAGGCAAGAGGCAACAGCACCACCTGGAAAACCTAATTGAAACTGTATTGTCTCATCAACTCCTTCTTTAAATTTTTCTGTATTGGTTTTTGTTTCCTGTGCAGTTACCCAAATGGGTTCTTCGCCAACCATATACCTTGCGCCATTTACAGAATAAATTCCAATATCCATCAGGGCGCCACCACCGGCTAATTCCTTTTTTAATCTCCATTGTGTGGGATCACCGATACGAAAGCCAGATAAGCCCTGGAAAAATAAAACCTTTCCAAACTCTCCCTCTTTTCTCATGCGAATTATCTCCAGTGTTTTTGGTTCAAAATGCATACGATAACCAACCAGTAATTTTACATTTTGTTTTTTACAAGTATCCACCATTTCTTTTCCTTCCTTTGCATTTATGGCCATTGGCTTTTCGCAAATAACATGTTTACCGGCCTTAGCTACTCTGATCGCCTGCTCTTTATGTAAAGAATTGGGAGTAATAATATATACAGCATCTATTTCTGGGTTGTTTTTAATGTTATCGAAATTCTCATAGTTGTAGCAGTTCTTTTCAGGAATACCATATTTGGCTTGCCACGTTGTAAGCTTTGTTGGAGTACCGCTGATTGCACCCACCAGTTTTGCTTTTATACAATCTTTCATTGCATCGGCTACCCTGGTTGCATAACTTCCTAATCCCATCAATGCCACACGAAGCACCGGGCCATCATATATTTTATTGCGATCATTTTTGATCCTGAAAGATTCCTGCTTAGATAATAAAGGCAATGCAATTGCCGATGCAGTTATACTTTGCAAAAATTTACGACGTGAGTTCATATTTGTTATTTTAAAATTATTGGTGAACGATTTTTTTTATAACATCTTTAAATAAGCTTCCGCAAATCGTTTGCCCATTTTTCTTTGACCTTTTGAATCAAAATGCAAATGATCTCCTTTGTCCTTTAGATCTTTTGTGGAAATAACCCTGCAATTTTTATCGCTACCTGCATATTCATGAATGGCTTTATTGATCAAATCAAAGTTTGCCCGGTTTTCAGAAAATGAACCTAACTCACCGGCAATTATTGGTAATTGATCATTTCCTGCTGCAGTTCTGAATTTTGAAAATAATAAACCCAGATTTTGTTTGTATAAGGGAATGTCTTGTTCATTGGCATCACTTTCTCCCTGGTGCCATAGTATTCCATTTATGATCCCGTACTGTTTTCCGATATTGATCTTTTCTAAAAAATTCGAGTATAGTTTTACATTCCGGAACAAAGAATCATTTAACCATTGACCCATCGATCTTCCGCCAACAGCAGCAGGAATAAGTAATACAGATATGCTATCAGGTATTTTTTCGATCAGTGTTTTTGCAAATGAAAAACCACAATCAAGCCCGGTTCGTTCAGGTTCATACCAATGAAGCGGCTCTTTTGCGAGTACCAGTTTTCCTTCTTTATTTATTGACAGAATTCGAGCATCAGGTATTGTGTCTTTTGGTTCAACAAGACCTCTGCCCGCCATATTTGATTGCCCGGCCATGATAAAAACCCGGACGTTCTCTTTATTTGGAATACTGCTCACTTGTTCAATTTGCTTTGGAAAATAGGTTGTTCTTTCACTAATGGTTTTCCTGTTGCAGGAAACAAAGAAAAGAAATAGCATATAACTGATACAATACTTCATTGTTCCGTTTATTCAAAAAAAGGTACACCGGGTATAGCATATTTTTTCATTGCTTCTTCATTCATTTCTACACCTATTCCCGGTTTTTCAGATAGAGTGATGAAACTATTTTTCACCCATTCACCATCATACTTTACAATTTCTTTGAACATGGGATCGGTGTGGAAATAAGATTGCCATTCAAGAATCAAAAAATTTGGAACGGATGCACAGACATGTGCTGCTGCCATAGCCCCCAAAAATGAAGCCACCATATGCGGTGCAAACGGCACATAATATAAATTCGCCAGGTTAGCTATACGCTGTCCTTCACCAAGTCCGCCTGCTTTTTGAAGATCGGGCATCACAATATCAACAGCTCCAATTTCAAGCAAGGGACGGAAACCATGAGCTAAGTAATGATTTTCACCAGCGCATATTGGAGTGCTTGTTGATTCAGTGATCAATTTATAAGCTTCAGGATTTTCTGCCGGTATGGGTTCTTCAAGCCACATCAGGTTCAATGGTTCCATTCTTTTTGCAACTGCCTGGCCGGTTACGGCATCGTAGCGGCCATGCATATCAACACAAATATCAACATTAGGTCCCACTGCTTCACGGGCAGCAGTCATTTGATCTACCATTCTTTGCAATTCAGCAGGGCTTGCTGTCCAGTTAAAAAAATCATATTTGTTTGGATCATTTGCCTGGTCAAGATCAAACTTAATAGCATTGAATCCCATTTCTTTTGATTTTTTTGCCGCTTCAGCAAAATCTTTTGGTTGTGGCAAATTGCGTTGATACAAGGCCGTATCACAATACACTCTTATTTTATCTCTGAACTTTCCGCCGAGCAATTGATATACCGGTACATTCAATGCTTTGCCGGCAATATCCCAAAGGGCCGTTTCAATAGCTGAGAGAACGGCAATGTACATGCCTGATTGTGCTCCCTGGAAAATTCCTGATTTACGTATCTGTTCAAATAAGCGATGAACATTTAATGGATTTTGATTTTTTATCCTGTTGCCAAAATTTTTTACCAGGTGATAAGTGCCGGGAATTGCATCTACACCTTCTCCATGACCAACTATATCCTGGTTGGTATAGATCTTAACAAACAAGCTGCCCCGTAAATAACCACATTTCACATCTGTTATTTTAAGATCAGATGGAGCAGAATATTTTGGCGCCTTATCTATGGCTTGTTCATAGCCTTGCCCAAAAGTTGATAAAGATGCAAAAGGCGTCATGGCTGCTGCAATAGCTGCTTTTGATATAAATGATCTTCTTGAGTTTGTCATTATTAATTATTAATTGTTAATTATGAATTGTGTTTACCATGTTCTTCCTTTTAAAAATTCCTGTATTTGCGACCTGGGTACCGGAAGTTTATCAATATGTTCATTTAACCATTTTGAAAAATCTCTTTCGATCTCGTCACTCCAGCGGGTATCAATTTGTCCCGGGGTATATTTTCCTTCCCGCAAACGCTGATGACCAAACATATCCCGAAGCCTTACGATCTCTGATGTCTTTACTACTTTTTCCAAAAGATGAGGAGGAATGAACAGTACACCACCATCTCTGCCTAAAACAACATCACCAGGCATTACTGTTGCCATTCCGATTCTTGTAGGTTGATTGATGGCAACTAATGTTGTATTCAATTGTCCTGGTCCTGCAGGATTATTTAAATGATGAGATGGATGATAACTGCGAAAGAAAGAAGTGAATGAACCCAGATCTTTTAAACCATTGATATCACGGATAGCTCCGTCGTAAACAATGCCATTTCCTGTTTTTGCAAAAATTGAATTGCCAAGATTGTCGCCAATTGTCGGGCCATCATTATGTGCACCGAACTGATCAGCTACATATACATCTCTTTTCACCAGCAGATCAAGCGGCCATGAGTTTTGTGATTTTATCCGACCGCCTTTTTCATGTCCAAAACTATCTATCACACGATGTATATCAGGACGACCCGGCATAAATGTGGCGGTAACGGCACGTCCTACCAGCACACTATCCGGATTTATCATTTGCCAGCCATCTGCATATTGAAACCTGAAATTTTCATTGCGCAATACTGCCCATGCTTCTTCAAGTGTTACCTGCTTAAGACGATCAAGCAAGCTATCCGGGGCTTTTGGTCGTCCATCAGCAAATCGTTCACCTTTCCACAAGGGGGTGAATGCGATCATTTGCTCTTTTGATATTTGTATTTGCTGACTTTGTGATTGCTGATAAAATGCGATCACTATTAAAAAAAGTAATAAGTATTTCAATTTTGACATAGCTAAAAATTTATTAGTGATAGTTAATTTTCGCCATGGACTTCTGATCTACGGCCTTTTTCTTTTGGTAAACGACCATGCCACCAGCTAGCCAGCGCTGACCCTGTAATATTCATTAGCGGTCCAAACACTGCTGCAGCTAAACCCACGGTTGCTATCTTTCCCATTTCTTTTGCAATGCCTGAAGCAAGACCAGCATTTTGCATTCCTACTTCTATAGCAATAGTGCGGCAATCTCTTTCTTCCATTTTAAATAAACGACCACTCCAGTAACCCAGTAAATAACCGAATGTGTTATGAACAAGAGCTACTCCAATCAGCAGGAGACCTATTTTCATCAAGCTTTCTCTCCCCGCAGCTGTGATGATCGTAATAATAAATGCAATGCTGAACATAGAGACATAAGGCATTGCTTTGTCAAGCCATTTTGATCTGCCGCTTAATAGCTTATTAAATATCAATCCTGCCCCAATCGGAATGATGATCATCTTGAAAATGTCCCACATCATCTTCATTACATCAATTTCAATTAATTCACCTGCAAAAAATTTCATTAGTAATGGCGTAACAAAGGGTGCCATCAATGTAGTAATGGAAGTAATGGTAATTGATAAAGCAAGGTTGGCTTTTGCCAGGTAGGCCATTACATTAGAAGCCAGCCCGCTTGGAGAACATCCGATAAGAATGATGCCAGCAGCAATTTCTGCCGGAAAATTTGTAATACTTGCTAATGTAAAACCAAGTAAGGGCATAATGATAAACTGGCTTAGTACACCGATCACTACACCTTTTGGAGATTTTACAACGGCTGCAAAATCTTTTACACTCATAGATGAACCCATGCCAAACATGAGCAATTGAATGAGGGGAATGATGAGATTACTTAATTTGAAATCTCCCCATTGCTGAAAATAACCAGGATGATACATGGCCAAAATAACCGCAGCAAAAATGACAACTGTAAAGGAAAGACCTTTTAAAAATTTATTGCTACGGAATGCAATAGCCAGGCTTATAAAGAATAAAACGCCAAACCAACCACCAATGTCATGCTGTTCACGTATCAAAAAAATTATAAATAATACTAATGCAACAGCAGCAAGCACATAAAATAGAAGAGATGTTTTTTTTGAAGTCATAATTTCGTTTAAAACTTAGTTAACTGAAGATCCTGTCGTGTGAACGCTTAATGTCCCATTGCGTCGTTGGTTCAAAATATGTTTTATCGGAAGGATGCAAATGCTGCTTCACTACTTCTTCATTTAATTCTATACCAAGACCCGGCGCTGATAAGGGTAGATTGGCAAAACCTTTTGTGATTAATTTTCTTCCATCGGTTGTTTTTACAAGGCTTTCCCACCATGGCACATCAACCGAGTGATGCTCTAAGGAAAGAAAGTTTTGCGTAGCGGCTGCACAATGCACATTTGCCATAAAGGAAACCGGAGTACCGGCCTGGTGCATGGCCATTGCAATACCACATTCCTCTGCGTAATCACCTATTCGTTTTGTTTCTAATAAGCCGCCTGAAGAAGCAAGATCAGGATGAACAATATCAACAGCTCTTGCATCTATCAATGGTTTAAAATATTTGAGCAGGTAAATATCTTCACCGGTAAGCACCGGTGTTTCCAATGCATCCGACATTTTTTTATACTGATCGGTATATTCCCATGATACAATATCCTCTAACCAGGCAAGCCTGTATTTTTCCAAAGCTCTTCCCAGGCGAATGCCATTATTAAAGTCAAAATGCCCATAGTGATCGGTTGACAAAGGAATTTCATACCCGATCATTTCTCTTACATGCTCAACAAGTTTTTGTAATTCTTCAAGGCCTTTGTCGGTTATTTGTATTTGGGTAAAAGGATGCAATGTATTTGCATAAGACATCATATTATTTTGATCACCCCATTGTGCAAGATTCCCTTGTGCATTTTGCCAGAATTTATCATTGACCAAAGTGCCGGGCTTCCCTTTTAACTTGGCAATAGATACATCCATCTTCAGCCAGGTATATCCCTGGTCTTCCGTACGGTACTTTATTAATTTAAGTTGTTCTTCAGGTGATGATGATTCAGGAGTATCAGCATACAACCTGATCTTATCCCGGTATCTTCCCCCCAATAATTGCCAGCAAGGAACATTATATGCTTTGCCACATATATCCCACAATGCCATTTCAACTGCACATACACCTCCGGCTTGTCTTGCCTGTCCACCAAACTGTCTTATTTTTTTAAATATCAATTCAACATTGCATGGATTTTCTCCGAGTATCCTGCTTTTTAAGAATAACGCATAACGAACATCGGCGGCATCTCTTACTTCGCCTAATCCATATATTCCCTGGTTGGTATCAATACGAATGATGGCAGTGCCACCCATGACAGCTGTAAGACAGTAACGCATATCTGTTATTTTCAGATCTGACGGTGCACCATAGCGACTTACTTTTTGTGTGCTTTGTGCTACGAGATCTTCAATAGGAGAAAACATAGTGGCAGCACCTAATGCAATGCCTCCCATTGCAGATTTTTTAAAAAATGACCGGCGACTATTTTCTTTCTCCTCTTTATTATTTATTGTTTCAGCCGTTTCATTCATAGCGGGTTCTTTCAAACCGAGTTTTTGTAAATATTTTTCTGAAGGTGTCATATGTGTAAGTTTTTAGTTGTTTAGTAATAAGTTGTAAATTTTCAGACCTATGTTTTTTACAAGTGATACTTTATTGGTTAAGGTTCGTTTCTAACAGAATGCTTAGAACGCATAATCAATAACTATCTACCAGTTCCGTTCTCTCATAAATTTGTCCAGCTCTTCTCTTGTCATGGGAAGTTTACCCGGGTTTTCATCTAACCATTTTAGAAAATCTTTTTTTATCTCATCGGTCCATTGTGTGTCTATCTGCCCGGGTGTATATTTTCCTTCACGCAAACGCTGATGGCCAAACTGATCTCTTAATGCAATGAATTCGGCATTGAACACTACGGTATCTAAAAGATGAGCAGGAATGAAAACGATACCGCCTTTCTTTGCAAGTACTGCATCACCGGGTAAAACAGTAGCACGACCGATGCGTATAGGGACATTGATGCCGCCAAGCATCATTTGCTGGATATAGGACGGATCATATCCTTTCACCCATGCATTAAATCCTTTTATTTCTGAAAGCCCCTCGATATCTCTAACAGAACCATAAAAGATAACACCACGTAAAGATTTTGCATAAATGGCATTGCCAAGATTATCTCCTATCAATGTGCCATCAATGATCTTTCCATAACTATCGGCCACATAGATGTCGCCATTTTTCAAAACATCTATCGGCCATGAGTTGGTAGCACCAATGCGTTTTTCATTTTTACCAATTTCTTTGATCACTTTATCTACATCCGGCCGCAAGGGCATATACTGTGCCGTTACTACTCTTCCTGTCATTACTGAATCCGGGTGCAAAACCATCCAGTCACCCTCAAATTGATTTTGATACCCTTTATTGCGAAGCACCCCCCATGCTTCTTCAAGCCGGACTGCTTTTAATCTTTCCAGCATCTTGTCAGCTACTTTTGGTCTTCCATCGGGAAAACGTTCACCTTTCCAATCAGGTGTATATGCTTTGATCTGTTCAGAAGTCAATGTTACCTGCTGTGCATTTATTTTTATGGTAAACAACAGCAGTATTGTAATGGGGAAGATCAGTTTCATATAAAGTGGTTTTATTTAATTGATTTTTTGTTGCTGGAGATTGGCTATTTCTTCAAATTCGGGTGCAAGCTTTGTACTGAGTTGTTCAAAGATCTTGAAGTACTTCATGTATGCATGGTGGTTTTGTTTTTCCGGTAAATATTCATCTGGCAGTACAACTGTCTTTGCTGCTTCATCAAGATTTTTATAAATACCCATTTCAGTGGCTGCCACCAGGAAAGCACCCACACTTACACTATGAGAATTCTGCCGGAGTTGCACGGGCTTATTGAACATATCTGCGAGCATCTGAGTGCAAAAAGGAATATTGCCAAAGCTTCCATTAATAGAAAGGCGTTTGATACCACGATGCTCTTCCAGTGTTTTACCAATACTATAGATCTCATATAAAATTCCTTCAATTGCTGCCCGGATAAAATGTTTTTTTTCATGCTTGATATTTAAACCAAAAAAAACTCCTTTCGCATTTGCATTCCATATGGGGGCTCTTTCACCTAACAAATAAGGCAGGAACAATAAACCTTCAGAACCCGGAGGAACTTTTGATGCTTCAGTGATCAGGTCCTGCATACTATAATCTATATCGAATGGATTTTTAAAATCACCAAACTGCCGGGTAAACCAATCGAAGATGACCCCTCCATTGTTTGTCGGCCCACCAGATACATACCGGCCTTCTGTCAATAAATAATTAAAGAAGCGTTGTTTTTCATCTTTCAACACCCGGTCACCCATTACTCTTACTGCACCACTATCTTCAATTGTTATGGTCGCTTTGCCTTCTCCTTTTACCCCATCGCCAAGTATAGCCATGCAACCATCACTTGAACCTACAATAACTTTTGTGTCAGCAGTAAGACCTAAAGAAGATTGATAAGCTTTTTTCAATTTGCCCAGTGGAGTGAATATCGGTACAAGGTCAGGTAACAAATCAGCCGTAATTCCGGCAAACTTCAAAGCATCTGCATCCCATTGTATCTTATGTATATTCAGTAACCCTGTAGCTGATGCAATACTGTAATCAATTATATATTCATCGGTAAGCTGTTTTATAATGTAACTTTTGATTGATAAGAATTTGCTTGTAAGCCGGAATCTTTCTTTATCCTTATTTTGTATCCAGGCTATTTTAGTAAGTGGCGACATGGGATGTAAAGGAGTGCCTGTAGCAGTATAGATCTTTTTTCCAAGGGTTGATGTTTTTAATTTTTCTGCTTCTTTCTTTGCACGGTTATCAGACCATGTGATCGCATTCCCTAAGGGATTACCATTTTTATCAACCGCCAGCACACTGTGCATTGATGCACTGAAGCAAATAGATGCCACTTTATATTTTTTTGGATGAATATGTTCATTCAATAAATTTTTCAATGTATATAACATGGTAATGAACATCTGATCGGGGTCCTGTTCACTGTAATCCGGTTCGGTATGAAAAGTGGGATAATAGCCGCGTTGCGAACCGATCACATTACCGTTGAGATCAAATGCAAATACCCTGACTGCATTTGTGCCTAGTTCGATGGTAATTATACATTTCATATAGTGTCAATTATCTTGTGATAAATTATTTTTACGAAACTCGCTGGGTGTATAGCCAGTAAGTTTTTTAAATGTTGTTGAAAAATGTTGCGATGAATAAAATCCGGTATCCAAAGCAATATCTGTGATGCTTATATCTGCTTTCTTCAAAAGCTTAATGGCTTCGGATATACGGATATTGATCAAATAATTCAAAGGAGTAAATCCTGTATAGCTTTTCACTTTTTCATTGAACAAGGTGGTGCCCATACCGGCGATAGCTGCCATTTCTTCCACTGACCATTGTTGTGATAGGTTTTGTCTTAACGCATGTTCCAGTTGCATAAATACTTTAGGAAAATCCCGGGCCCGGTTATTTTGTTTTGTGAGATGCCTGGTAATAAGTATGAATAATTCATCGATCAATTGATTAACTCTGGTGTTAAATCCGATCTCCTGGTGACAAATCTCATCGTGTATATAGCGAAGTATACGCCCCGCATCGGTAAGTTTTGAAAGCACGGGTACTTTATTCATCAATAAAACTCTTGCGATGGCCTGGCTTTCTGTATCTGAAAGCGAACTCCATTTGCCGGAGAAATGTTCTCCATTCCCGTTTTTTTGCGTTTTGATATGCATCCATGCAATGCTTCCTATTTCCATTACTCCTTTTTCACTTCCAAATTTTTCATTGGGCATTATTATAACCACATCGCCTGGAAATAAGATATATGATTCATTACCGATATTCCATTCAAACCTGCCTTCATTAATATAATAAATGCGGATGGCTTCGGATACGGTTTGCGGAAAGGAATTAAGATGAATAGATTGATTTTTCTTAACACCAAGCTCGATGATGTGAGGGAATGATTGTAATTCTCCCGAAAGTCCTTGTTGAAATACAAATTGATGCATCTGGTCGTTAAGTTAAGCAATCGCTTCTTGGCCTATAAAGAAAGGAATTTATCCCGTTTCAACCTGTACAAAATTCATCACTGTTTTATTTTGGAAGTTTTTATTTCAGCAGTCAGATATTTTAGTTATAGGATTTATTGGCATGATCCAGATCCACGAAACCTACAATTGTCAATCAAACAAACTTGCTATTATGAAATTAAATGCAAAGCTGTGGTGCAATCCCGGCTTCATGAAGCTAATGCAACTTGTATTGGCTTTTTCTTTTATTACTGCTTCGCAGGCACAAACAGTTTCTGGTACTGTTAATGATGAAGGAGGAAAGCCTTTGCAAGGTGTTTCTGTAACCATAAAGGGAACAACGGGAGGTTCAACAACAGATGACCAGGGTAAATATTCTGTACAGGCATCACCAACCGCAACACTTGTGTTCAGCTATATTGGTTTTACCACTCAGGAAGTTGCTGTTGCCGGCCGGTCTGTGGTAAATGTTTCTTTGCTTCTTGCAACACGCAGCATGGGCGAAGTTGTCGTTACTGCTCTTGGCATTACCAAAGAAGCCAGGAGGCTTGGCTATTCTGCTACAAACGTAAAACCCGAAGAACTTACGGTGAACCGGACCCCAAATCCCCTTAATGCATTGCAGGGAAAAGTTTCGGGAGTAAATATATCCTCATTAGGCACAGGGCCAGGTGGTACTTCAAAGATCCGTATCCGGGGGCAGTCAGCTATTACAGGAGGAGGTAGCCCTCTTATTGTTATCAATGGCGTACCTATTGACAACAGCAATTTCAATGGAAGTACGGTGGGAGTAGCCGGGGGTGGTGTATTTGCCGATGGCGGCGATGGATTATCCAGTATAAATCCTGATGATATAGAGAGTATGACAGTTTTAAAAGGTGCGCCGGCAGCTGCCTTGTATGGCAACCGTGCCTCGAATGGTGTTATAATGATCACTACAAAAACAAAAGGTAAAGCAAAAGGAATTGGTGTAACGGTCAATTCAAATTATACCAACGAAACGCCATTGGATTTTACAGATTATCAAAAAGAATATGGCCAGGGTGAAAATGGTATTCGGCCGCAAACTCCGAATCCAACATCGGGTCAATGGTCGTTTGGAGAAAAAATTCAACCCGGAATGACTCATATCCTGTTTAATAATCTTACCGTTCCTTATGTAGCACAAGACAGTCGTATAAAAGAATTTTACAGGAATGCACAAAACTTTGCTACTACAGTAACCATGGAGGCATCGGGTGATAAAGGCGGTGTTCATTTGTCCTTAAATAATACAGACAACATAGGCATCACGCCAAATAATAAGTTAAGGAGAAAAACCATCAATCTTGGTTTCAATTATGAGCTTTCGGAAAAATTCAGCTTTTCAGGTAATGTAAATTATTCAAGAGAGAATAATAACAATCCGCCAAATATTGCTAACCAGGATAATTCAATGCCTACTGCTTTGTTTGCCCTGGCAAATACGATGCCTTTGAGTGTGCTGAATGCAAACAAATACAATGCTGCAGGCAATGAATATATCTATTCAAGATTTATGAACCGTACCAATCCTTTTTGGGTATTGGCAGAGCAATTCCATTTAATAAAAAGAGACAGGATCTATGGAAACATCACAGTGAAATATGACATCCTTCCCTGGTGGTGGATACAAGGCCGTGCCGGTATGGATTATTTTAGCCGGGATGAAGATGTAAATAATTTTCCTACAGGACATGCATCCCGTGCAGCAGCACCGGTTGGCTTTGTAAATGGAGTGTTCACACAGGAATCACGCCGCAACAGGGAAACAAATTTTGATTTCTTAACAAGTGCATCAAGATCTTTTGGTGATTTTGAAGCTACGTTAACGGCTGGTGGAAATCAAAGAAGGAATCGCCTTGATGTTAACAATGTTCAGGTAACCGATTTTGTTGTCAGAGGTCTTTATACAGTGCAGAACGGAAGAGCAAAAAATCCAACTTACAATTTATTTGAGTTTGGAGTGAACTCATTATATGGAAATGCAGAGTTGGGTTGGCATAAAACTATTTACTTAAATGGATCAATAAGGAAAGATTGGTTCTCTACTCTTTCAGAAGAAAACATGGGTATTATTTATCCATCTGTTTCCGGCTCTTATATTTTTTCTGAAACATTGCGAAATACATTTGATTGGTTGACCTATGGAAAAGTAAGACTTGGATATGCAGAAGTAGGTAGTGATGGCGATGTAGGAGCATCTGCCGACCAATTGTTCTATAGCATCAATGCCAATACGATCAGTAATCCCAATGGCGTAGCCGTTACGGTAGGAAGCAGTGGAGCCACTTTGCCAAATGCGGGTTTAAAACCCATGCGTATTAAAGAAATTGAAGCGGGATTAGAATTAAAATTATTCAACAACCGGGTGGCTCTTGATTTTGCTATCTATAAAAAAACAACTTTCGACCAGATATTTTCTGTTCAAATCTCAGATGCGTCAGGATTTACCAATACACGGATCAATAGTGGCGAAAGTTTTAACAAGGGATTGGAGGCATTATTATCTGTTACACCTTTTTCCACTAAAAATTTCAAATGGGATTTCATCGCAAACACGGCATACAACAAGACAAAGGTGGTGAGGATGAGTACTTCTACACCTGGTGAACGAGCTACTATTGGAAACCACCCCTTCAATGGTGAAGTAAGAGTAGTAGTAGGAAAAGAGCTGGGACAAATAGCAGGGTTTGGTTATTTAAGAGATGCAAAAGGCGAAAGAGTATTTTCCAGTTTAGGTATTCCGGTACGTACACCTGATTTTGTATTATTTGGTAGTGGTTTGCCAAAATGGACCGGGGGTTTTCTGAATAACTTCAATTATAAAGGAATTAATCTTTCTGTTTTCATTGATTACAAATTAGGTCATAAAGTTTTATCAGGAACAAACTTCAATGCCGTTCGTCATGGTTTGCATAAAAGAACTTTAGAAGGTCGTGCAACAGGTTTTGTTGTAGGCCAAGGCGTGAACCAATCCGGTGCGGTAAATAATGTACAAGCCCCCGTGCAAACATATTGGGAACATTTACGTACACAGGGTATTGTTGAATCTGTTGTATATGATGCCGGTTATTGGAAACTACGCCAGATCACACTGGGGTATGATTTTACAAAATACATTCCGGCTAAGTGGCCGATAAAAGGTCTTAAACTTGATCTTGTTGCCAATAATGTATTGATCATTAAGAAATGGATCGATAATATAGATCCGGAAAGTGTAGGATATGGGGTGGACAATATGCTGGGTTTAGAATCTCCGGGAGTACCCACAACAAGAGGTTTAGGTGTGAATGTAAACATCAAATTTTAAAGCAAACACTTATGAAAAAGATAGTTAATTATTGCTTGATCATTCTATTCGCTGGCATTGTTGCATCCTGTACAAAAGGGCTGTCAGATCTGAATAGAAATAAAGTAAGTCCTACAACACTTGATGCCGCATTTCTTTTGAATAATGCCATTATTAGTACTTCATATCCCACAAAAACACAGATCTATGAGATGTCGATCGTTCAGCAAATGGTAACACCAAATGGAGGTGTGTTAGCCGGTGGAAATTTTAATGTAGATAGCCGGGATGTTGTTGCTGCTCCGATCTGGGCTGTGTATTATCAAAATGTTATCAAGTATGCATATGATGCCATTCAGAAAACCAAAGATGTTCCGGCCAGGGCTAACATGTATAACATGGCCCGAATCTGGCAAGCTTATGCCTTTATGATACTCACTGATACCTATGGTGCCATCCCCTATACTGAAGGGGGTGCGGGGTATACAAACCAGATATTTTTTCCTAAATATGATCAGCAACAGGATATTTATCCCAAGCTTATTCAGGAATTAAGTGAAGCATCTGCAGCACTGAATGCAGCCGGAACCATAGAAACTTCAGATGTCTTATATGCTGGCAATATTGCTAAATGGAAAAAGTTTGGATATTCATTGCTGTTAAGAGCAGGCATGCGTTTGAGCAAGGTGGATCCCACAAAGGCGCAATCAACAGTACAGGCTGCTTTTGCCGGTGGTGTTATTACTGATAACGCAGATAATGCTTATATGAGACACGATGCAAACTACCTGAATCCGGCTGGTAATATGCTGAATAGCACGGAAGCTGCAAACTGGTATTTGGCAAAACCTTTTGTGGATTCATTGAAGAATAATAATGATCCAAGATTATCTGCAATTGCTATTCGCTATGTAGGGGCTACTTCAGGTCCTACACAAACTGTGGGCAATGGTAATACTTCAGCCGCCGTGCAGATCGGTATGCCGATGGGTTATGATAATGGCACCATACCAGCAAGAGCTACCGCCGATGGGCTGGCAAGTTTTTATGATTATAGCCAGGCCGACCGGAGAAGAATTGCAAAAACAACGGCACCCATGTTTTTTGTTACTGCCGCACAAACAAATTTATTACTGGCAGAAGCAAGATTCAGAGGTTGGATTACATCGGGTACAACTGCAGCACAATATTTTTCTAATGGCATTGCAGCAAATATGGACCAGATGGCAACGTATGATCCGGGTTGTGCGGTGTCTGCAGGTGCAAGAGATACCTACGTGGCAGCAAATCCTCTTACGCCTGGCAGAGAACTGAACCAGATCAATACTCAGTATTGGATAGCGTCGGTTTTCAATGGCCCCGAATCATTTGCAAATTTCAGACGCAGCGGTTTTCCATTACTAACACCAAACCCGTATAATCAACCAAACAATCCTGATGTACCAAACGGTACATTTATAAGGAGGATCGGTTATCCTACATCTGAATTATCTGTGAATACACAAAATGTAAATGCAGCAATAGCTGCCATGGGCCCGGATAAATTAAGTACCCGTTTGTGGTGGGATAAACCATAAAATATTTAGCAGCAGCCAGGAGTTATAAGCAGACATAAAACCTTTGTTTCTACAAAGGTTTTATTTTCATCAATTAATTTTACCCGATTTGCAATTATCTTTCGGGAAAAGAGACACTAATAAAAGGATAGTTTGATATGGCACAGAAACTTCGCAGTCACGATTGGTTTGGCAGAAAAGATAAAGATGGAATTATCTACCGGAGCTGGATGAAGAACCAGGGAATGCCCCCGGATCATTTTGATGGCCGGCCTGTGATCGGCATTTGCAATACATTCAGTGAACTAACGCCATGTAATGCACATTTTCGTGATCATGCCGAATCGGTAAAACGAGGTGTATTGGAAGCAGGAGGTTTTCCGGTTGAATTTCCTATTATGAGTTTAGGCGAGACATTGTTGAAACCTACAGCAATGTTGTTCCGTAATTTGGCAAGCATGGATGCTGAAGAAAGTATTCGTGGCAATCCTATTGATGGTGTAGTGTTGTTGACCGGCTGCGACAAAACGACTCCATCAACTGTGATGGGAGCGGCGAGTGTAGGGTTGCCAACAATTGTAGTTCCCGGCGGGCCTATGCTGAATGGCCGGTATAAAGGACAAACTATTGGCAGTGGTACGCATGTGTGGAAGTTTGATGAAGATATGAAGACAGGAAAAATGACACAGGAGGATTGTGAGTTCGCAGAAAGTTGTATGAGCCGCAGTATTGGTCATTGCATGACAATGGGAACGGCAAGTACGATGGCTTGCATGGTGGAAGCATTGGGATTAACAGTAAGCGGCGCCGCGGCAATACCTGCTGCGGATTCAAGAAAAAAAGTTATGGCGCAGTTAAGTGGCCGTCGTATCGTGCAAATGGTGAAAGAGAATTTAACTATTGATAAAATACTAACCCGTGAAGCATTTGAAAATGCGATAATGGTAAATGCTGCCGTTGGAGGGTCTTCTAATTTTATAATTCATTTACTTGCCATTGCCGGTAGAATTGGTGTTAAACTTGAACTGGATGATTTTGATAAAATAGGAAGCCGCATTCCTTTATTGTTAAACCTGATGCCTTCTGGAAAATATTTGATGGAAGATTTTTACTATGCTGGTGGCTTGCCTGTTGTTTTGAATGAACTTAGAGACAGGCTGCATAAAAATGTAATCACCGTTACGGGAAAAAATCATCATGAAAATATAAAAGGCTTTTGCGAGTGTTATAATACAGAGGTGATAGCTTCTTACAACAACCCTTTGATCGCTGAAGCGGGTTGTGTTATAGTAAAGGGAAACCTGGCTTTGAATGGTGCTGTGATAAAACCATCAGCAGCAACGCCTGCATTAATGAAACATCGTGGCCGGGCTGTCGTGTTTGAAAGCATTGAAGACTATCATGCACGAATTGATGATCCGGAACTTGATATTGATGAAACATGTGTGATGGTGTTGAAATATGTTGGACCGGTAGGATATCCCGGCATGCCCGAAGTGGGTAATATGGCCTTGCCTAAAAAAATCCTGCAGAAAGGCATAAAAGATATGGTTCGTATCAGTGATGGAAGAATGAGTGGCACTGCATATGGCACTACTATCCTGCATGTATCACCTGAATCGGCTATCGGTGGCAATCTTGCATTAGTACAGAACGGAGATATGATCGAATTGGATGTGGAGAAAAGAAAAATTCATCTTGATGTTTCAGATGATGAGTTGGCAAAACGAAGAGCAAAATGGAAAGCACCGAAACCTGCTGCCGACAGAGGCTATGTAAGTATGTATGTAAAGCATGTGTTGGGTGCAGATAAAGGCGCCGATCTTGATTTTTTACAGGGAAGTTCAGGCTCTGTAGTTACAAGGGATTCGCATTAATGGGGTGCCATAAATTATGAATTCAGCTTTGTGCTACTATCATCGTCTCTTGCGTCGCACTCTTGTACTTCATCAATTCTATTCACCTTTGACAATAAGCCTCAACTCAAAAAAATGAAAATATCATTTGCCTTTTTAATTTTAATTTCATTTATCGCCTGCAACAACTCTTCAGAAAAAAGTAAAACATCAATGGATAAAACTGTCGGAAGCATTGAACGGCTGGATCCTGCGCTGGACAACATCATTTCTTCCAATGCGAAGATCGAAGTTCTTGCCGAAGGTTTTGAATGGAGCGAAGGACCTTTATGGATAGAAAAACAGCAAATGCTTTTGTTCAGTGATGTTCCGATGAATACAATTTATAAATGGACAGAAGCAAAAGGGAAAGAAGTGTATTTAAAACCTTCCGGCTATACAGGTGCTGAGCCATCATTGAGTAAAGAACCTGGTAGTAATGGTTTGACATTAGACAAAGATGGAAATCTTGTGCTTTGTCAGCACGGGGATAGAAGAATGGCAAAAATGGATGCTCCCCTTGATAAACCGGAAGCAAAATTTGTAACCCTGGCTGATAAATACAACGGTAAGCGATTCAGCAGCCCCAATGATGCCGTATTTAACAGCGCCGGCGAATTATTTTTTACCGATCCACCGTATGGTTTGCAAACACAGAATGATGCTGATCCAAAAAAGGAAATCCCATTTAATGGAGTGTATAAAGTAAAAACAAATGGTGAAGTGATCCTTTTGGTTGAAAGTATCACAAGGCCCAATGGTATTGCATTTACAAAAGATGAAAAAAAATTGATCGTTGCCTGTTCTGACGGCAAATTTCCGAATTGGTATATATATGATATAAACGGTGATACAGCAACTAATGGCAGAATATTTTACAGTGCAGCCGAAGAATCAAAAACGATGAGAGGTGCACCGGATGGTTTTAAGGTAGATAAAAACGGGAATGTATTTGCCACCGGGCCCGGCGGAGTTTATATTTTTGACAGCGATGGAAAAAAATTAGGGATGATAAGGCTTGATAATGCCGCAAGCAATTGTGCTTTATCCACTGATGAAAAATCATTGTATGTTACCAATGATATGTACCTGGTAAGAGTAAAGTTGAGAGACTAATGTGTTAAGCATTTAAATTTTACCAATGAAGCTATACAAAACAGATAAGGGAGTTGTTATTGCTAAAGAAGGGAAGTATTACCTGTCACAAAACGAGAATTGGGATACATTCATTAATGATGATGATCTTATTCAGAAAATTGAAAATCTCATTTTGATCTTGAGAGAAAGAGATGATATTGATCTTAATAATGTGTTGCCGCCGATCGGGAGCCAACAAGAATTATGGGCTTGCGGAGTTACTTATTTAAGAAGTAAAGTAGGACGGCAGGAAGAAAGCAAAACAGCTGGCGGCGCTGATTTTTATGCAAAGGTGTATGAAGCAGAACGGCCTGAAGTTTTTTTTAAATCGACTCCACATCGTATTGTTGGCCACAAAGCTTTTGTAAGAATAAGAAAAGATTCAACCTGGGATGTGCCTGAACCGGAATTAACACTTGTGCTTACATCTTCGGGAAAAATAATAGGATACACTATCGGTAATGATATGAGTAGCCGAAGCATCGAAGGTGAGAACCCTTTGTATTTGCCACAGGCAAAAACGTATGATGGTTGTGCCTCATTAGGGCCGTGTATTTATATTACAGACAAACCACTTGATACGAACACAGCTATTTCAGTTGTTATAGATCGGGAAGGCAAAAATGTTTTTGAAAATTCGATTGCTATCAGCCAGATAAAAAGAAGCTTTGAGGAATTGGTTTCATTTGTATTTCGGGAATGCAGTTTTCCTCATGGTTGTTTAATAATGACAGGCACGGGTATTGTACCTGGAAGTGATTTCACATTAAAAAGTGGGGACGAAATAAATATTTCCATTGATAATATCGGTACATTGAGCAATACCGTTCAATAAATTTTTATGGAGCTTGTCATCATCGTTCTCGCCATTGCATTACAAATATTTCTTACCTATAAAAAAGTTAGCCCGTTCCTTTCTTTACTCATTGTTGCATTAATAACTGGTCTTGCCCTTGGAATAGAACCGGAAAAATTGCTGACGGAAACTCTCAAGACAGGAGTTGGAGATACATTAAAGAGTGTTATTTTGATTATTTGCCTTGGCGCTATACTTGGAAAAATATTGGAATTAAGTGGAGCAGCTAGCCAGATCGCTAATACATTGATCAACTCATTCGGGAAAAAAAATATTCAATGGGCAGTATTACTTACAGGGTTCCTGGTTGGTATTCCATTATTTTATAATGCAGGGTTTATCATTTTAGTGCCACTGGTTTTTTCAATTGCACGGACTGCAGGGTTACCATTATTGTATATAGCGATACCGATGGCTGCCAGTTTAAGTACTACTCATTGTTTTTTACCACCGCATCCCGGACCTGCATTTTTAGTAGGGCAATTTAAGGCAGATCTCGGAATGACACTTATGTATGGACTTCTGATCTCAATACCAGTTGTTATCGTTGCGGGTCCATTGCTTGGTAGATTTTTGAAAAGAATGCATATTGAGATCCCTGCTCAAACCAAAGCTGAAATAGAAGAGAAAGATAAACCTGGTACAGCAGAAAGTTTTATCCTGGCTCTTCTACCAGTATTTCTTATAACGATCTCAGTGATCGCAAGTAGTTTTTTTCCTGGTAAAACAATCGTTAATAAAATAATTTATTTTCTTGGGGATGCAACAGTTGCCTTATTGATTTCGGTAATATTATCAGTGATCGTGCTGGGATTGATGAAAAAGAGATCAATGCAGCAGGTAATGCAATGGTTAAATGATTCCATTGCCGGAGTTGCTGTTATATTACTGATCATTACAGCAGGTGGTGTATTTAAACAGGTCCTTGTGGATAGTCACATGGATGTTTATATTGCCTCGTTCAGTAAAGAATGGAGTATTCATCCTTTACTATTTGCATGGTTGATAACAGCGTTATTAAGAGTGGCGATCGGATCGGCAACTGTTGCAGGAATAGCTGCAGCAGGAATTGTATCTCCTTTACTGGCAACTGGAACTGTTTCTCCTGAATTATTAGTATTAGCTGTCGGTACCGGCAGTGTATTTGGATCACATGTAAATGATTCCGGTTTCTGGATATTCAAAGAATTTTTTAATCTCTCACTGAAGCAGACATTTTTATCATGGACGGTAATGGAAACACTCATTTCCATTTTAGGATTGGCAGGAGTGATGTTGTTAGATCTATTTATTTAAAAAGCCACAAAAAATATTTGTGGCTTTTTAATCTTGTTCGTAAAACCCGCCTGTCGTCAGG
>FKKE01004437.1_pt1 | contig 24898 bp, 23 predicted proteins | sample 1106331 | NCBI WGS metagenome assembly FKKE01 (sample SAMEA3931202, study PRJEB13176) | freshwater metagenome | biome: Drinking water system; feature: drinking water; material: freshwater | place: China | collected 2013-02-06
ACCGCGGGCGCGTCGATCATGGAGACCATCGGGGTCATTTACCCCCGGCTACGATCATCGGTCGCCGCATCGCCTCGAGGATTTCACGGAGGATTACGCGCCGGCCCGTGCTGCCCACCACATAGGCCGGTAATTGGCCCCGCTGAATCATACGGTAGAGTGTTGAGGGGGCAATCCCGATGATCGCGCCAGCCGCTCGCGGCGTAAGTAGTTTTTCTTGTTCCGACGGTTCGTACATAATTTTCACCTTAGCCTCCTGCGTACACGGACACGAACAGTGTCTATATCGCATCTTTGCGCGTCTCCATCCACGCGATTATTCAACACCCTGCGGCGAATAAAGCAGGTGCACTTTGAGGGGCGCTGGGGGCTATGGACGGAGGAAAGGAATCCGGATCTATCGGGTCCGAGTACCGGAGGGGCGAGCCGTGGGCCGCTTTGGCCCCCTTCGCTTTGTGGTGAGGTCGGCAGCCAAGGCGGGCGGGCTGGCAAGGATGGTCAATCCGTCGAAGAGAGCCCGGCGTTCCTTCAAGCTCCCATCAGTCAAGATTCGGGCGATCTGTTCTTGATGGCGCAGAAGCACGGCCATAGAGCGACCGTGACGGCTCCGGAGGTAGCTGTCGGGATAATCTTCGATGCCGAGGGGCACTTTCATCTTCATCCATACGCGTGTGTGTTGGGCGACCCGCGCGGGATCATAGTCACGGCGGTCCCGTTCAGTGAGCCGCCTCCATACTTCGTGAGTGAACTCGCCGATCGAGCGCGGTGGATTCCGCAAGGTCCCGCCCCAGTCTTTCAAGACTTGTCGGCTGACCTCGCTGACAGGTCCATAAAGGGATGGTCGCCCCACGCCCCTTGGGTGCTGTTTTGTTGACCACTCGTGCTTCAGTCTTGCATGGAAGGCTTCAAAGGCTGGAGATGCAAATGACTCAAACGTGCTCCCCTTCCAGTTCGGCGTCACGGCGATGCGGAGCGCCCCCTGGCGAGTCGCTTTTTGTTTCGGCATGCTCCCGTCCTCCTCGGGTCCTCTCTGCGGAGAAGGGAAGGCCCGCCGGCCGAGAGGATCAGCCGGCGTCACGTCAGGGGATCAGCCCGACGCTCGGGCCTTCCAACCGTTAATGCGTGCCGATGGTCATTCTCTCTTAGCTCCGGCCACCTCTGGCACCTACGAGCGGGCTGCGAGTCAGCCGGCTGCCGGACCGATGCCGCCGCTGGTTTATTCGGCTCCGAGACTGTGCGACGGGCGCGACAGTCAACCGAAACCCGAGCGCGTGTAGCACCCGGGAGAGACTCGTGAACTCCGGGTTGCCCCGCCTCGACAGCATCCGGTACAAGTTCTCGCGGTTCAGACCCGTGGCCTTCGCCAGTTTGGTCGGGCCGCCGTAAGCGGCCGCGACATCTTTCAGCGCCACGAGGAAGACCCTTGGGTCTTCATCCCTCAAGGCCTCCTCCAGGTACAACCGGGCCTCCTCGGGATCCGCCGCGAGCTGTTCCCGGAGCCACGGCTCATAGGGCCGACTGGCCAGCTTGGCTTTCCCCTTCGTCGGTGTACTCATGAGGTCCTCTCCTGATAATCCGCCCAATAGACCTTGGCTTTCGCAATGTCTGCCGTCTGAGTGCTCTTGTCTCCCCCACAGAGCAGCAGCACCACGGTCTGACCAACCTTGGCAAAATAGACGCGATAGCCCGGCCCGGACGCGATCCGCAATTCATACACGCCGCCGCCGACAGACTTGCAATCTCCGAGCAGGCCCAATCGGATCCGAGCCAGGCGCCGTTGGGTCTGTGCCCGTGCCTGGGCATCGCGGAGACCGTCCATCCACACGGCGAAAGGCACCGCCCCCTCTTCCGTCACATACAACTCGATCGTCCGGGGTTGTGGCTCCATTCAGCAACCAGTATAGCTTATACGCTACAGTCCGGCAAGCCAAAGGCAACTCAGAGAGCACCGAGTCATGTTCTCGGAGCCAAGGCTGGGCGTGGGAGTTCTCATCCGGCAGGGAGGCCTTCGGGAACCGGTCGGGAGGCGTCCCCCCGTCACGGCATCACATGCGTCCACGCGTTCCGGTTTAAGTCACGGTTCGGATTGAGCCGGGGCGTCTATTCTGTCTCTCCTGTCCAAGCTGTTGTAGCCTATTTCTCAGGCGTCTACAATATGTCTGGTGTCGCACCGAATCTGGCATCAAGTACATCGCCTGCGACGCCACAGTGTTTGCGCAGAAACCCAAGACGTAGGAGAGAGAAAACGTAATTTAAGGGGTGGAGGGCTCGCTCCCCAGGAGGGCGAGGAGAGAGCATGCACTGGCCTGCGGGCACAGTCACCGACCAGGCCTCCACCCTCTGAATTGTACACCCGATTTTTCCCCAAGCAAGCGCCCCCCCCTCCCCGCTCCTAGCCCATCACATTATTCATGACGGTTCGTGACAAAACCGACGAGACGCCACGCGAGACGGGCGAGCGGGCCACTCACCCAACATAATCTGAGGATAGTCGAGCGAGCTTTTCATTTACCAGAGGATCGCGCCGGCCGTTCCACCTGGAGCCGAAACAGGTTCCGAGCGTCTTTACGCGCAAGCTTTCCTTTCTTTGTCGTCTCGCCGACCACGCTTTTCATCATGTGCCGCCGCGAGGGCTCATAGGCTCTCCGACCCTTGACGATCCCCTCCGCCGTGGTTAACATCGATCCGGCTCAACGCTCTTTCGCTCAGAGAGTTGCGTCGCCGATGAACCGCCCTGCCCTCATGCCTTGAGCGAACCACCAGCCCGAGCGGCCGGTTGCCGATGTCCTCAGCCGAGGGAGCAGAGGGTGCGGTCAGTGCGTCATGATTGAAGTCAATCAGATCACCAAACGCTACGGGGCTCACACGGCCATCGACCACGTGACCTTTTCCGTCGCGAAGGGCGAAGTGCTCGCCTTCCTCGGCCCCAACGGCGCCGGGAAAACCACCACGATGCGCATCCTCACGGGGTTTCTGCCCGCCACGTCCGGCAGCGCCAAAGTAGCCGGATTCGATTGCTTCGAGCAGCCGATGGAGGTGAAGCGCCGAATCGGCTATCTGCCGGAAAACCCGCCCGTGTATCACGAGCTGACGGTGCTGGAATATCTCACGTTCGTGGGACGGCTGAAGGGGCTGCGCGGCGAGGACCTGACCCGGCAGCAGAATCGGGTGCTGGAGCGTCTCTCGCTGGGCGATGTGCGCCACCGACTCATCGGCAACCTGTCGCGCGGGTACCGCCAGCGGGTCGGGTTGGCCCAAGCGTTGATCCACGATCCGCCGGTTCTGATCCTGGACGAGCCGACCGTCGGTCTGGACCCGAAACAGATCATCGAGATCCGCGACCTGATCCGCAACCTGGCCGGCTCGCACTCGGTGATCCTGAGCACGCACATTCTTCCCGAAGCGACGGCGGTCTGCCAGCGCGTCGTCATCATCAGCCGGGGTCGGATCGTGGCCGAAGACACGCCCGATCATCTCTCCGCTCAGTTACGCCGTTCCGAGAAAATCAGTCTGAGCCTCCGCACCCCGCCCCCCAACGTCGAGGCGCAACTCGGCACCATCAAGGGAGTCGTCAACGTCTTCTCGCAATCGGAGCCCGGCACGTTCCTAGTCGAATGCGCGTTAGGACAGGATATTCGGGAGGATCTCGCGCGGATGGCCGTGACGTCCGGCTGGGGCCTCCTCGAACTGAAAGCGAAGTCGCTGTCCTTAGAGGATGTGTTCCTCCAACTGACGCAGCATGAAGAAGGCGTTCCGGCTGGAAACGGCCAGGCCGGCTCATCCCATGAGGTCCACACATGAGGCCGGTTTATGCCCTGTACGCCAAGGAACTGCGTTCGGCCTTCGTCTCCCCCATCGTCTATGTGGTGGGCGCCGTGTATCTCTTGGTGTTCGGATTTCTGGCCTATGTGGCCGTGAGCGCCGCCAGCGCCAGAGCCATCCAGCTCATGCAGATTCAGGGCGCCGCCGCCAACTTGAACCTCAACGATCTGGTGTTTCGGCCCACGTTTTACAGCTCCGCGATCATTCTTTTATTGGTGGTGCCGATTCTCACCATGCGGGTCTTCGCGGAAGAACGGAAGCTCCGGACCTTCGAGCTCCTGATGACCTCGCCGATCGGCTTGAACGAAATCGTGACGGCCAAGTTTCTCGGCGTCTACACGATCTTTTTGTCTTTGCTCACGTTGACCGGCATCGTGCCGCTGGTCCTGGCGGTCTACAGCAGCTTCGACTGGAATCCCGTGCTCACGGGTTACCTGGGCCTGGCGTTGCTTGGCGGCCTCTTCGTCGCCACCGGCGTGTTCGCCTCTTCCGTGACCGAGAATCAGATCGTGGCGGCATTTCTGAGCTTCGGCATTCTCATTCTCTTCTGGCTCATGGGCGCCCTGGGCTCCCTCTTGGGGGACACGCCGGCCGGCAACGCGATTTCATACCTGTCGTTCATCGAACACATCGACCGCTTTGTCCGCGGCCTGATCGACTCGAAAGACCTGGTCTACTTCTTCAGCGGCATCGGGCTCATGCTGTTCCTGGCCTATCGCGTGGTCGACTCCCAGCGTTGGAAATAGAGGACCGCCCATGAACCGGTTTGCGTCGACAGCGGGGGTGCTTGGCGGGGGACTGGCTGCGGCCGGCGTCGTGGCCTACACGCTGGCGCCCGACAAACTGTGGCTGATCACGCTCTGCGAGGGGCTGGCGCTGGTCTGCCTCATCGTCTTCTTCGTCACGCATTTCGAATCCTTCAAGAGTTTTTCGGCCCGGCGCTCCACCCGGCTGGGCGTCAACAGCGTTCTGATGGTGGTGTTAGTCGGCGCGATCCTGGCCATCGTGAATTTCCTGGCCTCCCGGCATTCCGCGCGATGGGATTTCTCCGAGACGCAACACTTCACCTTGGCGCCCCAGACGCTGAAAGTCCTGCGCGGTCTGACGCAGGAGGTGAAAGTCATCGTCTTCGCCCAGGAACGAGGGCCCTCGATCGGCACCTATCGCGACCTGCTGGACAGCTACAAGGCCGTGAGCGACAAGATCAAGGCCGAGTACGTGGATCCTGAACGGAAACCCGGAATGGCACGACAGTACGGCATCACGCGCGCGGACACGGCCGTCCTGGAGAGCGGCCCCAATTCGACCCGCGTGAGCGCCGCCTCGGAAGCCGAGCTGACCAGCGCCATCATCCGCGTCTCCAAGGCATCCAAAAAACGCATCGTCTTTCTCGAAGGCCATGGGGAACGGGGCATCCAGGACCGTGAGCGTGCCGGGCTCTCCATGGCCAAGGAGGCGCTGGACAATCAGGGTTACGACGTCGGCACGCTGTCATTGCTCCAAGAATCCAGCGTCCCCGACTCGACGGCGGTGCTCGTGCTGGCCGGTCCCACGCGCCCCGTCACGAAAGACGAGCAAGACCGAATCACACAATACGTAGCCGGTGGCGGACGTGTGCTGATCCTGCTCGATCCGGACGCCAAGGCGGAGCTCGACGACTTGCTGGCCCAATGGGGCCTCGAAGCCGGGCGCGGGGTGCTGGTGGACCTCCAAGACCGGCTTGCGCAGGGCGATTTGACGGCGCTGCTCGTCCGCACCTTTACCGAGCATGAAATCACGCAAGACTTCTCCTTCGCGGTGCTCTTTCCGGTGTCGCGCCCATTGTCGTTCCGCGAAGACCGGGGCAAGGATTGGGACTACGTTCCCCTGGCCAGGACTTCGCCGCGAAGCTGGGCAGAGACCAACCTACAGGGACGCGTGGTGAAGTTCGACGAGAAGGAGGACCAGCAAGGCCCCCTGCCGTTGGCCGCAGCCCTGTCATCGAAGAAGGCGCCGGAGGAAGGGAAGCGGCGGCCCGCCATCGTGATCGTCGGTAATTCTTCCTTCGCCAGCAATGCCTATGTCAATTATCCCGGCAACACGGATTTCTTGTTGCATGCGATCGGCTGGCTGGCCGAGGAACGGGATTTGATTTCCATTACGCCCAAGGAGCCGGCCTTCCGCCCGTTCATTCCCAACCCGGCCCAGGAGCGGACGCTCTTGTACGTCCAAGTGCTGGCCCTGCCCGCGATCACGCTCTTGTGGGGATTGTCGATCTGGCGCCGCCGCCGCCGGCTCTAAAAGGAACAGGCGATGAAATCCTTTTGGCCGACCGCCGTTCTCGTCGCCATCCTGCTCTCGCTCGCCGGCTATCTCTACTTCGTCGAGATTCCGCAGGAGCAGACCAAGTCCAAGGCCGAATCCCAGGAGAAGCGCCTCCTCCCCCTCTCGGAACAGGACATTACCGGGCTGACGGTGCGATCCGGCTCCACGGATGTCACGTTGACGCAAGGAGATCACGGCGCCTGGACCATCACGGCGCCGATCAAGAGCGACGCGGACACCCGCGAGGTCAACAGCCTTCTGCGGGCCTTGGTGCTGGGGAAAGTCACGCGGGTGATTGAAGAGCAGGCCACGGCCTTGAACGCTTTCGGCCTGGAGCAACCGGCGGCCGTCTATATGCTGCGAGCCGGCGCGCGCACGGAAATCCTGTCGATCGGCGACAGCGGTCCCCTCTCCAACACGCTCTATGCCATGCGGGACTCAGACAGAAAAGTGCTGCTGACCGACCTGGCGCCGAAGGACATGCTCAACAAGACCTTGCAGACCTTCCGCCGCAAGGACGTCGTCCGGTTCGAGCAGAACAAACTCGAGCGCCTGCGCCTCGTCACGCCGAAGAACGAAATCTTGCTGGAGCGCCCGGGCGGCTCCAGCGCCGGCAAATGGATGATCAAGTTTCCGCTGGAGACGCGCGCCGATCAGATCGAGGTGCGCAGCCTGCTCCTCAAACTGGAAGCTTTCAAAGCGCGGGGGTTCATCGATCCCGGTCCGGAATACGACGCGCTTCGCAAGAAGCTGATCGAACCGGCGGCGCGTCTCACGCTCGAAGAAACCGGAGGAGTGGAACAGTCCGTCCGGCTGTTCCAACTGGATGCGGTAAGCGGCGAGGCTTACGCGCTGGCGGCTTCGGACGGGCCTATCCTCCGGATCACGCCCGAGTCGATCCAGGATTTTTCCAAGGACCTCTTCTCCCTCCTGGACAAGCGACTCCTGGGCGCGGAGCGGGACGAGATCGGCTTCTTGAAGGTCAAGACTCGCGACGAGGACTATACCTTGATCAACCAAACCGGCACCTGGGTTCTGGAAGCGGCGCCGACGATCGCATTGGACCAGCAAAAGGTGAATTTATTCGTGAGCCGCGTGGTCGACCTGCCGGCGGAGCTGCGCGTCATCAAGGCTGGCGTCCCCCTCGCTCCCTATGGGCTGCATGCGCCCACCGTGGAGTTTGTCGCCCTGGGCAAAGACGGCAAGGAGCGGGGCCGGCTCAGCCTTGGGACGAAGGCGGGCGGGCTGGTCTATGCGATGGGCACGGGGCTGAGCGGCATTTACCAGGCTCGCGCGGACATTCTTGGACAGACTCCGTCCAAATCCGAATTGCCGACCGGAGCGGCGTCGGAGGCCGGTTCGCCGCCAAAGTAGTCCTTGCTTTTCCTCCGCGAGCCCCGCTAGAGTGGCCTCCCAACCTACGTAAGGAGGTCCCCCATGCGCCTTGGCTCTCTCTGTAGCGTCCTCTCCTTGCTTGCCTGTACGTGGCTTGTTTCCGCCTGTGCCGCCACCGATGCCACCGCGCCGACGACCGGCGGCGCCGCGTCGACGGCGGCCGGCCCATCCCAGCTCCCGACCAAGGCCACGGCGGTCAGCGCCGCGGCCGCAGCCGAGCGGTCGTTTTTCGCCGCCGGAACACAGGGCGATTCCCTGCAAGCCTGTCTGGATCGGATTCCGAAGGATGCGAGCGCCGGCCAGCGGAGCATGGCCGAATCAAGCTGCCAGCGTGATCATGCCGGACAACGATCGATCAGCCTGGTACCGGGCAAGTAGGACGAGAGATGACTGACGACGAAGAGGCGGGGCTGTGACGCGCGCGTCACGCCCCGCTTCGCTTTTCTTGGAGCAGAGCCATGTCCGCCGGGCTCGGCTCCCAGGAGAGGGCCTGCGCCACGACCACCCGGTCCCGGCCGGCTGACTTGGCCTGCGTCAGCGCCTGTTTGGCGACGGAGAGGAGATCCTCGGACGTCACCGCATGATCCGGATAGACCGCCACGCCGGCGGACGCGGTCACCGGTCCGATCGCGCGGCCCTCGACCTGCACCCGGATCTCCCGTAAGTCTTCGCGGATCTGCTCGGCGCATTGCCTGGTCGCTTCCACGGACGCCTCCGGCAGCACGATGACGAATTCTTCGCCCCCGTAACGCGCCACGACGTCTTCGCGACGGGTCCGGGCCCGGAGACGGGCGCCCACTTCGCGCAGCACGGCGTCGCCGGCGGCAACCCCGTGGGCTTCATTCACCTGCCGGAACTTGTCCAGGTCGACCACGATGGTCCCGACCCGCCGATGTTTCCGGCCGGATCGACGCAATTCCGCTTCGAGGAACTCCTCGAGATAGTGGCGCGAGAACAGATCGGTCAGGCTATCGCGCACGGCGCCGGCTGACACCGGCACAGGCACGGCGGCGCCGGAAGCCCTGATCACCTGCTGTTGCCCTTGTGCCTGCGCATCACGCACCGTGCACACCACCACCTGCTCATCATTGTCCGAGACCGCCGACCGCACGTCCAAGGAGACCGGAAACGCCGTCCCGTCTTTTTTGACGCCCTCGACGCGGCGCGACCAGGCCACTTGGCCGTCCTGATTCACCGGGGCTTCTCCCGCTGCGGGGAGCTGCACCCGCTCCGGCATCAGAACCTCGATCGACTCTCCCGCCAATTCCAGCCGATGGTAGCCGAACAGGTCTTCGGCGCGGCGATTCACATCTTGGATCCGGCCTTCGGCGTCGACGGTGACCACGGCTTCATCCGATATCTCGCGGCGGACCTGCTCGCGCGCGGCCACCTCGCGACGGAGCCGCTGATCCCGCTGCATTCGAAATCCCACGAACCCCACGCTGGCGAAGGCCACGGCGGCCACGACCGCCGTCACGGAGACGAACTCGCGGGTCCGCGCCTTGGCCTGCACATCCTGCACGACCGCCGCTGCGCGTGACCCGACTTCGATGTCCTGCAGGGCCGCCCGCAACTGATGGCGGACCTGATTCTGATATCCCGTCTGGGTCAGCCTCTCGACCTCGGCCGCACGCTTCTGACGGGCCAACACCGACAGGAGTTCCGCGGCGCTCTCATGCTGCACCCACAGACCGCGGACGCGGGCGACTTGCTCACGCACGTCCACCTGCGCGGCCGCCAAATACTCCAACCCCAGGAGACCCGACGCGATGTCCTGGCGCCAGGCCTGGTTCGGCTGGCCGGCCTTGGAGGAACCGGCGCCCTCGATCACCAGACGGACGGTCCGTGCGGCATCCACGATGCGCTCATGCTGGGCCACCTGTCGCGCGCTGACCATCTGAGCAATATAGACCTGATAGGCCGCGACGGCGACCCCGCCGACACCGACCAGCGCGACCGCCATGATGACTCCCGCCCAATTTCGGGATCCTTCATGCTTCCCCATGACTCCTCCCGCCTTGTTATCTCGACGTTGCCGCTGCGTGGCGCACGTCGCCACCTGGTACATTCTCGGCTCAGGCCTGCAGAAACTTGAGCTAATGAGGAGAAAAGAAGCCGAGCTTCCGGCAATGGTTTTCCGCCTGACGGGACTGGACATTATGTCCGTCGTTGGGTACCGTAGCGCTCACGCCCCCGTAGCTCAGTTGGATAGAGCAGCGGTTTCCTAAACCGTAGGTCGCACGTTCAATTCGTGTCGGGGGCACCAATGTCGCCCATCCGAAGGCCCCGCCAGCTCCCCTTCTCCCACGCGCATGCTCACGTTAGGGTTGCGGTGGCGGCCGCCGTCAACCCTGCCGATCAGCGCCGCGAGAACCATCACGCGCTCTCGTCAGATTAGGCCTTCCGGGCCTCTTGGACGTACGAGGCCTGCGACCGGAGCAAGAACTGGATCAGGCGTTCTTGGTGGCGTCGAGGCAGCCCCACGAATCGCCCGCTGACGACGTAGCCGGAATCGTTTGTCCCGTCCGGATGGATCTGAAGGATTTCGACGGTGAGTTGGGTCGGATCTCCGCCGAGCAGGGCCAGGGTGACTTCGACCCGATTGCCGACCCGGAAAAATTCGGTCGTGGGAAACCGGATTCCCGTCCCGCTGAGGGTGAGCTTGGCCGGGACAAGAGAAACAGGTCCGCGTGCCCCTTCGCGGCGGCAGGCCATGGGGACCACGAGTGTATGGCGAAACAAAGCCCGCCGATCCGTCTCGACTGTTCCTCTGGATTTGCTCGTCGTCTTTGCCATAGCCAGCAACAGCGGTCCAGCCCGGGGGAACAGGAACCTACTCCCCGAATTGGATCGCCTTAGGAGCTCTATCGGCAACTGCTTGAACGGGGTTAACGATGTGTGGCCCCGTGCGCCGGAGCGAAGTCGACACTTAGCTCCTGTCTACTCGATACCGATGGGAATCTTCATGGGGCTACCGTCCATCGGCCCCCCTCGCTTGCCAAAGAGCAGAAAGGCATCATGAAACCGCCCCTGTTGGATATTCACAACGCGACTGTTTACCGTGGATCGACTTGCGTGTTCGAGGGGCTGACCTTGCGCATTGAGGACGGCTGCCACGCGGCCATCCTCGGCCCGAACGGATCGGGGAAGACGACCCTGCTGAAGCTCATGACCCGTGAGCTCTATCCAGCCCCCATCGATGGCAGCTCGGTCCGCCTGTTCGGTGAGGACCAGTGGAACGTCTGGGAATTGCGGAGCACACTGGGGATCGTGTCGGCGGACCTCCAATCCGAGTATGCCCCCTCCGCCACAGGCCTTGAAGTCGTCTTGTCCGGCTTCAAGGCCAGCATCGGGACTTGGCCCCATCAGACCTTCACGAGGGCCGAACAGGAACGGGCTGCCGAGGTGCTGACGGAGCTGGGCGTCGGCGCCTTGGCCGATCGGCCCTACGGCACCCTGTCCACCGGACAGCAGCGGCGTCTCCTTCTGGGACGGGCTCTGGTCCATCGACCGAGTACGCTGCTCCTCGATGAACCGACCAACGGCCTGGATATTCCCTCCTCGTTTCACTACTTCGACGCGGTGCGCGCGCTCATCCACCAGGGAGTCACCGTCCTGCTCGCGACGCACCATCTGCACGAGATCCCGACTGAGATCGACCGTGTCATCATGCTCAAAGAGGGACGCATTGCGGCGGATGGCCCGCGGGCCTCGGTGCTGACTTCGGAGAGCCTCAGCCGCCTCTATGGAGTCCCGATCACGTTGGTCGAGCACAACGGCATCTTTCAGGCGTTCCCGGCCGGAGGAAAGGGGTTGGAAGCGGCCTCATCACGCGGCGAACGGCCGTCGCCACGCCGGAGGACACGGTAGAACGGGTCAAAGGATGGACTGAAAGGCCCTGGCGAGAAAGTCTCGAATCTGGCTGCCCTGTACCAGCTTCTGCGTCAGCGTTCTGAGCTCGAAGTCGTCGGGAAGTTTCAGCTTTTCAACTCGGGAGAGCTTTTGAGCTTCTTCAGAAATGGTCACCCGATCCGGCTCGCTGAACGAGGTTGAGACTCGGTACTTGGTCGGGGCAGACGGACCGATCTTCTCCGAAAAACCCTTGTAGGCCGATAACTCGCCGGACGCAAGCGGTGATCTTACCACCATGGGGTTCCTCGCCGACTCGTGGTACAGAGGCCTGCGTCAAGCCTAGCACTGCGGCCCTCTTCGGCGGCCATCGGAGTCCCCATTGGTATTGCTTGGGGTAGAATCAGACGCTTTCCTCTCCGTTGCCGCGTCGAAAGAGCCTTGCAGCGATCCCCCCCATTGCGCTACAGTACGGCCCCGCTGCGGGGGCCTCATCGGAATCGGAAGGGGGAACGGCGGATGTCAGCCGGGACTGGAGTCCACCGGCCATCGACCACGGCCCAGACGGAAGGTTCACCCGGACTTTCGTCGCTCTATCTCTCGGCCAGCTCGGCCTTCATCATTTTTCTCATTGATCTCATGTTGCCGCGCGGGGTGGCGGTCGGCGTGCTCTACGTCATCCCGATTCTCATTTCCCTGCATCCTAAACAGACCAGGCTGACGCTCGCCGTGGGCGGCATGTGCACCGGACTCGTCGCCATCGGATACGCATTGTCACCCAATGAAGGTGCGACCCCATGGATGGCGCTCGCCAATCGGGGGCTGTCGGTCACCGCCATCTGGGTCACGGTCTTTCTCTCGCGCCAACACGCCGAAGCCTCGCAGCAGCTTGAAGCTCTGCAAGCGCTCCTTCCCATCTGTGCCTCGTGCAAAAAGATCCGCGATGATACGGGGTACTGGAGTCAGGTGGAGCAGTACTTCGAAACGCATACCAAGACCACGTTCACCCACAGCCTCTGCCCGCACTGTATCAGGAAGTGGTATCCGGAACTGTATCCGGAACTGGCGGAGCGGTATCCCGAGCTTTTCAAAGAGGCTTAGGTCCGTCGGCGAGTTGAGGCTTTTCTGATCCGCGCGTTCACTCGTAGATCGCCGCCGATCTTGGTGATCGTCATGTCATCGAGCGAAATGGCGTCCGCGAGACGCGAAGCCGAACCGCCGATGACGCTGAGCGCGTCTCGCCCCCCCAGCAGCTTCGGCGCCATATAGAGCGCCAGCCGGTCCACCAGCTTGCCCTGGAGGAGCGCCGCATTGACTTCCGCCCCGCCTTCCACCAGCACATGGTTCACGCCGAGGTCCGCCAACGCGCGAAGCGCCGCTGGCAGCGAGACCCCCCGCCGCTCCGCCGCCACCTGAATGACGCGAGCCCCCTGGTGCTCCAGTCGTTTGATCCGCGCCGCCTGGGCTCGAGGGGTCGTGATCACGATCACCTGGCCGCCCGAAGACTCCCACAACATCCTCGCCCGAAACGGAATCCGAAGACGGCTGTCCAACACCACGCGAAGGGGACGCGCGCCCGTGCGCGTCGGAGCCCGCCGGCGGCCAAGCCGCACGGTCAATCTGGGATCGTCCGCCAACACCGTGCCGATTCCCACCAGGATGGCATCGGCCTGCGCCCGCAGCCGATGGGCGTCACGGCGCGCGGCGTCGCCGGTAATCCACCGCGACTCGCCCCCCGCCGCGGCGATCTTACCATCCAACGTCATGGCGGCCTTTACCGTCACCAGGGGACGTCCCGTGCGCAGCCGGTGGCTGTAACTCTCGTTCAGTCGTGCCGCCTCGTCATACCGGCAGCCCACATCGACGCGGAGTCCGGCCCGGCGAAGCGCCCGGATGCCACGGCCGCGCACGGAAGGATTGGGATCCTGCATGGCAACCACCACGCGTCGGATGCCGGCGCGAAGAATCGCGGGCACGCAGGGCGGCGTCCGCTTCTTGACATGCGTGCAAGGCTCCAACGAGACATAGAGCGTCGCCCCCTTGGCCTGCGCACCGGCTTCGTGGAGGGCGTGGATTTCCGCATGCGGTCCGCCCACATGACGATGGTACCCGCGGCCGACCACGCGGCGGCCGGCCACGACCACGGCCCCGACCATGGGATTCGGGCTGGTATGACCGAGGCCCTTCGCGGCAAGGCGAAGAGCCAACTGCATGTAGTGAGCGTCCACGTGAGCCGTTGCAGGGCTCGGAGGTCTCGAAGGACGGGACAAGGTCACCGACGGGATTTGGCCTTTGATCGTGTCTTGGCGCCTTGACGCGAAGCCGCCGCTTGGGGCTTGGCCGTAGCGCCGCCCACCAACGCCGCCTGCGCCGCCGCCAGCCGCGCGATCGCCACGCGGTAGGGTGAACAGCTCACGTAGTCCAAGCCGACCTGATGGCAGAACTCCACGGAGTTCGGATCCCCGCCGTGCTCGCCGCAAATGCCGAGCTTGATGCCAGGCCGCGTCTTGCGCCCATCGGCGATTGCCAGGCGCATCAGGGCGCCGACGCCTTCTCGATCCAACGTAGCGAAGGGATCGACGTCGAGAATGTTGTCCGGTTTCTTGGCGATGACTGCGCCGCAGGCCCGACACTTCATTTCCTTCCAATCCACTTCGGCGCTCTGACAGTTGGGACATCGGTCCTGCCGCGTCATGTAGAAGGAGACGAACTTCGCGGCGTCGTCACGTGAGAATCCAAACGTCGTCTGCGTCAGGTCGTTCGTCCCGAAGGAGAAGAACTCGGCCTCCTCGGCGATGCGCCCCGCGGTGACCGCGGCGCGCGGCAGTTCGATCATGGTCCCGACGAGGTAGGTCAGTTTGACGCCGGCTTTCTTCATCGTTTCCTCGGCCACCTCGCGAATGATGTCCTTCTGGGCTTTCATTTCGGACAGCATGCCGACGAGCGGGATCATGATCTCGGGCACGATCTTCTTCCCTTCCTTGGCCAGCTCACAGGCGGCCTCGATGATGGCGCGCGCCTGCATGCGGGTGATCTCCGGCATCACGATGCCCAGCCGGCAACCGCGAAGCCCCAGCATGGGATTGAACTCGTGCAGTTCTTCCACGCGGGCCAACAAGCGCCGCTTTTCATCCACGGCCGCCGCATCGGCGTGCGTGAGCTCCAGCTTGGCGATCTCGACCATCAATTCTTCGCGCTTGGGGAGAAATTCGTGCAGCGGGGGGTCCAGGAGCCGAATGGTCACCGGATAGCCTTTCATTTCCCGATACAGCCCCACGAAGTCCTGCTTTTGCAGCGGCAGCAGTTTGTCGAGCTCTTTCTCGCGCTCCGCCTTCGTTCTGGCCAGGATCATCCGCTGCATGATGGGAATCCGGTCCTCGGCGAAGAACATGTGCTCGGTGCGGCAGAGGCCGATCCCTTCGGCCCCGAACCCGCGGGCCACCATGGCCTGATCCGGCACATCGGCGTTCGCCCTGACTTTCAGTGTGCGGATCTCATCGGCCCAGCTCAGGAGCAGCGCGAACCGCTGATACTTCTCCGACTTCTTGCCGTCCAGTTTGCCCTGGACCACCTGGATGACCTCCGATTCGACGACCGGCACATCGCCCTGATACACCTGCCCGGTGAATCCGTTGATCGACAGATAGTCGCCTTCCTTCAGCACGACGGAACCGATTTTGACGGTATTCCCGTCCTCCACCTCCACGGCGTCGCAGCCCGCCACGCAGACCTTGCCCATCTGTCGGGCCACGACTGCGGCATGGCTCGTCATGCCGCCGCGAGCCGTCAAGAAGCCCAGCGCGGCGTTCATCCCGTGAATATCGTCGGGACTGGTTTCCTGGCGCACCAGGACGACCCGATCTCCCTTGGCCTTCATCTCCACCGCCTTGTCCGGCGTCAGCGCGATCTTGCCCGCGGCGGCCCCGGGCCCGGCCGGCAATCCCTTCCCCAACGCCTGTTGTTTGGATTCCACCTCCGCGTCGAAGATCGGATAGAGATATTGGGCCAGTTGCTCCGGCCCGACCCGCTGGACGGCTTCGGCCTTACCGATCAGGCCCTCCTTGACCATATCCACCGCGATCCGCACGGCAGCGATGCCGGTCCGTTTTCCGACACGCGTCTGCAGCATGTACAGCTTACCTTCCTGGATCGTAAACTCCAGGTCGAGCATGTCGCGGTAATGCTTCTCCAGTTTGCGATAGGTGGCCATGAGGTCTTTGTAGGCCCCCGGCACGGTTTTCGACAACTCGCTGACCGGCAGGGGCGTCCGGATGCCGGCGACCACGTCCTCGCCCTGCGCATTCATCAGGCATTCGCCGAAGAAGGTCGGATCGCCCGTCGCCGGCGAGCGGGTAAAGGCGACGCCGGTGCCGCTGGTCTCGCCCATGTTGCCGAAGACCATCGCGACGACATTCACCGCCGTACCCCAGCTATCCGGAATGTTGTACAGCCGCCGGTAGGTCACCGCCCGCGCGCCGTACCAGGAGGAAAACACCGCATTGATCGCCATGCGCAACTGTTCGCGGGGATCTTCCGGAAACTCGCGCCGCGTCTCCTCCTTGACGAGGGCTTTGAAGCGGACCACCAGCTCCTTGAGCGCCTTGGCGTCCAACTCCGTATCCAGCTTCACGCGGAGTTCGGTTTTCTTGCGCGCGAGGATCTCCTCGAAATGCTCGCGCGACATCCCCATGACGATGGAGCCGAACATCGTGATGAAGCGGCGATAGCTGTCCAACGCAAAGCGTTCGTTCCGCGTCTTTACCGCCAGGCCTTCGACCGTCTTCTCGTTGAGCCCGACGTTGAGCACCGTATCCATCATGCCGGGCATGGACGCCCGCGCGCCGGAGCGCACCGACACCAGCAAGGGCGCCGCCGGGTCCCCGAACCGCATCCCCATGGAGCGTTCCACCCGCTTGAGCGCCGCCAGCGATTGGTCCCACATGCCCGGCGGAAAGGACTTCTTGCTCTCGTAAAACGCGACGCAGGCCTCGGTCGAGATCGTGAACCCGGGAGGCACGGAGATCCCCAGGTTCGTCATCTCGGCCAACCCCGCGCCCTTGCCGCCCAGGAGGTTCTTATTGTCGCCCTTGCCTTCGGCTTTACCGTCCCCGAAGTAGAAGACGTATTGTTTCTTGGCCACGACCGTCCTCCGTCACTCGTCTCTAGATGATAGCGATCACCCGATTAGCGCGCATGCTCGCAGAAGCGGTCATGAATCACGCGCGTCAGGACGCCTTTTCCGCCAGCCCGAGCCGCAGGCGATAGCGAGCGATGAGCCGCCGCTTCATCGCCACGCCGCCGGCCATGATGACCATGACCCAGGCCCCGAGCCCGAAGGCCTGGTAGCCCATGCGCGTCCCGTGATCGAAATAGAGCTTGCCGTCGGCCCCCTGGACCACATGGGTTTCCTGCTGCAACCGATGCGGTTCTCCCGTGGGATCCGACAGTTGAATCCATTCGTTGCAGAGCCGGACGGGCTCCGCCGCCCCCTTCACGTCGTGCCAGCCGAACCGCAAACAGACGTCGCTGGACGGATTGAAGATCTCCGGCAGCCGGACCAGCTGGTTCACCTTGATACCGGTGCCCCACACGGTCAGCGCCACCACGGCACCGCCGGTCAGGCTCAGCAGCCCGGTCACGACCCAGGAGTATCGTTGCAGCTTGGTCCGCCGGCCCTCGTCCACGGCGACGGCCTCGGAAGCCGGGCTGTCCGGTCCGCTCATGAACCAGCCATCCTCCCATCAGGTGCCAGCCACCACGATCAGGGAAAAATCCGCGACCGATAGAAAGAGGCGGTCCACCTCGGCCAACAACGAGAGGCGGTTCGCGCGGACCGCCGGGTTCTCGGCGTTGACCATCACGCCTGCGAAAAATTCGTCGATGGGTCCTTTCAATCGGACCAGCGCCTCCAAGGCCTCGTCATAGCGGCCCTTCGCGACGGCGGCCGGCACCGCCTGGTTCGCTTCGGTCATGGCTTTCTGCAAGCCCGACTCCACCGCGTGCTGGAATTGGGCGGGATCGACCGGCACCCGGTCCCACTTTTCTTTCTCGACCAGACGGTGGGCGCGCTTGAATCCGACCATCAGGGGATCGAACTCCGGCCGCACCGTGATGGCATGAATCGCCTGCATCCGCAAGAAGAGATCGACCAGGTCGCAGCTCTCGCCCCGCACGGTTTTCGCCACCGCATCCATCACGTCATGGCGCAGTCCCTGCTGCGTGCGGCCGTAAAAGCGCACCCGTTCCAGGAGAAAATCGAGCATGCGCCGGCGCCGCTCGTCCGCGTTCCCGACAGCGCCCTTGAACCCGTCGCGTGCCACCAACTGATCCGCCTCACCGGCTAACGCCCCAAGGTCGAGCCTCAGCCGACCTTCCAATACAATCCGTACAATCCCTCCCGCGTGACGCCGCAGGGCGAAGGGATCTTCCGAACCGGACGGCGCCATGCCGACATGGAAAAAAGCGGCGATGGAATCCAGCCGATCGGCCAATCCGAGGACGCGTCCGAGGGTGGTCTCGGGAAGGGCATCATCCATCGATTTTGGCAGGTACTGCTCGGCGAGTGCGCGGGCGGTCTCCGCCGGCTCCCCCTGGTGGCGGGCGTATTCCCCGCCCATGATTCCTTGGAGCGCGGGAAACTCGCCGACGACACCCGTCAGCAAATCCGCTTTCGACAACCGCGCGGCACGCCGGGCGGACTCCGCCAGGTCGGGCCGTCCCATCGCCACGGCCACCCGGCCGGCCAGCTCTTCGAGCCGCCGCGTCTTCTGCAGCAGCGTCCCGAGCTTCTGATGAAAGGTCACGCCGCCGAGTTTCTCGGCCCGTTCCGCCAGCGGGACCTTGCGGTCCTCGTCGAAGTAGAACTTCGCGTCGGACAGTCTGGCGGCCAGGACCCGTTCGTTGCCCCGCCGAATGACGGACATATTCGCCAATTTCATGTTGGTGACGGAGATGAACCGTGGCAAGAGCTTCCCCTCCGCGCCGACCAGGGAGAAAAACCCCTGATGCTCTTTCATCGCCGTCGTGAGAACCTCCGGCGGGAGCGCCAGATAGGATTCGTTGAAGGACCCGAGGATCGCGTGCGGATATTCCACGGCGTCAACGGCCTGGTGCAGCAACTCTTCATCCCGCTGCACCGTTCCGCGCGCCTGCTTGGCTAAGGCCTCGAGCTGCGCCACGATCATGGTGCGCCGCTCTTCCGGAATCGGCACCACACCATGGCGGCGCAGCGCTGTCAGATACGAGGCCACCCCCGTGACCGAAATTCCCGATCGCCCCGCGCCCGCCGAGGGGCCGAGAAACCGGTGCCCCCAGGTGCGCGCGCCCGCCTTGACGCCGGCGACTTCGAACGGAACCACGCGGCCGGCGTAGAGCGCCACGATCCAGCGAATCGGACGTGCGAATCGGATCCCCGTTTCGTTCCATCTCATCGCTTTCGGGAACGAGAGACCGGTGATCACCTTGGGCAGAAGCTCATGGAGCACGGCGGGAGTCGGCCGCCCGGCGTCCTTTTTCACCGCGAAGAGGTATTCCCCCTTCGGCATCTGGCGAACTTCCAACCGGTCGACGGTGAGACCATGGGACGCCGCGAATCCCATGGCGGCTTTCGTCGGTTGCCCATCCGGCCCGAAGGCCACGGCCTTCGACGGACCCATCGCTTCTTTCAACACGGGGGCTTGCTTCGCGGCCAGGCCCTGGACGGCCAGTACCAAGCGGCGCGGCGTCCCGAACGTCTGCACTTTTTCGAAGGCCAGCCGACTCTCTTTGAGTTCGCGATCCGCCGCGTCGGCCAAGGCCCGCAGGCCTAGGCCGACAAACTGATAGGGCAGTTCTTCGGTGCCGATTTCCAAGAGGAGTTCCGCGGAGGCCGGCGCTTCCTTGGCGGTGGTGGATCGATGGGCTTTCGATGGTCGCGACATCCTCACATCGTCCTCTCGCTCGTCCGCGAGCGTTGCCCGGCTCCCGATGTCCGCGCCGCCGTCGCCGGGGTCTCGCGGTTCAGGAATGGATGCCCGAGCGCTTCCCGGTCCCGCACATACGACTCGGCGCATTGACGGGCCAGGGCCCGCACCCGCGCAATCGTGCCGGTGCGCTCCGCCACGCTGATCGCGCCCCGGGCATCCAGGACGTTGAAGCAATGGGACGCCTGGATGCAGAAATCATAGGCCGGCAGCGTAAGCCCCTTTCCCAAGAGCCGCTTGCACTCGGCTTCATAGGCCTGAAACGTGGACCGCAGCAGCGCGACATCCGCCTCTTCGAAATTGTACTTCGAGAACTGCACCTCCGTGGCGTGATGGATCTCGCCGTAGGTCACGCCCTCGGTCCAGAGCAGATTGAACACATTGTCCACCTGCTGCAGGTACATGGCGATCCGTTCCGTCCCGTAGGTAATTTCCACCGTGATGGGGTCGAGCTCGATGCCGCCGATTTCCTGAAAATAGGTGAACTGGGTGATCTCCATTCCGTCGAGCCGCACTTCCCATCCCAATCCCCAGGCGCCCAGCGTGGGCGACTCCCAGTCGTCCTGCATGAAGCGGATGTCGTGCTGCCGGGGATTGATCCCCAGCATGGCCAGGCTCTCGAGATAGCGGGCTTGGACGTCGTCCGGCGAGGGTTTCAGCACCACCTGATACTGGTAGTAGTGCTGCATGCGGTTGGGATTCTCGCCGTAGCGGCCGTCGGTGGGACGCCGGCAAGCTTGCGGATAGGCGGACCGCCAGGGTTCGGGGCCGAGCGCACGCAGAAACGTCGCCGGATGAAAGGTGCCGGCGCCCATCTGCATGTCGTAGGGCTGATGGATGACGCAGCCTTGATCGGCCCAGAATCGATTGAGCGAGAGGATAAGCTGCTGGAGGGTCACAGGGGTCCTACTGCTCTCCGCACGACTAATCTCTGCGGGGTGGAGAGTACGCGTGAAGCTAACAAGAAACCCTCGAATGAGTCAAGAAAAGAAACCGAGCCAATTCCCTTATTTTTCAATGACCTCGGCTCATTTCTCCCCATAGACACCCCCCACGCAGCTGTATCGGCTCTTGCCGGTCCTGTCTTGACGCTGTGAAGCCCTTTGCGTTAATTTCGCCAAACTTGACTGACTCACTCGGATTTTGGGATGAAATTCTCCAAGCGCAGCGAGTACGGACTGAGGGCGCTCATTGAACTCACGGCCCACTACGGCAAGGCGCCTTTGCAGCGCCATCAGATCGCCAAGCGCCAACACATTCCTATTGAATTCCTGGAGCAGATTCTTCTGGCGCTCCGCAATGCCGGGCTGCTGGCCAGCCGGCGCGGGGTCAGCGGCGGCTACCGCCTGCTGAAATCGCCCGATGAGATCACGCTCGGGACCGTGATCCGCATTCTCGACGGTCCGCTGGCGCCCATCGGCTGCGTGAGCAAGACCGCCTACCACAAGTGCCACGACTGTCCCTATGCGGAGAAGCCCAATTGCCCCGTCCAACACGTGATGGGCGAAGTGCGGAATGCCATCGCCGGCGTGCTCGACCACTACACCTTGCGGGATTTTGCGGAATCGTCAAAGAAGCGGTCCGGAACCGCGTCGTCATAACGAGGTCCTCATGGATAGCCACATTCGAAGTGTCGTCAAAGGCTTGAGCTGGCGGATGGTCGGGACCCTCGACACCATGCTCCTCACCTACATCTTTACGGGCAACATCAAGACCGCAGCCTTCGTCGGTTCCACCGAGGCCTTTACCAAGATCGTCTTGTATTGGGCGCACGAACGAGTGTGGCACCGGATTGCCTGGGGTCGCCGCGGGCCATTGACGAGTTCGCCGTAAGCTCGGCGAGCGGCGCCTCCTGCGCACAGTTCTCGGCGTGCACTCTATCCCGGTCCGACATGAAGCCGTATGTTTGCTGCGTTGACTGAATCCCCCCTTCCTGTTACAACCAGTGCCCGAGAGAGTCATCCCACCCCAAGGAGTGCTTCATGGCCACCCGATTGACCCAAGACACCCTCGTCACCGCTCTGTCCAATAAGGCGACGCACCTGCGCATCCACAGCATCAAGGCGACAAGCGAGGCCGGCAGCGGGCATCCCACCAGTTGCTGCTCGGCGGCCGACATCGTGGCGACGCTCTTCTTCCACGTCATGCGCTACGACCCGAAACACCCACGGAATCAGGCCAATGACCGCTTCGTCCTCTCGAAGGGTCATGCCGCGCCGCTGCTCTACGCGGCCTGGGCGGAAGCCGGTTTGATCGACAAGAATGACCTTTTGAAACTGCGGCTGCTCTCATCGGATCTGGAAGGCCATCCCACTCCCCGCCTGCCCTTCGTGGACGTGGCCACCGGCTCGCTCGGCCAGGGGCTCTCGGCGGGCATCGGTTTGGCCCTGAACGCCAAGCGTTTGGACAAATCCGGCGCGCGCGTCTATGTGCTCATGGGCGACGGCGAATCGGTCGAGGGATCGGTCTGGGAGGCGGCGGAGCTCGGACGCCAGTTCGGGTTGGATAATCTCTGCGCCATCGTCGACGTGAATCGGCTGGGCCAAAGTGACCCCACGATGTTGCAGCACGATATGGAGGCCTATCGGGCACGCTGGCAGGGATTCGGCTGGCACACGATCGTCGTCGACGGACACGATATCCCGGCCTTGATCAACGCCTTCGAAGAAGCCGCGTTCACCAGAAATAAGCCCAGCGTGATTCTGGCCAAGACCCTCAAGGGCAAGGGCATTCCGTTCGCCGAGGATCAGGCCGACTGGCACGGGAAAGCCCTCAAGAAGGGCGAAGAGACCGACAAGGCGGTTGCTGCGCTGACCCGTCAGCTCGTGCAGTCGTCGACGGTCTTGGACATTCCTCGGCCGACCGCCAGCGTGCCAGCCGCCCCGCCGGCCAAACCGATGCCGGCGCCCACCTACAACTCCACAGACTCGGTGGCAACCCGTGAAGCCTTTGGGGCAGCCCTCGCCGCCCTCGGGGCCGTCAATCCCGCGGTCGTCGCGCTCGACGCGGACGTTAAGAATTCGACCTACAGCGACAAATTCGGCAAGCAGTTCCCGGAGCGGTTTTTCGAAAATTTCATCGCCGAACAGAACATGCTCGGCGCCGCCGCCGGGTTGGCCGCCTGCGGCAAGATTCCGTTCGCCGCCACCTTCGCAGCCTTCTTCACCCGGGCCTACGACTTCATCCGCATGTCCGCCATCAGCGGGGCGAACATCAAACTGGTGGGCACCCATGTCGGGGTCAGTATCGGCGAAGACGGCCCCTCGCAAATGGGATTGGAAGACATCGCCATGATGGCCGCGCAGCCCGGCGTGGTGGTGCTCTACCCGTCGGACGCGGTCTCGATGTACAAGCTCGTGGAAGCGGCGGCCAACCACCGCGGCATGGTCTATCTCAGAGCCGGCCGGCCCAAGTCGCCGATCCTCTACGGCAATGACGAGGTCTTCCGCATCGGCAGTTCGAAAGTGGTGCGCCAGAGCCCCGAGGATAAACTGACGATCGTGGCCGCCGGCGTGACGCTCTTCGAAGCCTTGAAGGCCCATGACCAATTGAAAGCGGCCGGCATTGCCACTCGGGTGATCGATCTCTACAGTATCGCGCCGATCGATCGAGCCACCCTCTTGGATTGTGCGACAGCCACGGGCGGCCGGCTGCTGACGGTCGAAGATCACTATGCCCACGGCGGCCTCGGCGACGCCGTCCTGTCGGCCTTGGCCACCGAAGGCGTGCGGGTACACAAGCTGGCGGTTCGCGAGATTCCGCACAGCGGCAAGCCGGACGAACTCGTGGATCACTTTGACATCGGAGCACGATCCATTGTCGAAGCGGCCAAGCAGATCATCAAGTAGACGGACCGGAGCCGCGGCCTCCGACGACCTGGCCCGCATTCCACTCCTGAACATTCTGTCCGGCGCGGACCGCCGGCGTCTTCTCCACGAACTCACGGAAACGCACTACGGCAAGGGCGACCTCATCTTCCGCGAAGGCGATCCGACCGAATATTTCCACATCGTCAAGGAAGGCACCGTCAAGTGCGTCAAGTCGACGCCGGACGGCAAGGAGTGCACCTTGAAAATGTTGATGCCGGGCGACATGTTTTGTTGCGATGCCGCGGTTTTTGACGGTGCCTGTCATCCGGGGACGGCCCAGCCGATGGGCAACGTGAGCATCCTCAGAATCAGCAAGCAGGCCTATCTCGACATGCTCCGGCGGAACCCCAACGCGGCCATCGAGGTCATCAAGTATCTGGGGAAACGTCTGAACGAAGCGCAGGAGAAGACCAAGATCCTGGCCCTCGACCGGGCCGACCAGCGGCTGGCCTCGCTGCTCGTCGACCTGGCCGCCCGGAACGGCATCGAAGAGGCGCAGGGCATTCGTCTCCCCATGCGCTTGACGCGCCAAGATATGGCGAACATGATCGGCGCGACCACGGAGACGACGATCCGCATCATGAGCCAGTTCAAACGTGGGCGTCTTGTCTCCGGGACCGCCAAGAGCCTCTTGATCCTCGACCTTCCACGCCTCAAGAAATTCGCCTCCGCCTAGCCGCGACGAGACCGCGCCTTCTCCTATTTTTCGAGATATGATGTAGATCATGTTTTTGCTTCCGCCTCGCGAGTATACTACCTCCTCGGTAGCCACTGATCTCACGGAAGCGTCTCAGACTGCTTCCGATCAGATTGTTCGTCATATTCGATTACAGGGAGGAATTCAGATGAAACCGCGACGTGTACCCACATGGCTTGTCGGCTCTGCTCTCGGGCTCGCGATCGGATTTCTCTTGGGAAGCGGAACGACCGCTTGGGCCAAATCCCACGACGTGAAAATGACCGCCGTCGAATCGGATGTCGTCATCGAAGGGACCGGCGAGAAGTACGCCGCCTGGACCTTCAACGGCCAGTTCCCCGGTCCGGTGGTGCGCGTGACCGAGGGCGACACCATCAACTTCACCCTCACCAACCCGGCGGAGAACAAGAACGCCCATGCGATGGACTTCCACGCCGCCGAGATCGACTTCCTGAAGAACTACAAGGCCATCAACCCCGGCGAGACCATCAGCTACACGTTCGTCGCCAAGAAGCCCGGCATCTTCTTCTATCACTGCGGCGCGCCTCCGATGATTCAGCACGTGGCCCGCGGGATGTTCGGCGCCATCATCGTCGATCCGAAGAACGCCAAGGCCTGGGCGAAGGCGGATCGGGAGTATGTCCTGATTCAATCCGAATACTTCAAGAATCCGAACGACGTGCAGGCGATGTTCGACCGGAAGTTCGACGGCGTGATGTTCAACGGGGGGATCTTCAAGTATCACCCCTTCGTGACGGGCGGCGGAAAGCTGGACACGAAACCGGGCGAGCGCGTGCGCGTCTATTTCGTGAACGCGGGCCCGAACGAGTTCTCGGCATTCCATCCCATCGGCGAGATTTGGGACAACGTCTACGAGAGCGGCAATCCGACGAATAAGTTGAACGGCGTGCAGACCTACGTGGTGGGGCCCGGCAGCGCGGCCACCTTCGACGTGGTGGTGGAGTCAGCCGGCGCCTACCCGCTGGTGACCCACTCGCTCA
>FKKE01000278.1_pt1 | contig 24889 bp, 20 predicted proteins | sample 1106331 | NCBI WGS metagenome assembly FKKE01 (sample SAMEA3931202, study PRJEB13176) | freshwater metagenome | biome: Drinking water system; feature: drinking water; material: freshwater | place: China | collected 2013-02-06
GAAGCGGAAAGACGGCGAGCTGTTCTGGGTCATCAAGAACGGCAGCGCCGGCACCGGGATGGTCTCGTTGATCCCTGCCGCGATCAACGAAGAAGAAGCCTGGACGATCATCAACTACGAGCGGAGCTTCTGCAAGGACGAGTAGTGCTCGTAGCGCGAGAAGCACCGAAGGGGTGGGGGAGACGATCCTCCACCCCTTTTTTATTTTTGTGGCGAGCGGGCTCAGGGCGTTTCTGTCGCCCGCACCGATGCCGGCTTACTCAAGACAAGAGAGCCGGTCGAATCGCCGTGTTTGAGCGGTGGGCTGATCAAGGGGCGTTGTTCAGTCCCGTGCTGGCTCTTGGAGGCCCAAGGAACTTTCTGAGAAAGGTAGGAGCCGGTCTCTGCCAACGTCACTTCACCGTCCCGGTTCGTGTCGGCTTCACCCCGTAACCCCCGCAGCAAATAGTACGTGAAGAGCCCGTGGCGGTGCTTCTCATCTTCATGCGACGGACCCAGTCCTCCTGTCGACGCCACGTGAAGAATGGCATGCCCCGATGGAGCCCATTTCGGGACGAGAGTTTTTCCCTGCGCTTCATATTCGAGCGGAGACAGGGACACATCGAAAAACGCCACGACATGCTTCGCCCTCAAGCGGCTGAGGCCCGCTTCCAGGTCCCGCAGGGGGTAAGCTCGCGATGCGGACGTCGTTTCTCCGTCATACGGAACGAGGAACACGTCTCCCGTAGCGGAGACCGTCGCGACGCCGGCAAAATAGAGCAGTACGACCGCGTCCTTGTTGACGTGCGCCGGTAGCCAATCCAGTACCGCCTCGTCGATTTCCGCCCTTCCTGCCTTCCAGTCTTGGAGCAGGCGGACGTTCGCGGCCGGAACACCTCCCAACGAGCGAAAGTACGTGGCGACCATTTCCGCATCAGAGGCGCCGTACTTGCGCATCGAGTTCTGTTGGTCTCGGTAGGAGCCGAGACCGATGGCGAGGAAGTAGGTATGCGGACGCTGAAAGTCTCCCGCCGCTGCGGGGATTTGATCCACGTCTTCGAGCCGGACGGCTGTGGGCTGGATCGAAAGTGAAAGAGTCTGCGGAGCCGGCGGTTCCGCACCTGCTTCTGTCACCGCGATGTGAAGCTCGGCCTTTTGGGCATGGGTTGTCTTCGGAAGCGACCCTAGGAATTCAATCGAACGGGATTGCCCCGGCTGAAGGCGGTCGATCGTCTGCGTCGACGACCCGAACTGTGAGACAAGCGAGGCGGTACCGGTCAAGCCGACAGAAATCTTTCGGACCTCCCGATCGCCTCCATTGTGCAAGTCAACCCGGACTCGCACGCGTTCTCCCGCCTCGAATATCAGGTTGCTGTTCTCGTCCAGGAGCGCGGCTTTGAAGGTGAGGGCCGAACGGGCGGAATCCGTGGGGATCGCCGGTCGGGAAGGGGATGCAACCGAAGCGGAGGGGGGGCGTTTCGGCGTCCCTTCGTCCGCTGGAGTGAGATAGGCCCTGGCTGATCGTATGGTATCGGTGGCGACCGCCACGCCCGCTTCCCGCAAGAAGCCATCGATGTCTCGATAACCACAAGGTTCTTCGCCCGATTCTAGACTCATAGATCGTTTGTGATGAATGGAGACCGCCCGCCGGCCCAATTCTTTCCCCGACGAATTCTTGACTGTCAGGAATCCCTCGATCATCAGGTCCGCGGGGGTCTGTTGGTCCTGGCCCTTTTTCCCTGTCTTCAGGGCGGTCCGTGGAAAGGACAGGATGATCTCGGCGTCGTGGACGGGGGGCGCTTCGTTGTTGCCACGCACGGAAACGGCCTGAAAGTTCCGGGATGCGGCTTCCACCAGCAAGGGTTCAAGGGTGGCTCCGATCGGTAGTTCGCGAAGGACGTCACACTCGTCCTTGTATGGCACCTTCGAATCCCTAATCGGAGGATCAAACGTCAGCAAGACGGAGTGCGTCATGCGTGGACCCATATCCGGCAGAGGAGCCTCCGGAAGCGAAGGCGCGAAATGGTCACAGCCGCTCAATAGAATCAACAGACAGGCCCATCGAGGCAGCGATGGAGTCGGTAAAAAGTTCTTGAATCCGTTCACGTCTCTCCGTGGTCGAATTTTCTCGATCCACACCCGCGTAGAACTCTTGAAGCAGCACCGTAGCGAAGGGCTCGATTTAATGCAACAGGGTTCCAGTCACGTGGGGATAACTACTTCAGCATCGAGTTGTCAGGGCGCGAGCGCTTTCCGCCGACAGCCGGTGAGGAGTCGAGTCGAGGACCGGGGCCGGCGCATAGGGGGCAACCAAATCGCCTGCCGAATCGACCATCTCGAGGGCCGCTATTACACTTTGAAGGCACTGGAATGGATAGTGTAGAATGAGAGTTCAACCTTACGGCGCGGAAACACGTCTAACCATCTGGAGGAATTTGGCCATGGCGAAGTGGAGTAGGTGTTCGGTGTGCCTCCTCGTGACTGCCTTCATCTTCAGCCTGTTGCCATGGGGCATCTCCGCCCAGGCTGCTGGAGTTCCCCCTGCCATGGCCCAGGGGTTCTCTGAAATCGTGAAACGGGTCACGCCGGCGGTGGTGAACATAGCCGTGACGGGCGGAGGAGAGGGTGGACGTGGAAGACGGCCCCTGCCCCCCGGTCCTTTCGGTGGTCCCCCAGGCGGCGGTCCTCCTGGTGGTGGTCCTCCGGGCGGCGATGAACCAGGCGAACTGCCGACGCCCCCTCCGATGCCGCCGGGACCCCATGGCCGTCCGGATCAGAGCGCCGGTTCAGGAGTCATACTCGATCCCAGCGGCTACATCGTTACGAACAACCACGTGGTCGAGGGAGCGACCCAGATCACCGTCACACTGAGCGACCGGCGCGAATTCTCAGCCAAGGTCGTCGGGACCGATCCGAAAACGGATCTCGCGGTCGTGAAGATCGAAGCCAAGGATCTTCCCTCGTTGAAATGGGCGGAGTACGACAAATTGCAAGTCGGTGATCTGGTGTTGGCTGTCGGCAGTCCGTTCGGCTTAAGTTCGACGGTGACGTTGGGGATCATCAGCGCCCTCGGTCGAGGCAACGTCGGGATCGCCGATTATGAAGACTTCATTCAAACCGATGCCGCAATCAATCCCGGGAATTCCGGCGGCGCGCTGGTCAATATGAACGGGGACCTGATCGGCATCAACACGGCGATTTTCTCGCGGACCGGCGGGTCAGAAGGAATCGGATTCGCCATTCCCAGCAGCATCGCGCTGGACATCGTCGATAGCCTGCAAAAAACAGGGAAGGTCGTGCGTGGGTGGATGGGTGTGGCCATCCAGGAGATCACGCCGGCACTCGCCAAATCCTTCAAGCTGCCCGAGCAACGCAAGGGCGTGTTGATCAGCGACGTCAACGAGAACGGCCCGTCACACGCAGCCGGCGTCAAGCGCGGCGATGTCGTGATCGCGTTCAACGGGAAAGAAGTGCAGAGCGTCAGCCAGTTGCGCAATCTCGTGGCGCGCACAGTCGTGGGGAAGGATGCGCAGGTGAAGATCCTGCGCGAGGGCAAAGAGCAAGTACTGATGGTGAAAGTCGCCGAGCGTCCGTCGGACGAGATGCTGGCCAAGAAGGAACCGGCGCCGCCCAAGGAGCAGGGCGACACGATCAAGCCGCCCGACAATGTGCTGGCTTCGCTCAGGGTTCAGGCGCTCGATAACGCAACGATGAGCCAGTTGAATATTCCAGCCAAGACCGCGGGCGTGGTCGTGACGTCCGTCGAACCGGGCGGGCCGGCCGAGGCCGCCGGGATTCAGCGCGGGGACGTCATCCAGGAAGTGAACCACGAAACGGTAAAAAGCCTCGATGACTATCAGAAGGCGGCGCACAAGATTAAGAAAGAGGAGCTGGCCGTCCTGCTATTGAGCCGGCAGGGCAACAATCTGTTCGTAGCGGTCAATCCCAAGTAAGCATGGCGGGCCCGGTGCCGGCGGCGACGCCGGCACCGGAAGCCGGAGTCGGAGATGCGGTGCTGAACGATCTGAACCGGTGGCTGCAAGATTCGGTCTTCAAGCCCCTGGAAGACAAGAAAATGCCGGTCATGGAGCACCTGGTAGAGCTCCAGGTGCGGCTGACGCGGGCGGTCATCGTGACGGCGATCGTCTTCGTCGGAACGTTTTTCTACGCCGATTCCCTCGTGAAGTGGCTGCGAATTCCTCTCCAGAACATGTTCGTGCCCGGGTCCCTGTCGTGGGTTCCAACCGACCTGCCGACGGTTCCGTTCGTTTTTCTGGCTCCTGCCGAGGCCCTATGGCAAAACGTGAAAGTGGCCGGGCTCTTCGCCATCGTGATCGCCACACCATACATCCTGATTGAGATTTGGCAGTTCGTGGTGCCGGGCCTCCATGCGCAGGAGCGACGTTTCGTCGGTCCGTTCGTGGCGCTCAGCACGCTCGCGTTTTACGCCGGGGTGGGATTCTCCTTCTTCTTCGTCCTGCCCTTTGCCTTGAACTTCTTGGTTTCGTACGGAGTGAACGCCGGATTCATCCCGCAGCTGTCCATCGCCCAGTATGTCGGATTCGCGCTCTGGTTTCTCATGGTCTTCGGGCTGATTTTCGAAGTGCCGCTTGCGATCACATTGATGGCGAAACTGGGCTGGGTGGACGCGCCGTTCCTGAAGCGGTACCGCAAGTGGGCCCTGTTGGGGGCCTTCATCATCGCGGCGATTCTGACGCCCACCCCCGATCCGTTTAATCAGTGCCTGATGGCGCTTCCGATGTACGTCTTCTATGAAGTCGGGATCATCAGCGCCGGGTTTTTCAACAAGAAGAAACCCGCGGATGTGTCGCCAGAAACGGCGGTTTCGACCGTCGCGGCGGCAGGGGCGAAGGCCATGTCACCGGCGATGTCGGGTGCCGCAGGGGGAGAGTACGTGGGGGTGCCGACAGGGAGCCGTCGGCGCTAGGAGCTCATCAATCGGTCGAAATCAGCGAGTAGAAAGGGCACGATAACCATGCCGCGGGAACTGAACGTCATTCAATCGCCGACATCCGGCGGAAGCGACGCCTGCACCTACATGTGGGCCTGCGCGATCTGCGACGAGAACGAAACCTGTCAGAAAGACAAGGAAGGCCATAGCCGATGGCTCGTCGCCAAGCGGATGGAGCGCATCGAATACAAAGTCCTCATCATGAGCAACAAAGGCGGGGTGGGCAAGAGCACTTGCACGACCAATCTTGCCGTCAGCCTGGCGCTCAAAGGCTGGCACGTCGGAATTTGCGACATGGACATTCACGGACCGAACATCCCCAAGATGGTCGGCGCCGAGGGGCAGAAACTCAAGATCAGCACGTCGGGCGGGATCATCCCGTTCCAGGCCTACAATCTAAAGATCGCCTCGATGTCCTTCCTGCTCCAGAATCCCGACGATCCCATCATCTGGCGCGACGCCTACAAATACGAATTTATCAATCAGCTGCTCGGCGGCGTGGAATGGCAGGATCTGAACTTTCTCCTGATCGATTTGCCTCCAGGGACCGGCAACGAATCGGTGACCACTATCGACCTGCTCGGGAACGTCAGCGGGGCCGTGATCATCACGACGCCGCAGGAAGTGGCCTTGCTGGATTCCCGTAAGTCGGTGACGTTCTGCAAGGACAGTGAAGTGCCGATCATCGGCATCGTGGAAAACATGAGCGGGTTGGAATGTCCGCACTGCCACAACCACATCGAGGTGTTTCGAAAGGGCGGGGGAGAAGCGTCGGCTCAGGATATGGGTGTGCCGTTTCTCGGACGGATTCCGTTGGATCCGGACGTGGTTACGCAGTCGGACGCGGGCGAACCCTTCGCCATGTTCTACTCCGACACGCCGACGGCGTCGGCGTATCATGAGATCGCGAACAAGGTCGAGGCGTTTTGTAAGAAGAGCGGCTCGCTGGTGAACGTGGCGCCGCGGGTGGGCCATTGAGCAAAGAGCCATGAAAGCGAAAGACGCGACACAGGGGCTCACGCCGCTTGAAGAGGCGCAAAAGATCGTCCTCGACTCCACGCCGGTTCTCGGCTTAGAAAAGATTTCCATTCTCGAGTCGCTGGGCCGGGTGCTCGGCGAGGACATCATCGTCGAACGGGACAATCCCCCGTGGGACAACAGCGCGATGGATGGATTCGCCGTCCGATGGGAGGACATCAAGCAGGAACATGCGATTCAGAAACCCGCCACTTTGAGAGTCATCGAAGACGTGCCGGCCGGCAAAATGCCGATCAAGACCGTGGGGCCCGGTGAGGCGATCCGCATCATGACGGGCGCCCCGATTCCCAAAGGAGCCGATACGGTTTTGAAGGTCGAAGACACCGAGCATACGCCGGACTCCGTCCGTGTGTTCAAGCCGGAATCGAAGGGCTCGAACATCCGGCCTCAGGGAGAAGACGTCAAGAAGGGCGAGCGGATCATCGCGAAAGGAACCAAGATCAGGCCCGGCGAAGCGGGCATGTTGGCGATTCTCGCCAAGTCCTTCGTCTTCGCCTATCAGAGACCCCGCGTGGCGATTCTGTCGACCGGCGATGAGTTGGCCGATCTGGACGAGCGGTTCAGCGAAGAGAAGATCATCAACTCGAACAGCTACGGTATTGCGGCCGCAGTCCAGGATGCCGGAGGAATTCCGCTCCTCCTCGGTATCGCCAAGGACAACCCGACGGCGCTGAAGGAAAAGATCTCGCACGGACTGACGGCGGATATCCTGGTGCTCTCCGGCGGCGTCTCGATGGGCGATTACGATTTCACCAAAGCCGTGTTCCGGGACCTCGGCGCCGAGATGAATTTCTGGAAGCTTGCGATCAGACCGGGACAGCCGCTGGCCTTCGGGAAGATTCAGGGAAAACTCGCCTTCGGTCTGCCGGGGAATCCCGTATCGTCGATGGTGACGTTCGAGCAATTGGTTCGCCCGGCGATGTTGAAGATGAGCGGGCACCGCAGCTATGGCCGGCCGGTCGTTCAGGCGGTCTTTCAGGAAAAGTTCTCCAAGCGGACGGATCGCCGCCACTTCCTGCGGGGTGTGCTGACCAGGGGAGAGGGCGGCTTCGCGGTCCGGACGACCGGCGACCAGGGTTCGGGGATTCTGACGTCGATGGTGAAGGCCAATTGCTTGATCGACGTGCCGGTCGAGGTAGAACGGCTCAATCCTGGCGATATGGTCTCCGTACAGTTGTTGAGCGGGGAGGTCTGGGCGAATCATCCGGATCATGTGCTCTCCGGGCCCCACCGCCTGTCTTGTTGTTAGAAAGGGGTCACTCGTCATCGGTCATAGGAACCGAAAGGAATAGTCCTTCGTCGTCCAATGACTGTTGACCGATGACCGATGACGGGATGTCTGTACCCATCGTCTGTTTTGTCGGTAAGTCCAACAGCGGCAAGACCACGTTCATCGAACGTGTGATCCCCGAGCTTGTCCGATCCGGCTACAAAGTGGCGACGGTCAAACATGCCGGGCACGGTTTTGATCTGGACACCGAGGGAAAGGACAGTTGGCGACACAAACAGGCTGGCGCCAGCAGCGTCGTAGTGCTGTCGAAGGGCAGCATGGCCATGTTTGCGGACGTGTCCGATCAGTTGAAAGTTGAAGACGTCCGCGATCGGTATCTCGACGACTCTTACGATCTGATCATTGCGGAAGGGTGGAAAAACGAGGGGTATCCGAAGATCGTCATCGTCCGGGAACAAGTCGGCGAGATTCCGATCTCGCTGGAGGGCTTGATCGCGATCGTCTCGGACAAACCGGTCGACGTCAACGTTCCGGTATTCGACCTGAACGACGTCGCGTCGGTCGCCGCCTTTATCATGAAGCAATTCCCTCTGCGGAATCGGCCCGCGGCGCATGAGCTGGAAGCCTAGGGCTGCCGTCATCCTGTCTCTTGTTGTCGGAGCCGTTGCGCTCGGCGGCGTGGCGATCCCTCTCACCGACCATCCGAAGTTCTGCGCGAGCTGCCATACCATCGCCCCTTCGTACGAGAGCTGGGTGAAATCTTCGCACAAAGAGGTGACCTGTGTGGCCTGCCACGTCAGGCCGGGAATCGAAGGATGGCTCCACGATAAGGCCTGGAACGGGACGAAAGATACCGTCATCTACCTGTTCGGGTCTCCGGCCGATTCCCATAATCTCAAGTCAAAGGTGGATTCGGACGTCTGTTTGAGTTGCCACCGCAACATCCTGCGCGTCTCCGAGGTGGCGCCGCGCGATCTGCCGCCGCCGGTAAAGGACGTCGGGCTCATCATGAGCCATCGGAAGCACATCGAGGCGTTTGGCCAGCGCGCGCAAGGAGAAGGCTGCACGACCTGCCATTCCGGCGTGGTCCATGACCAGCCGATCAAGGGCTATCCGGTCGTGCTTCCGCGGGGCCATGTGTCGGCCGACAGCAAACCGTGGCATCCCGACCATCCTGAAGGCTCGTACCTGCGCACGAGGGCCCTCAACGATTGCTTCCGCTGCCATGACGGGAAAGCTCAGCACCAAGGCAAAGTGCTCGACCGGAAGTGCGAGACGTGCCATCTCCCCGATAAGATCAAAGACTTTCTGGCCTTTTAACCCAGAGTGGACCTCCGATGACTGCGCCGGTGTTGGAAGTGACCCATCTCACGAAGCACTTCGGCGATTTCGTCGCAGTCGACGATTTGTCATTTTCAATTCAGCCGGGTGAGATCCTCGGCTTACTCGGGCCCAACGGGGCCGGCAAAACGACGACGATGCACATGATGTTGGGCGTCGTCACCCCAACGGCCGGGACGATCAAGATGTTCGGGCTGGATCTGGCGGCGGAGCGCGAGCAGATCCTCCAGCAGGTGAATTTCTCCTCCACGTACATCTCTATGCCGATGGCGTTGACGGTCGAGGAGAATCTCTGGGTCGTGGCCCGATTGTACGGGATGGCGGACATCGCCCGCCGCGTCGAGGAGATCGTGAAAAAGCTGGAAATGGAGGAATTCAGGAACAAGGTGACGCGAAAGCTTTCGTCAGGGCAGATGACGAGGTTGACCCTGGCCAAGGCCTTGATCACCGATCCGAAGATCCTGTTTCTCGACGAACCGACCGCCAGCCTCGATCCCGACATCGCGCACAAGATCCGCTCGTTGCTCAAGGAGGAGCGCCGCTCCGCGGGACTCAGCGTTCTGTATACGTCCCATAACATGCGGGAGATGGAGGAAATGTCCGACCGGATCATTTTCCTGCAGCGCGGGAAGATCGTGGCGGAAGGCACGGCCCAGGAAATCGTGGAGCGGTTCGGCCAGGCGGATCTGGAAGAGGTCTTCCTGAAGCTGGCGCGGGAGTCACGGTGAATCTGCGATGACGATGCAGGACTGGTTGGTGGACTTGGCGTTTGGAGTTCTGTGCGGAGGTCTGGCGGTGAGCGCCTGCTGGGGCCTCTTCTGGCTGGCGGTCGGAACAGTGGGTTTCTCGCGGGGCACCAGCACGATGCGGGTGCTCCTCAACAGCGTTACCGTGACGATCATGCCGCTGCTGTTCATGTTGTTGCTGATGTGGCTTCGTGGACCCAGCCGCCAACAGGGGCTCGCCTTCGGCACTGGACTCGCCGTCGTCCCCCTGGTCCTGGTCGGACTCGGACTGCGCCGGGCGCCGGACGGGCGACGCGCCGGCGCCCACATGCTGGGCGGAATCCGCCATCTCATGGACGAATTGCTCGGGAAGCACCACGGTTGTGGCGGATGCGACCATGAACATGACCACGGAGGATGCGGATGAAACTGCATCGGGTCTGGGCGTTGGTGGCTCGGCATCTCTACCTGTACCGGCGGAGTCTGCCGCGGATCATGGAGATCTTCTATTGGCCGTTCCTTGATCTCGTGATTTGGGGGTTCATCACGCTTTATCTGGCCAAGTACCAGCCGCAGGTGCCGGGGTTCGTGACGTTTTTCCTCGGGGCATTGATTCTCTGGGACATGCTGTTTCGATCCCAACAGGGAATTACCATCTCCTTCCTCGAAGAATTATGGGCCAGGAATCTCATGAATCTCTTCGCGAGCCCCCTGACGCCGGGGGAATTTCTTGCCGCGACGATCGCCATGAGCATCTTCAAAGTCACTTGTGTATCGGTCGTGATGGGAATCTGCGCCTGGCTGTTCTACGGATACAATGTGCTGGTCATGGGCCTCTGGCTGTTCCCCTTCGTGGTGAATCTCGTGGTCACGGGATGGATCATCGGCGTGCTGACGACTTCACTGATTATGCGATTCGGCCAAGAAGCGGAGATCCTCGCCTGGAGCATGGTGTTCCTCTTTCAGCCGATTTCCTGCGTGTTCTATCCCCTGGACGTGTTGCCCGGTTGGCTCCAGGGAGTGGCCTGGGCCAACCCCGCGGCCCACGTGTTTGAAGGAATGCGAGCCGTATTGGGGGGGCAGCAATCGCCGCTGGTCCACTTAGGCTGGGCGATGGGTCTGAATGCCGTCCTGCTGGTCGTCATGATCGCCTTGTTTTATAAGACGTTCGCCTATTGCAAGGAGCAGGGATCGTTGGTCCGGGTAGGGGAGTAAGGTTGATATCCACCGGACCCTATGATAGGGTTCATGCACTTCATCGTACGGGCCTCACGATGAACCTGAATCACAGAAGCAGGCCCGCAACGTCGATGTTGCCTTGTCCGGGAAGTTCGTCGGAAGTCAGACCTAAGTCGCCGCATCCTTCGCGTCTTCGGCCCGCTCCTTCCCCCGTTCCTCGAGTTCAAGACAATGTCATCATTTCAAAGGAGGAACCCAACATGGGTTCGAAGATTTACGTCGGTGGGTTGCCCTATTCGGCAACTGAGCAGCAATTGAGCGATCTGTTTGCCGCGCATGGCGGCGTGGCATCCGCCCGGATCATCACGGACAAGTTCACGGGCCAGTCCCGCGGGTTCGGGTTCGTGGAAATGTCCTCGGATTCCGAGGCCCAGGCGGCGATCACTGCGCTCAACGGTTCCGAGATGGGCGGTCGGACCTTGACGGTGAATGAAGCTCGTCCTCAAGAGCCTCGTTCCGGCGGTGGGGGAGGCCGTGGCGGATTTGGCGGCGGCGGGGGAGGCCGTGGCGGGTTCGGTGGTGGTGGCGGCAAGCGCGACCGCTGGTAATCGGTAGTCGATTCCTGGTAGTGAAGGGGGGGCCGTCCCGGGACGGCCCCCCCTTGTTTCTTCAACAGCCGCTGTGAGGGATGGCGTGAAACTAGCCGAGGGGCGGGCAGAACAGCCGACGAAACTGAAAGATCTTGCCTCCTTCTCCTTTACCCACGCTCCGGTCTTGGTCGTGGAAGGATTCTGGTCGGCGGAGGAGCGGAAGCACTTCCGGGAGGCCATGGCCAAGGCGGTCTGGAAGAACCTCCGTGACCTGCAAAAAGTTCGGGAGGATTTCCCTTACTCTGGTAATTGGGCCAAGGCCGAAATCGCTCCGCCTGAAGGCCAGCGGTTCCTCTCCCGCCTCCAACTTGACTGCGTCCGGAACCATATTGAGTCATTCCCGAACATCGTCGGCCGGCACATGGGGTTCAGCTACTATTCCTATGCGGCGGGCGATTGCCTGTTGACGCACGACGATACCGACCAGGGACAGGCGATGAACGGCCGTCGCGCGCCGTTGCGCCGCATCGCAGTCGTGAGCTATTTCCACGAGGAGTGGCAGTCGGACTGGGGCGGAGAACTGATCGTCTACAAGAAGCGGGAAGCCCACACCGCGGAGAAACCCGATCTCGAAATCACCCACTGCATCGAGCCGCGTCCCGGCTCCCTTGTCATGTTCACCGTACCTCGGTTCCATCGCGTCTGCCGTGTCGACGAAACAGCCGGCGACCATCGGCGGCTCTCCATCGCCGGATGGTTCATGACGGAACATGGATAGGCAATCTGAGGATGGGGCGGAGGTCTAGGTCATGCCGGAGCCGAGTGACTGGATCGCAGGCCCGCGACGGTAGTCATAACCAGTCAATCGAACCACTCATCGGACCCCTTGGGGCGGTCCGTCGATTCCTTCAGCAGAGAGTCTGGGGTGAGCGGCGGAGATTGAAGCGTCCGGCGGACCAAAGCCACCATGGCTTCGTTCTCGAACGGTTTGGAGATGAAGGGGACGGCTCCGATCTTGATGCCATAGGCGGCGAGATCCTTGTCGATATTCCCCGACATCAGGACGACGCGTAAGTTCTCGCGCATCTTGAGGGCACGAATCGCCAGCTGATGCCCGTGCACGTGGGGAAACTCATTGTTCCCAGAAGCGAGCGAGAAGCCCGGTGGAGGAAGGACGAGGTCGGTGACGAGGATATCGACCGCGCCCGGATGGTTTTTGCAGATCTTCAGGGCCTCCGAACTTCCCTCTGCCGTCAGGACGGCGAAACCGGCCTGTTCAAGGAGCCTCTTGCCCAAGCTGACAATGGATGTCTCGTCGTCGACGAGCAGGACGGTCGGCTTCCCGGCAGTTTCCCCAGCCATCACGGCCTCCTGTAATCCTGAGTTTTTCCAAATGTTAGGATAGCGTAGGCCTCGGGTAAACCCTACCAAAAGTCGATTTCCGATCTCAGGATTCCACTTCGGAATGCTCTCGGATCGACGCCAGGCGTTTCTTGTCCAGGCTGACGTGAAGGGATCGTTCTTGCGTGACCGTGACGGCCCCCGGCGCTTGTCCTTTCGCTTTCTTGACCCACTTGCGCCTGGTGTAAATCACTTCGCCTTTCCCGCTTTTCTTGAGGTCGCTGTATAGGAGGGCCAATGTCGCAGCGTCCCGAAGGGTCTCAACGGGCGGATCCACTCCCTTTTCCATTCGCACGATCACGTGTGAGCCTGGTACGCCTCGCGCATGCAGCCAGACATCGTCGCTCTTAGCGAGGCTGAACGTCAGCTCGTCATTTTCGCGGGCATTCTTCCCCACGAAGATGGGTAACCCGTCGGTCGACATGAATCGTCTGAAGGGCCCCTTCCGTCGCGGTTGGCGGTGCTTGGGGCCAGGCCGGTCGATGAGTGCGCCATGACGACCGGGCGACGGGATCGAAGGAACCCAGCTTCCTTCTTGGATTCTTTCCAGTTCCTGGCGGAGTGCGAGGATCGTCTGGCGAGCCTGTTCGATCCGGGGCCGCAGTTCTTTCTCCGCCGTCAGATATTTCCGGTGCTTCCGGAAGTAGTCGTCCATATTCCCCCGAGCCGACTTCGTCTGGTCGAGAGGAATGGTCACTTCCGGAAGAGACGCATCGAAATAATCCACGAGGACGATACGGTCCGTCCCTTTCTGGATCGATCCGAGGCTGGCTTTGAGCAACTCTCCGTAGCGCGCGTACTGCTGAAACTTGGCTGCTCCGGCCAGGTCTCCCTGCCAGGCCTCGATCCGCCGCTGTTCTTTCTTCAAGGCCTTCTTAATGGCGCGCAGTCGGGTGTTTCTGGCGTCATTCAGCGTCTCTGTCGTTTCCCGGTCGCGATAGTGTCGATCAATGGCGGTGGAGAGGGGGAACGGTTCCTTCGGATCGAGAGGAGGAAACTTCGATGGACGAGGGTCCCGGCCCGGCTGCGACGTTCTCTCCTGTGGGACATAGGGCCGGCCGATCCTCGCTTTCGTGCCATTGAGGTCTCTGACCACAAGGCCGTCCCCGTCGACCACGAGCAGATTCGCGGTTCGGCCGGTGAGCTCGCATACCAGTCTGTACGGCCCATCTTTCGTCGTGACCCGCCATTCGACGACACGGTCATGGGGGATTTGGTGGAATCCATCGCTGCGCGCTCCCTGAATGCGGGCCCGAAGAAACTGGCAAAACGGCGGCGGGCTGGCGGGATTCGGCAAAGCGCTCGACAAGAGATGGAGCCGGCTGGCGTCGGGGGCACAAGAAACGAGGAGCCGATGGGTGTGGCCTGGAACGCGCACGTCGAAGACCAACGTGCGGGCCGTCGGCTGATGGATCTTCTGAATCCATCCAGCCTGAAGCGTAGGCGCGAGTTCTTTAAGCACGAGGGCAATGTCGTCTGCCGAGAGAGCCATGGCTGACGGCCGTTCCTGTTTGAATGGAGGCTATTCCCTGCACCACGTCAAGTCGATCTGCCTGGTCTCACGTACGTGTTATCCCGAGGTTGCCCCATTTCTGTCCCATGGGGCCAATTCGGTCACAACAGGGCAACCACCGGCCTGAGCGCTGGATGCGCCACAATACGATTCATCGCGGAATCTCGCAAGTCGCTGAGACGGTCCTGTGGCATCCTGATTGCTTATCTGCCAGTAGAGGGAAGCAGGGTCAGGGGATTCCTGGTCAAGGCCTCGTGCTTCGCACGGAGGCCGGGTCGTGGGTATCAGCAGAGGAGGGTCTCATGCACTGCACCAGATGTGAAGGGCTGATGGTTCCGGACGACATGATCGATATGCAGGAGAGCGCCATCCCGATGTGGATGAGAGGTTGGCGTTGCGTGTCCTGTGGCAACATCGTTGATCCTTTGATCCATCGCCACCGGATGATCCAGGAATCCGGTGCCCTACGTCTGCTCAAGCCCGAATCCCCTGTACGGGTTTCTCGGCGTCCGCTCAAGGCAATCGCCTAGGTTGCTATCGAGGCGCCTCAGGCAGCGAAAGCCTCCGGCGCCGTTCAGACTGGTACCGCAGCTTATAGGGCTCCCATCCCGGCTCCCCCATCTACCAGCATAAAAACCGCAAGTAATTCGCCCTCTTCACAATTCCATGCAATCCTCGAATCGCCGGTATCCCTTTTGCTGATTTCAGGAAAGGGCGGAGCTGGAGGAGGTCTATTGTGGGACGGAGTACGGTCCGGCGCATCTTCTGCCGCGGGAGCCTCTTGGCGCTTCTCTTCTTGACCGGGCTTCTGAATCAGAGCTGCATGGCGGCCGCCTGGGTCGCCGCGGTTGCATTCGATTCGACAAGGAGCAGTTCTGTGTCGTTCGAGCCATTCGAAGCGACGTGGGTGAGCAGCAACAAGTCTGAAGAAACAGTCGAACGGTTGCAGTTGTCGAGCGTGGCGCTCTTGCCGATCGAAGGCGAGGAAGACATGGGACGCCATCTCGTCGAGATTCTCCGTCAACAGACGGCGCTCCGTGTCGAACCGGTCGCTGAGATGGCTGCTAGGCAAGCCGAGATCCTGTCGGAGGAGACGGGGCGCGCTATCGTGGCGAAAGAAGTGTCGCGGGCACACTCGGTCGATGCGGTGCTGTTCGGTCGCGTGACCAGCATCCCGGCCCATCCGAGCGATTGGGGATGGAAGGATGAGGAAGCCCGCCGGCTGTTTCTCTATCTGGTCGATCGCAATGGCAACATGCTGTGGAAGGATGAGCTGCCCTACAAGCTGGTGATCGGATCCAAGCCTCTCCTCGAAGGATCGATGCAAGCTTCATTGGGCCGGCACCTGATGGACCATGTGCGCGAGCTGGGGCTCGATACCTTCGGCTATCTACCCGCCAAGATTTCCTAACCTTGCAGGCCGGCTTCTAGTCCGGTACAGTCGCCTCCTCGCCGGGGAACGTCTGCGACCATGCCCTTACTGGACAACGCTGCCCTAACACGACTTCAGTCCGAGTTCCGCCAGTCCATGAAGGGACTCCTGCTCGACCTGTGCCGCGAATTGGCAAGCGACTACAGGGACCTTGCCGATCGGCTCGACGTGCCGGGCTCATACTGGCAGTTCATGGGCCATGCCCTTCCAGACGTCGCGTTCTCGAACTGGAAAATTGTCGGCTGGATCGAGACGCTGAACGACTTTGTCTACTTTCTGGACCTGCTCGGGCAGATCCGGAAGGAAAAGGACCAGCGGGGGTTCGCCGAGCAGTTGTTCGCCGAATGCGAACACAAGTTCTTCGAGAACAGCTACCTCGACGATCTGTTTCCACGAGGCAGAGCACAGAGCAAGGGGCTGGCGACAAGACTTCAGTGGCTCAGCATGAAACTCGCGCGCGAGCTCATGCAGGAGTCGCTTTTCTTCGATCCGCGATGGGCGATCGAGTGGCAGCGGCGGCGTGGGATCGGCCGGTGGGAAATTGCGGGAAGCCTGCAGCAACACGTCGAACGGGCCGACCGATCGTTCACGATTCCCATCGGAATGGAGGGGGACTACCTCTCCGCTCCAAGACCCGTCGCCGAGGCCATTGGGCCGTCCGCGTCGCGTGTCATGTTCCACGTGACCGGATCGGAAATCGCCCTCAAGAGGTCCGGCCATTTTCCGGTCTGTTCATTCCATGGAGGACGTCTCGAATGGCATTGGCCGTATGTAGCAGCCGTTGCGGCGGGGCTCTCCCGTGATGGCACTCCGACTGTCGGCGACACCTTACGATACGGGAAGGACCGAGAACCCCGTGACGTCGTGGCGACAAAAATCACGCAGGTTGAGCGGATCGCGAGAGCCTGGGGTACGATTCAGCAGGCCTGGCCCGAAGGGCATGCGGTGTTGAAGCTGCTCACCTCACGGATCATTCCGCTGAAGGCCAAAGGCGTCGTCAGTTTCAGCTATCGGCACCGACCGGGGCTGTCGTTTATCAACTGTTTCGATCGCGACAATCTCGACCTGATCGACGACCTCATTCATGAAAACAGCCATCACCATTTGAATTTGCTGCTCCGGAAACACGTCATGTATCACGGCGACCGCAATCAGCAGATCTTCTACTCGCCCTGGCGGCGGAGTCTCAGGCCTGTGCGCGGCATCCTACATGCCACGTTTACCTTCACGATGGGTGCGTTGCTCTTCGAGCGATTGTCGTCCTGGGCAGAAACCAAGCAGGGGATGAAACAGTGGAAAGCAGCCGGACTTACGCAACGGGATCTTATGCGCGCGCGGTTCCGCTGCTTGGAAGAAATCGAGTCGGTCCGCTACTCCATTCAAGATCTCGACTACGCCGGCCGGCACCTTAAATGGATCACCGGCTCCGGCGCCAGGCTGGTGAGGCAACTTGAAGAAGAAATCGCCAAGGCCGAGCAGCGCATCGCCCGACATCGCAAGGCCGTCCTAGCCTCCTCATTCGGCCCAGCTCTCCGCAAGCACGTGAAGACGCTCCACGACGCCCGCCAAACCTACGGCCCAGTGCGATTGTCAAAAGCCTAAGTTGCAGCAAGCGAGTTCGTTTTCCCATCCTCCCCCAAGTTTGCTGGCGATTTGGGGATTCACGGTGGAACTAAGCTTGGTAGGCGGGGCTGGGGATGCTCCAACGTGCGCGCATGCGACGAGCACCGCCCTTGATCTAAAAGTACGATTGAACCTGTGTGCGGGTCGCGCGAGCACAGGGGCACCCCAGCCCCGCAAATCCGCTAAGGTTCCACCGTCACATCCACAAACGCCGGCAAACTATCCGCCCCTTGTTTATCCGTCACCCTCAGCTTGAAGCGGTAGGTTCTTGGCTCGGAGACTTGCGGCGCTTGGAACGACGCTTCGGGGCCGTTTACATCTAAGAGCGAAACCTTGCTGCCGCGGACTTGGCTCCAGGAGTAGTAGAGAGCCTCACCTTCCGGGTCGCGGCTCTTGAGCCCGCTCAACTTCACCTTTGTTCCTGCTTTCACGGTTTTGTTCGGGCCTGCGTCAGCGACCGGCGGGGCGTTCGGCTCCTCGTTGACGTTCACTTCCACGTCGAGTTGCGCCTTCTGGCCGCGATTCATGACAGTCACGACGGCTTTCCCGTTTCCCGTAATCTGCAACATGCCGCCTGCCAGGATCTTGATCACGTTGGGGTTCGTCGTTTCGTACGTGGTCCCTGTGGCCGGCGAACTGATTTTTCTGGTGACCCCGTCGCTGAAGTCCGCCACCACAGGCAGCTCAAATATCTTTCCGAGTGAGTCGATGTGACCAAAGGCGGAAGATTGCCCTGCTCGTCCCAACTGCAACGGTTTTTCGGATTCAAAGTCGATGTGTGTCACCTCGGCCTTCGGTTCCACCTGGAGGACAACTTCGTCGAACACGGTTCTCGTCCCCAAACGGCCGCGGGAAATTTCCGCGACGGCGAGCAGGCGCATGGGCCCTATACCGTCCTTCGGCACCTTCAGCGGACCGCCGAAGGCCGGGTCGTGGTCGGAGCGACCGACCAGCGCGACTGGGGCTACGATCGAACCGGCGACTGAGGCGTCTTCCTGCCCGACCAACGTGTCGTCCTGTTCCCCGTACCAATAGTAGAGAACCTTGACGATGCCGATGTCGTTGCCGAGATCGACGTGGGCCGTGACGGTTTGGCCGGCGGTGAGCTTGGCTCCGGCGACCGGCTCGGTGATTTTGAACGCATCAGCAGAGTTCACCATCGATCCGAACGCGAGCATTCCCGTTACGATTCCAATGAAGAGGCTCTTCCGCCTGTCACGATTCACGATTATCGAATCACGCATCATGGCTACCTCGCCAAGTGGAACGGAACATCCGTAAGAACGACGCGTTCCTTGAAGAGCAGTGCCGCCTTCAGCATGAGGGCCCGTTGGTTGTGGAGAATATTTTGCCACCAGCGGGCGGGAAGTATTTCCGGAATGACCACGGTGATCCAGCATTCCGGGTCCTTCTGCCGCTGTTCATCGATGTAGTCCAGGATCGAGCCGAGGATCGAGCGGTAAGGGGAGGGGAGCACGATCAACGGGATTCCGCTGCCCCATTGCGCCCATTGAATCTCGACGAGGGCGGTCTCTTCCTTATCGACGTCGACGAGCAGGGCCCGTATTTCGCCGCCGCGGCTGCGGGCGTAGTCGACCGCGCGAATGACGGACCGGTTCACGCCCCCGATGGGGATGACGACGATGTTCCTGCGCGGTCTGGGGGGACGGGCATCCCGGGCCAGGGCCACCTGTTCCGATACAGCCTTATAGTGAGAACGGATAGCGCGGAACATGAGAATGAGCAAGGCGACAAGCAGGAAGACGATCCAGGCTCCTTGCAGAAATTTGGTGGTGGCGATGATGGTGGTTGCAATGCCGGTCGTAATGGCGCCGACACCGTTGACTGCGAGTTTCTTGCGCCAGTGGACGCCTTTCTTGGTCAGCCAGCGTCTCACCATGCCGGCCTGCGAGAGTGTGAATGATACGAACACCCCAATGGCGTACAACGGGATCAACGCATGGGTGTCGCCTTGGAAGATGACCAGGAGCAGACAGGCAAAAAATCCGAGAATGATAATGCCGTTGGAAAAGACCAGCCGATCGCCGAATGTCGCCATCTGGTGCGGCATGAAACCGTCTCTCGCCAGGATCGACGACAAATGAGGGAATCCGGCAAAGGCGCTGTTGGCCGCCAGCACCAACAACAGCATGGTGCCGACCTGCACAGCGTAATATACGGCTCCGGTTCCGAAAGTCAGCCGCGCCAGCTGAGAAACTACGGTTTCGTCTTCTTTGGCCAGGATGCCGTCATGGTAGGCCATCCAGCTGATGCCTATGAAGAGCACTGCCAGGATCGCCGACATCCAGATCATAGTGGCCGCCGCATTCTTCGCTTCCGGTTGCCGGAAGGCCTTGACGCCGTTGGAGATGACCTCCATACCGGTGACGGCAGAACAACCGGCTGCGAACGAGCGGAGAATGAGGAAGAGGGTCAGCTCTTCGGTACCTCCACCGGACGTTCCCGCGGGAAGAGCCGGAGTGACAGCTGCTGTGAAAAAGGATTGAACGGTGCCGATGGCCACCATCAAGCCGAGCGCGCCGATAGCGAAGTAGGTCGGGAAGGCGAAGAACTTGCCCGATTCCCGTACTCCGCGAAGATTCATGACGACGATGAAGAGAATGGCAATCAACCCCAAGGCTTCCCGGTGGGGAAAGAGGGTGGGCACGGCTGAGGTGACGGCTGCCACACCGGCGGCCACGCTGACTGCAACGGTCAGAACGTAGTCGATCATGAGGGCCGCGGCTGCAATCAGAGCCGGCATTTCACCCAGATTAGAGCGCGCAACGATATAGGCACCGCCTCCTTGGGGATACTCATAGATGATCTGGCGATAGGAGATCGTCAGGACGAGGACGAGAAACAGGATGGCAAGGCTGACGGGAATCGACCAGGCGACGGCGGCCGTCCCTGCGAGAATGAGTACCAGAAGGATTTCCTCGGTCGCATAGGCGACGGAGGAAATGGCATTAGAAGAAAAGATCGCCAGGGCCAGGGTTTTGGAGAGCCGTTCGTGGGAAGCCTGCGCAGTTTTCAGGGGGTCGCCGACGAGCCAACGCTTCAACATATTAAGGATTATCGCACAAATAGCCGGAGCCGCGCACAGGAGAAGAAGTCCTTGCTGCTCATGGGGCCAAAGGCTCAATTGGTTGAGGGCCACCAGTACAAGGTCGGCAGAAGCAAGCTTCGGCTACTTTGGATGTCTGAGAGGATGCTTTCGGGGTTGACAGCTTCGGGAATTTTAAGTATCTTCCGACTTCCCTTGGCGGGGCGGACTCTCGTTCGTCGCGGTATTCTTGCGAGCAAAATTAATCGGGAGGCTCAATCGGGTCTTATTTCAACGTCGTTTTTCGGTTATTCAACTTACCATCTCAAGGAGGCCGGTCCATGTTTTCCCACACCATATCTACGCGTGTGCTCTGCGCGATGGCAGCGGTGGCCCTTTTCAGTGCCCCGCTCGCATCCGCAGAGAATTCGTCGTCCCACATGGCGATGAACCACCAACTGCCAGGCTGGGCAGAACAACTCAAAGGCCAAACCGTCGTCGAAGATACGATGTCGGGCAAAGCCGACCGCTCGGCGATGGTCGAACAGCAACACCAGCGCATCATGGAGCATATGAACCATGACCCACAGGTGCAGGGCGTCAACACCGGCATGTTCAACACCCAGTCCATGATGCACCAGTACGGTGCGGGCAATCAGGACATGCTGCTCGTGTCGGATCCCCGCGTCGAACCGGTGGCCATGACGGGTGGCGGCAAGTGCCCCGCGACCGCGCCGGTGAAGCAGTACAACGTCTCCGCGATCAACGTCGAGATCACGCTCAATCAATGGCTCGACTTCTATCCCGGCTACATGTACGTGCTCGATGAGAACGTCGACAAGGTCCGTGCAGAGGAAGCGAAGAATAAGGAAGGGCGCGAGAAGGAAGGGTGGGATCCGGGCGCCGTCATTCCTGGCGTGCAGTCCCAGTGGATTCAGCCGTTGACCATCCGCGGCAATCAAGGCGATTGCGTCAAGATCAAGCTGAGCAACAAGCTGGAAGGCGGCGAAGAGGTCAGCCTCCACATCCATGGTTCGTCTCAGGTCATCAGTGCGACCGGCGCGGCGGCGACTACCACCAACCCGGATTCGATTGCGACGAAGGACAAAGCGGTCGAGATGGAGTGGTACATCCATCCGGGCACCCAAGAGGGTGTTCGTCAATTCCATACATACAGCAACGACCGTGAGCTGACGGTCATGGGCATGTTCGGGTCCTTTGTGGTTGAACCGCGCGGCTCCTCCTACTGGGAACCGCTCGGCAGCGGCGAGGCGACTCCGGCCACGAGCGGCTGGCAAGTCATGATCAAGAACGGCACGGGCCCGGACTTCCGCGAGTTCGTGCTCTTCTATCACGAAGTCGGCGACGAAGCGTTCCGTCCGTTGAACAAGAAGGGCGACTTCTTGCCGCAGCGCGATCCGTTGACGGACGCCTATCGTCCGGGCGGCCGTGCGATCAACTATCGCAGCGAGCCGTTCGGCATCAACAACATGCATGTGCAGCACGAGTATTTCGGGTTCGAAGACGAGTCGATGGGCTATAGCTCCTATACCTTCGGCGATCCGTCCCCGACGATTCCGCGTTCGTACATCGGTGACCCGGCGAAGTTCCGCCTGGTGCACGGTGGATCGGAAGTGTTCCACAGCCACCATCCGCACGGCGGTACGATCCGCTGGCCGCGCAGCCCGCGCGCCATCGATGACATGAATCTCTGGGCCACCAGCACGAACGGCCCGGTGAAGTATCCGGTGATCCGTGCCAAGACCGACCGTGTCGACGTCGAAGTCATCGGTCCGTCGGAGGCGTTGGACCTGGAAACGGAGTGCGGATCCGGTCTCTGCCAACAGTTGGCCGGCGACTTCCTGTTCCACTGCCACGTGGCACACCATTATGTGGCCGGCATGTGGGGCTACTGGCGTGTGTACAACACGATTCAACAGGGCGACCTGCGGAACGACGTGATGCCGGATCTGCGTGAGCTGCCGGATCGCAAGGGCCGCATTAAGGCTCCGCTTTCCTCAGACAAGCTGATCGGCCAGACGGTCGATTGGTTCGGGAAGCAGTTCAAGATCGTCGACAAGGGCAAGAGTGATTGGAAGGGCAACCCGGCCACGATCACCGTCAAGGATTGGGTCGAGATGCAGTTGCCGACCATGGGCAAGCCCGGTCACAAGGACGACGAAAAGGGCCAGACGCAATCCTACGATGCCACCGTCCTGGATTGGGCGTGGAACGGCAACGTGGCGATGAGCGAGCGGGAAAGCGAAGTCGACAATCCCAAGTACAAGTCCACCCATCCGGGCAAGCGACACCCGATCATGTTCGAGCCGCTTACTGGTAAGGTGGCGTGGCCGTATCTGACGCCGCACTTCGGTCGGCGCGTGATGTTCTCGCCGAACCACGTCGGCGCACCCTGGTTGGAAATGATCCGCCGCAATGCCGACGGGTCGGAGAGCGTCGATCAGGCGATTCCTGGTGAGAACGGCAACTGGAGCTTGTGTCCCGCGAACGTCGGACGGAAGAGCTACAACGTCCACTTCATCAAACTGCCGATCAAGATCGCCAAGGCGCAAGGGAAGGAGCCGGCGGTGGTCGATCCGAACGGGCTGATCTTCGTTCTCCACGACGAAGAAGCGGCCATTCGGGCCAACGACGATTTGAAGTATCCGTTGGTGGTGCGCGGCAACATCTACGACTGCGTAGATTGGACGCTGACCAGCGAGTGGGATGACGACGACTACACCAACTTCCAGTCGTCGAAGATCAACACGCACTGGCATTTCTTGCAATTCGACAACCAGGCATCGGACGGCGTGATCTCCGGCTTCTCCTACGAGCAGTCGGTCCGGCCGTTCACGATGCTGGAGAAGAAAAACAAGAAGGGGCTCCCGGCCCCGATGAATACGGTGGTGACCGCGTCGGCCAAGAAGGGCGCCACGTCAATTACCGTAAAGAATGCCGCGCAATTCCACGTCGGCACGCTGTTGCTGGTGGGCGCGGACAACGTGAAGGGCAATGAGATCGCGCGCATCAAGGCGATCAAGGGCAATACGATCACGCTCGCGAGAGGGCTGAAGAACGACCATCCGGCGAACGATATCGTGACGGTGGAGTTCGTGCGGCAGCGGTTCTGGGTGGATGCGGACGTGGGGACGGTGTTCTGGCACGACCACGCGTTCGGCGCCACGACCTGGCCGCACGGCGGCTTCGGGACCTTCATCGCGGAGCCGGTCGGATCGACCTACCATGATCCCAAGACCGGCAAGCTCGTGTGGAGCGGCCCGATCGCGGACATCCATACCGTGGAGCCGGTGGGCCATGGGGTGAACAACAGCTTCCGGGAGTTGATGGTGCAGGTGCACGATACCGTGCCGCACACGGTCAATATCGTGACGGCGGGAAATCCGCCCGGGCAGCCGGTGGAAGTGGCGCTCGAGGCCGGGAAGACCGTGTCGTTCATGATGCCCGAGAAGATCTACATGACGCCGATGCCCTTCTTGAACGGCGGGACCCATACCACGGGCAGCGGCTTGAACTTCAGGGCCGGTCCGATCGCGCAGCGGTTGGCGACCAATCCTGATTCGTCGCAGATCTTCAACAGCCAGATCCATGGCGATCCCTACACGCCGACGTTGAAGGCGTACGTGGGCGACACGATGGTTTTCCGGCTGCTGCATACGCTCATGAATGAGTCGATGGTCTGGACCATTTCAGGCCATACCTTCTGGACGGAGCGCTATGCGCCGGACGCCAACCGGAAGAACTCGATCCACATCGGCATCGCGGAGCGCTATGACCTCGTGGTGCCGCAGGCCGGCGGACCGCGGTTGCAAGCGGGTGACTACATCCACTTCAACGGCCGGTCGTCCAAGTTCTCGGAAGGCGGCTGGGGTATCGTCCGTGTGTTTGACAAGGAACAACCGGACCTTCGTCCGCTGCCGGCCGGATTCTCGGTGAAGTCCGAGATTCCGAAGTCGTTGCCGGTGTGTCCGGCCGACGCGCCGGTGAAGACCTTTAATGTGGTCGCGCAGGACTATCCGGGCATGAAGTTCAACGCGAAGGCGCCCGACGCCATCGAAGTGGACTTCGAGCGGAAGATACAGATCACCAACCCCGACGCCAAGATTTATACCTTGGAGGAGGATGCGGCCAAGGTGGCGGGTGGGGCGCACCCCATGCCGTTGACGCTGCGCGCCAACGTCGGGGACTGTATCAAGATCAATCTGAAGAACAAGATGAAGGACAGTAAGGCCTCATTCTCGGCCATCGGATTGGCCTTCGATCCGAAGGATTCCCTCGGGGCCAACGTGGGGAACAATCCAGGCGATCAGACGATCGCGCCGGGACAGTCCCGCACCTATACCTACTATGCGGATCCGTTCAACGGCGAGACCACCTCGTTGGTCTGGGATTGGGGCAACGTCATGACCAATCCGCGCAACGGGCTGTTCGGGGCGATCGTGATCGGCCCGAAGGGGTCGCAGTATCGCGACCCGAAGACCGGCGCCGATATATCGACCAAGAACTCCTGGGCGGCCGACGTGATCATCGATCGGTCGGTCCCGGGCCATGAGACCCGTCCGAATTATCGCGATGTGGCCCTCTTCTTTCAGGACGAGGACAACATCATCGGCACGAGCTTCATGCCCTATGTGCAGAACGTGGCGGGCTTGACGGGCGTGAANNTCGGAGCCCTACAAGTACCGCGAAGAGAAGGGCTGCTCGCTGGGCCGGGTCTTCCAGCCCTGTAAGGCGGATGCCCCCGAGGATCCGGCGACGCCGCTCATCGAAGCGCATGCCGGCGATGCGGTCCGGATCC
>FKKE01000086.1_pt1 | contig 24863 bp, 31 predicted proteins | sample 1106331 | NCBI WGS metagenome assembly FKKE01 (sample SAMEA3931202, study PRJEB13176) | freshwater metagenome | biome: Drinking water system; feature: drinking water; material: freshwater | place: China | collected 2013-02-06
CGCTCCTAGGACAGCCCCTTGATATTTTGAATCGCGTTGATCTTGTACGCTTTTCGCCGCGAAATATGCCGAAGAGCGGGGTGCGCTATCCCCCTATTTTCTTAAAGGACTCCGTCATCCCGGGCCCGCGAAGCGAGACCCGGGACCCAGAGCACACGGTTGGCGCGGACTCAGGCCCTCCCCCTCCAGCCCCTCCTCCGCCAACTCCCGCTCCCCACGGCGCGCAGAAACATTCCGTCGCAAACTGTCAGCCTCGACCCCCTGACAAACCAGCTCAAACCCGCCACACTCCGAAACGATGACGCTCACCGACCTCCTGCCCAAACTCCATTACCCGACCCGCCTGGAAAAGCTGGTGGATGGCTGGGTGCATGGCGTTGCGCTCATGCTGTTCACCTTCGCCGTGGGCGCCGCGTTGGGCTTAGCGATCTGGCAGGGCGGCTTGCCGATGGCGGGCGCCGTTGCCGTCTACGCCGTCTGCGTCATGACCATGATCGGGTGCTCGATGGCCTATAATCTGGCCGAGAACGCCAAGCGCAAATCGTTGCTGCGCCGTTTCGACCATGCCGCCATCTTCCTCATGATCGCCGGCACCTACACGCCCTTCACCACCCTCCGCTTCGACGGCGCCTGGGCCATCTCGATGACGACCATCGTCTGGGCGCTGGCGCTGATCGGCGCGGCGGGCAAACTCTTTTTGCCCAATATCGGCAAGAAGATCTGGATCGGCTTCTACGTGCTGCTCGGCTGGCTGGTTGTCGCAGCCCTCGGCCCGATGCTCGACGGCGTGCCGCTCGCCGGCCTCATTCTCCTGGCCATAGGCGGGGCGCTCTACACCATCGGCATTCCGTTCTACGTCTGGGAGAAGCTCCCCTTCCGCCGCGCCATCTGGCACATCTTCGTCATGGCGGCGGCGGCCGTGCACTACGCGGCGGTTCTCACGGGCGTCGTGTTCGCTTGAGCCGCGGGTGACACACACGCACGGCACGGTCTATGAGTGATCGACGCGCCGCTGCGTGTGCGTGTGTGTCACCCGGATAGCCAATGACCGAACCCACCTGCTTCAAGCTCAGCATCGAGAACAACATCGCCCATATCCAGCTTTCGCGGCCGGAGGCGTTCAACGCCATGCCGCGCGCGTTCTGGAACGAGCTGCCGGCGATCGTGAACGACATCAATGACAATGCTCGCGCCCGCGTCATCGTCATCTCCTCCACCGGCAAGCACTTCACCGCCGGCATGGACATTTCCGTGTTCACCGACGGTGAGGGCGTCGCCGCCAGCGGCGGCGATCAATACACGCGCGCCGAGACCTTCCGGCATTTCGTCAAGGTGCTGCAGGATAGTTTCTCGTGCCTCGACGATGCGCGCATGCCGGTGATCGCCGCGATTCAAGGCGGGTGCATCGGCGCCGGCGTCGACATGACCAGCGCCTGCGACATCCGCTATTGCACGGAGGACGCCTTCTTTCAGATCGCCGAAATCAATATCGGCATGACCGCCGATGTCGGCACCTTCCCGCGGCTCTGCAAACTCATTCCCGAGGGCTGGGTGCGCGAGCTTGCCTATGCCGGCCGGCGCTTGCCCGCGGCGAAAGCTAAGGAGATCGGCCTGGTCAACGACGTGTTCGCGACCCAAGAGGCGATGCTCGCGCACGTGATGGAGCTGGCGCAGGAGATCGCGACCAAAGCGCCGGTTCCGGTTGCGGGATCGAAGCGCATGATCAATTACGCCCGCGACCACTCGATCGCCGACGGTCTCGATTATATCGCCACCTGGCAGGCCGGCATGTTCGCCCCGCCGCATATGGCCGAAGCCTTCGCGGCAAAGGCGCAGAAGCGCGAGCCGGAGTTTCCGGATTTGGCGCCGTTGCGGAAGAAGATGTGACAGACGGGATTGGGGATCCGGGACTGGGGATTGGGGATTTGCATGAGCGCGGTGAGCTATCGCGAATTGGAAGTCTGGGCCAGGGCAATGGATGCGGCGGAAGCGGCCTACGCACTTGTCCGACAATTTCCGAAACAAGAAGAGTACCGCCTAACGGCTCAACTGATCCGAGCCGCCGTCTCAATTCCCGCCAACATAGCAGAAGGCCACGCACGCGGCACACGCAAAGACTACGCTCACTTCATTAGCATTGCTCGCGGATCGGCCGCCGAACTGGAGACTTTGCTGTTGCTCGCTGGCAGAGCTAAATTTGCGTCGGAAGGCGCTATTGCATCGCTGCTTGAAGAGGTTGAACGCGTTTCGAGAATGCTCAACCGGCTGCATACCCGCCTGAAGGAACCTGCGTCCTAATCCCCAATCCCAAATCCCCAATCCCGAGCCCCGCGCATGGATATCCGCTTCGTCTCCCCCGGCCCGAACCCACCGCACGAGGTCAACGCCTTCGTCGAAATTCCGCAGGGCGGGTTGCCGGTGAAGTACGAGCTGGACCAAAAATCCGGCGCCCTCTTCGTCGACCGCTTCCTGCACACGTCGATGCTCTATCCGAGCAATTACGGCTTCATCCCGAATACGCTCGGCGAAGACGGCGATCCGCTCGATATTCTGGTGGTGACGCCGATGCCGGTGGTCGCCGGCTGCCTGATCCGCTCGCGGCCCGTTGGCGTGCTGCTGATGGACGATGAAAAGGGCGTCGACGAAAAAATCTTGGCCGTTCCGGTCGATGCGCTCAATCCGTTCTACAAGGACGTGAAGACGCACGAGGATTTGCCGCCGCTGCTGGTCGCGCAGATCAAGCACTTCTTCATGCACTACAAGGACCTCGAACCCGGCAAGACCGCGAGCGTCGGCGAATGGGCGCCGCTCGAGATCGCGCACGAGCGCATCAATCTGGCGATCAGCCGCAAGAAATGACCGATTCCGCCATCGCCGCGCGCCTTATCAATGCGCTCGAAGCCGGCGCTGACCGCGAAGCCGGCGGACAGACCGCGCTGGTCTCCGTCACCATCGACATGCTGGCGCGCGCCGACGCGGGCGCGATCGAGGCCAAGCTCGTGCGCAAGACGAGGACGCTGGTGTTCATGAGCGCCGAATTCCGCACCGATTCCGGCGAGCGCATCGCAACGGCGAGCAGCGTGCATAAGGTGCGGGTGGCGAATGGCGAGTAGCGAGTGGTGTCCCGCGCCCTATTCGCCACTCCCTATTCGCTACTCGCTTCAAACCCGCGGTGCGATCCAGCGCATCTCGACCAGAGTTGCGTCGTGCAGCAGGTCCGGCTCGATATCCTCGAACGATTCTGCTTCGCTCGCGCCTTCCGGCAAGCGATAGACGCGCCAGAAGCGGCCGTCTTGCGCGCTTGAGCAGGCAAAGCCCGCCGAACCGTCGAATATCTCGTTGCTGCAGAAGCTGACTTGTTCGGGCGGGGCCACCGCGAATTTCGATTGCCCGACAATCTCGCCGGCGGCGCTGCGCGCCTGCGACGAGCGCGTGACGATCGAGTGGATGTGGCGACGATCCGCGGTCGGATTGATGCGGAACACTTCCTCGTTTCCGGCCGAAAGCGTGATTGCCTTGAACGCCTCGCCTTCGATTTGATCGTCCACTTCCGCAACAACGTAGCTCGGCGCCGCCGCTTGCACCGCCGCGACGTCCATAGCGAGCGCCGTGCCGATGCCCGCGGCGCCATCGGGGCCGATGGTTGTGCTCTGATCGGACGCGCCGACAACCGGATACGCTTCGTTCGACTCACGCTGTTGCGCCGACTCTTGCCCGCACGCGGCAAGCGCCAGCGCCGCAACCAAAATCAATCGTTTCACGAAAACACCTCGAACAGGCCCGCGGCGCCCATGCCGCCGCCGATGCACATGGTGACGACCGCGCGCTTGGCCTTGCGGCGCTTGCCCTCCATCAGCACGTGTCCGACAAGGCGCGCGCCGGTCATGCCGAACGGGTGGCCGATGGCGATCGAGCCGCCATTGACGTTGTACTTTTCCGGATCGATGCCGAGCTTGTCGCGGCTGTAGAGGCATTGCGACGCGAACGCCTCGTTGAGTTCCCAGAGATCGATGTCATCGACCTTGAGGCCTTGGCGTTCGAGCAAACGCGGCACCGCGAACACCGGCCCGATTCCCATCTCGTCCGGATGGCAGCCGGCGACGGCGAAGCCCTTGAACATGCCGAGCGGCTCCAGCCCGCGGCGTTCGGCCTCCTTTTCGTCCATCAGCACCAGCGCAGCCGCGCCGTCGGAGAGCTGGCTGGCGTTGCCGGCGGTGACGAAATTGCCCGGGCCGCGCACGGGCTCGAGCTTCGCAAGACCTTCGAGCGTTGTGTCTGGCCTGTTGCAATCGTCGCGATCGACCACAGCATCGACGATGCTCTCCTGCTTCGTCTCCTTGTCGACCTTCTTCATCTTGGTCTTCATCGGCACAATTTCGTCCTTGAAGAGGCCGGCCGCTTGCGCCGCGGCGATGCGCTGCTGCGAACGCAGCGAGTATTCGTCCTGATACTCGCGGCTGATATTGTAACGCTTGGCCACGATGTCGGCGGTCTCGATCATGGTGATCCACATGTAGGGATGCTCCTTCATGAGCTTCTCCTCGAACATGTGATCCTTGTTCATCGCCGACGAGAGCCGCGTCAGCGAAATCGATTCCACACCGCCCGACACCGCGGTCTTGGCGCCTTCATTCATGATGTAATGGGCCGCCTGCGCCGTGGCCTGCAGGCCCGACGAACAGAAGCGATTGACGGTGGTGGCCGAGCATTTGAAGTCGAGCCCCGCCCACACGGCGGCGAGACGGGCGACGTTGTGGCCGGTGGCGCCCTCGGGCGAGCCGCAACCGATGACTACATCCTCGACCGCGTCGTTCTCGACCTTCGCCCGCGCGACCGCGTGCTGAATGGCGTGGCCGGTCATCGCCGCGCCATGGGTGTCGTTGAAGGCGCCCCGGCCGGACTTGGCCAGGCCCGTGCGGGCATAAGAGACGATAACAGCGCGGCCCATGTGGTTTCTCCAAACTTCGGTGCGCACCCTAACGACGGCGACGCGCGCGTCAAAGCGCGTATCGCGGCGTCAGCCGGAGAAATTGCGCTTACGAGATCGCCTGGTTGTTCACGAGACCGCCGCCGGACGCGGCGTCGGAAACCGGCGCCGACGCCGCGACGCCGCCCTGCTGGAACATGCCGCGGCCGCGATCCTGGATCCATTTGGCGATGTCCTCGGACAAGACGCCGGCGACAATGCCGACCAACGACACCGTGAACGGGTTGAGCGCAGCCGACGTGGTGGCCTGCTGCACCGAAGACGCGATCGAGAAGCCGGCAATGGCCGCGTTAGCGAGCACGTATACGGCGAGCGCCGCGCACATGCCGAAAATCAGCCGCACGACGACTTCCGCCATCGTCACCGGCACGGCGCGGTTGAGATACGCTGGGAAGAGATAAAGCAGGGAACCCAGCGCCCCCATGAGCAGCACCAGTACGGTCGATAGCAAGGCCGGATGGCCCTGCGCCAGAAAGGCGCTGATGCCCAGCGGGCTCAGATTGCGCAGCGCATAGGCCTCGCCGCGAATGCGCGTGTAATGCTCGTAATCGGGCACGACGCTTTGCTGGAGCGCGAACACGCGGCGGTTGGCTTCCGCCACTTGGCCGCTCACCAAACGCTGACGCGCCACCAAAGCGGCGCGTTCGGCGCTGCGATCGTCCTGCGCCTCTTCGCGTTCGGCCAATTCCTGCACCTGCACGCGCAGCTGCGCCACGCCTTGCTGATCGGCCGGCGGCAGTCCGGCGCGCGCCGCGAGCGCGTTGATGCGTTGCGAGAGACCTTGCGCTGTCATGTCGGCGGCCGCGCTCTCTGCGGTTTGCACATTGGCGCGGCTTTCGATGTCGGCAATGGCGCCGACCATCGCGGCGCGCGCATCGTTCATCGCCGTCTCGGCGCCCTGCACCTGCGCGTCGAGCGCAGCGATCTGCTGATCGATTTCCAGCAATTCTCCGCGCGGCCCGGCGCTGTCGGTTTCGAGCCGCACGATCTCGCGATCGGCTTCGTCGAGAGCGGCAAAGGAGATGAGCCCATTGGTGGATGGCGAAACCTGCGCCACGCCGAATTGGAAGTCGCGCGAACTGAACACCAAGGCGCTCATCCCCAGCACCGCGATCATCGCCGCCGTCAGCACCACGCCCACCGCAAATTTGTAGAACGTCATCTTCGCCGTCCCCCTTCTGCCCGGGCGGCTTTTGTCCCCGCCGCGCCCCTGGCCACTCTTATTAACCCATCGCGATCTGGCTGGGATGGGTTTTTTGGGCCGCCAACTGTCCTTGCGTCAGATAACAAGTATGTGATGAATAATTTCTCATTCCTTCAATTTTCTCTTGTCAGCCGTCAGCGAAGCGGCCATAACCATCCCAGCGCTCCTCCCCAAGAAGCGTGACCAGTCCAGGAGAGAACCACATGTCCGCCCTTCGTTCGATCGTCGCCGCCGCCGTCCTCAGCGCCACCTTTGTGGCCCCGGCTTTTGCCCGCGACATCTACACCATCCGCCTCGCCACGCCGGTCGCCGAAGCCACCCGCGTCATTGCCCTCAACACCATCTGGGACTGCAACGGCGACACCTGCGTCGCCCGCGCCGACCATGGCGCCAACGTCCGCTCCTGCCGCCAGTTCGTCCGCGAGTCGAACGGCCTGCGCATCGCCTCTTATGGCTCGGATTCCGATCAGCTGAGCGGCGACGAAGTCGCCCGCTGCAACGGCGAGACGCTGCAAGCCGCGACCAGCAGCCAAAGCAGCAACGACTAATCCAAGCCGCCCTGTCCAATTGAGAAACCGCCGGCCTTGAAAGGGCCGGCGGTTTTTTCATGCGCGGCCGCGAATGTCCTGCGTCCAGGGATGATCGCCGCACGGCGTTAGCGTCAGCGCCGTCACCGCCGGATCGTCGGCGAGGCGCAGCCGCGCCGAACCCGTGCGTCCGTCGACGATGCTGTGAGTCATCGGCGCGACGCCGCCGTCCGGCTGCCGCGCCAGCACGACCACGCCGTGCGCCCCGGCGACACGTGCGCCGCCGGCGACGCGAGGCAAGTCATAAACGATGCGCACGCGGAATGTCCGGCCGCTGCTTTCCAGCCGGTAACGCGGCCGCTCAAACAAGACTTGGCGCTCGTCCTGATAGACGACCTCGATCGCCTCGGCGCCGAAGCGCACGCCGACGCCGGCCTCGCACGCAGCGGCGCCCGCGCTCCACAGGCCACCGAGCTCCGCGGGCGGGGGCGCCGACCCGGCGCAAGCCGGGGTCAGGCCGAGCAAGAAGAAGAGCGCAGCCGCACGCCGCATGACCCTACCGCTACGCTCGTATGGTTGATGCTGTCTGAACGTCGCCCTAGCGCAGCGGACTTGAAATCGGAATCAGTTCTGGGGCAGGCGGGTCTTCCGATTTCAAGTCCACAAGCTGCGCTAAAGGCATGGTTTCTACAGCATCTTATGTGCGTCAAATGCGACAAGCGTCCGCCCTAAACCTGTGGGTCGCACTTGACGCACGATGCTTGTAGGGCTGGCCAAACCGCGCCGGGCGCCCCATGTCACCACCACATCTGACATGGATATGCCGGTCCCCGCTCCTCCCGCCGAAGCCGGCCCCACCCCTGATCGCGGCCGGCCCGCATCCGAACTGCTCGACGATCTGATCGAAGCATTCCCGGGCGAGAGCGTCAGCGTCGGCGAATTGATCGATCGGTTGGATTCGCGCGCCCACGGCATGCTGCTGCTGGTGCTGGCGTTGCCGATGTGCGTGCCGAACGTGCCCGGCATTTCAACCATTTTTGGCGTGCTGATGCTCGCACCCGCCATCCAGATGGTGTTCGGCTCGCGCCGGCTCTGGGTGCCGAAGCGCGTGCGCGAATGGCGCGTCAGCTGCGAGGCGCTGCGGCGTACCTTCAATCTGGCGATCCCAACGCTTCGCCGCGTCGAGTATCTGATCAAACCGCGCTGGTCGCGACTGACGCGGTTTCCCGCGACCATATTGGTCGGCCTGCAGACGCTGCTGATGGCGCTGGTGCTGATCCTGCCGATCCCGTTCGCCAACTGGCCGCCTGGCATGACGGTGGCGATGACGTCGCTGGCGCTATTGCAGCGCGACGGCATGCTGATGCTGCTGACGATCCCCGCCGCGGTCGCTTCAGTGGCGTCGGTTTATTTGGGCGCGCGCGTCGGTCTTACAGTGATCGACAACGCCATTCAGTGGATTCAGAATCTCATTTCGTAATGGCGGCGCGCGGCGCATGCGCCCACGCCACCGCGATCAAGCCGGCAAGCAGGAGCACTGAGTACTCCATGCCATTGCGCCCAGCGCCGACGACGAACCAACCCGAGGGATAGTGCACCAGCACTGCGCCAAGCGCGATGATGACGATGTGCCCCAAACACGCCAACGTCACCAAACGGCGTGCGAGAATGAAGAGCGGCGCAATCAATTCATAGATTGTCACCGCCGCGGCCCAGTACAGCCCTTGCGGAAAACCCTTGGAACCGAGCCACTCGCCGAACCCGGTGACGTTGGGGTCCCAATGAATGGCGCGATAGGCGCCGTGAATGAAAATCAGCACCGCGATCGTGATCCGGAGCATCGAGAGCGCAAGTTCGAGGCGATCGGCGTGCGGGCGCGGTCCAAGCATGATTGTTCCCCCTCAAGCTTGAGGAGAACGGCCCCGACGCCGGCAATTTTGCAATCGGATTGCGACGAACGCGCCGATTAGCACGAATTGCGGATCAGCCAGCCCAATTGCGCGCCGCTGCGGTCGGCGACCGGTTCCACGGATCGGCAATTGCGCGCGCTGGGGCGAGCGCCGCCGGGCTGAAACTCAGGTTCGCCTTCGCCGCTGCGGCGATCGTCGTCCGAGAGCGGCTCGTAAACCGAAATCGCGCCATTGGTGACGATGCACTCGTGCCGCGAGCCATTGGCCTGGCGGATGCGCACCAGCACCTCGCCCTCATCGAGATTGGAGGCGAAGGTCACGCGCGCCGGCCGCGACGTCGCCCGTTCCATGCACACGCCGATGCCAGGCATCAGCTCCGGCAGCACCGATGCCCACGTCGCGCGCTCGCCTTCAGCCACGCCGCGTCGGGCGCAGCCCTGATAGGGTACGCCTTCGAACAAGACGTGCGCCGTGTAAGGAAGTTCGACGCCGCTCGCTTGGCACGGCTGGTGCGAAATGGTGATGGTCAGCGAACCGGCCACCACGCGCATGCCGCGCTCACGGAAATCGCGCTGAGCAGTGGGGCCGCCATCTTCGCCGAGGCCGGGGCGGTCGAACTGCGCATAGTCCTCGAGCAGGGTCAGCTCCCAGGCGCCTTCGGCGCTGCCGAGGCTGTCGATGCCGCCCGACGCCTGGAACTCGCCTTCGTAAAGCGCCCGCTGCTCGGCGTTCGCGGGGCCGCCAAGCGCCGCCAGCGTTTCGGCGGCGATCTCCGCCTCACGCTCGGCGTTGGTGGGATTCTGGGTCGTTTCGTCGCTCGTGGGCGCCTGGCGCTGGCACGCCGACAGCGCCGCCGCACCCAGAACGAGCCCCACCAAAGCACCGCGGATCGAGGTCCGCATCGGCTTCCCCCCAGTCTGGTCCTGCCATCCAGAGGGATGTCAGCACCCTCGCGGGCGCTAGTATAGCCCCATGCAGCGTGATTCCGGCGCCCCAGTCTGGGAGTTTTTCGCAGGCGGCGGCCTGGCCCGCCTCGGGCTAGAGCCGGATTTCACCTGTATTTTCGCCAACGACATCGATCCGGCCAAGGCCAGCGCCTACCGTCAGGCGTTTCCGCCGGGGGCTGAGATGTACGAAGGCGACATCTGGAAGCTCTCGCCCCACCAACTCCCGGGACAGGCGGCCTTGGCCTGGGCCTCCTTCCCCTGCCAAGACCTTTCGCTCGCCGGTGCGCGGCGCGGGCTCGCCGCGCCCCGCTCGGGCGCGTTCTGGGGCTTTCACCGGCTGATCGAAAAACTCAGCGATGAAGGGCGCGCGCCGGAAGTGCTGGCGCTGGAGAATGTCACCGGGCTACTGAGCTCGCACGGCGGCGCCGATTGCGCCGCTCTGATCCACGCGCTTGACGATCTTGGCTATCGCGTCGGTGCACTGGAGATCGACGCGGCGCTGTTCACGCCGCAATCGCGGCCGAGACTCTTTGTGGTCGCGGCGCGTCAGGCGCCGGCGCATCTCACTTCAGCCGGTCCGAGCGCGCCGTTTCATTCGCAAGCCATCCGCAATGTCGTCGCGCGGCTGCCGGACGGCTTGCGCAAGCGCTTCGTCTGGTGGCGCCTCGACGCGCCGCCTAAGCGCAACACCGACTTGATCGATCTGCTCGACGACCACAGCGAACATTGGAACAGCGACGAACAAACAGCAAAGCTGGTTTCGCAGATGAGCGCTTTGCAGCGCGCGCGGCTTGAGGCCCTGCAAGAGAGTGGCCGCCGCGCGGTCGGCGCGGTGTTTCGGCGCATCCGCGTCGAGCATGGCGAACGCGTGCAGCGCGCCGAGGCGCGCTTCGACGGGCTCGCGGGATGCCTGCGCACGCCTGCCGGCGGATCGAGCCGTCAGCTGCTCTTGTTTGTCGAAGGCCAGGAGATTCGCTCCCGCCTGCTTTCGCCGCGCGAGGCGGCGCGGCTCATGGGCGTGCCTGAGCACTATCCTCTGCCAACCGGCCAAACCGCCGCATTGCATCTTGTTGGCGATGCTGTCTGCGTGCCCGTCGTGCGCTGGCTTTCGCAGCACTTGCTTGCGCCGTTGGCGGGGGCGGCCAAGGCGCGCTTGAGCGCGTGAACGCCATGCGCGCCGACGTCTTCGACGCCGCCAAACGCTCCGCAATCATGCGCGCGGTCAAGTCGCGCGACACCGCACCCGAACTGGCGGTGCGCGCGAGCGTGCGCGCATTGGGCTACGCGCGCCGCTATCGGCTGAACGGCGCAAAACTCCCCGGCAAGCCCGACCTGGTTTTCGGCGGTTTGCGCAAAGCCGTGTTCGTACATGGCTGCTTCTGGCACGGCCACCGCTGCAAACGCGGCGCGCGCCAACCGAAAGACAATGCCGTCTATTGGCGCGCCAAAATCGCCCGCAACACGGCGCACGACCGCGCCTCGCTCAAGGCTTTGAAGGACGCTGGCTGGTCGGCGCTCGTCATCTGGGAGTGCGAGACGCGCGACCCGACGGCAATGTCGGCCAAGTTGGCGAGATTTCTTCGAAACTAAGCAGCAGAACTCGCGCGCTGGGCCGGCGCCATCGCATCCAGCGTAAACGAAAACACCGAGCCTTCGCCGAGTTCGCTGCGCGCGGTCAACGAACCGCCCATGAGCCTCGCCAGACGCAGCGATATCGCAAGACCAAGCCCCGGCCCCTCGCCGTCAGCACACAAACGCTCACGCCCGAAGATCAGCGCAAGCCGCGCGCGCGACATGCCCGCGCCGGTATCGGCGACCTGGAACGTGAGGCGCGTCTTGCCGGCTTCCGCCGGCTGCGCCGTGAGCCGCACGCGCACGCCGCCGTGCGTCGTGTAGCGCACGGCGTTGGCCAGCAGGTTGAACAGAACCTGGCGCACCCGCGCTGCATCCATCTCCACCAGAGGCGGCGTTGCCGGATCGACATCGACGAACAATTCGAGGTGCTTGTCTTGCGCGGCGGCGCGAAAGGCGCTGACCACGCCCCGCAACACCTGGCGCGGATCGGCTGGCTTGGTCTCGATCGGCAGGCGGCCGTTTTCGAGCCGGTCGAGATCGGACAGATCATCCAGCACCAGTTTCAGCACTTCGCCGGCCTGCGCCAACGTGGCGATGTGGGCGCGCGCTTGCGGCGTCTGCGCGGCGCGGCGCAGATGCTCGGCGGCGCCGATCAAGGCCGCCATCGGCGTGCGCATCTCATCGTTCATACGCTGGATCATGCTGGTCTTCGCCGCGGCGGCCGCAGCTGCGGCTTGCCGCTCGCGCAGCACCGCCGCTTCCGCTTCGAGTTGGGCCGCATCCGAAGCCAGCAAGCTGCGCCACAGGTTGACGCCGAATGCGAGCAGCAACAGCCCGCCCATCAGCGGCATCAAGTCGAGCGGGTTGCGCGCGCCGTTGAGCAGATATTCAGCCAACGGCAAACCGAGCAAGAAGACAATGGTGGGGCTGGCGACGGCAATGAAAAACGTCGGCGCCGAGCGCAAAGTCGCCGCGGCATTGGCGAGGCCGCCCAAAATATAGATCACCGCCAGCGTTTCGCCGGGCACGTATGTCGAAAACCAAAGCATGGCGGCGAGCGCGTTGAGATAGGTGCTTTGTACGCAGAGCAAGGCAGTGAGCCAGGGCATCCGCTCGGGGGCCGCACCAGCCGCGCAATCCCGCGAAAGACGTTGAAACGCCCAACGCTCGGCCAGGATCATGGGCGCGAGCCCGACAAACCAAAGCAGGGGCATGAGCGTGCCGACCACCGAGGTCGCTACCGCCGCCACCACCGCACAGGAGGCAAGCCGCAGCCAAGCGTTGGCGATCCGTGCGCGGCTGACGGCGGCCAGTGCGCGGGTCCGCTTGGCGCGGTCGCTGAACGGCGAGGACGACGTGTCGGTCAAAGCGGGATCGGATAGTGCCGTCAGCATCCTGAACTTTGGTTAACCGCAGACTTGCGAGAGCTTCCAAAGCCTTGTTCAAGGAAGTCCAATCTGGAGGCGCCCATGCGCTCGATCGCGGCTGCATTCGTACTTCTTGCGTTGGCGACGCCGGCTTCGGCGGCGGTCGCCAGCAGCTCTCCTTCCGGCTTTGTGATCGAGGCGGAGGCCGAGCTTGCGGCGGCGCCCGAAACCGTCTGGCGCGACTTGCGGCGGATCGAGCGCTGGTGGAACTCGGCCCATACCTATTCCGGCGATGCGTCCCGGCTGCGGCTCGACGCACGCGCCGGCGGCTGCTGGTGCGAACGTTGGGGCGACGGCCAGTCGGTCGAGCATGGACGGGTGGTGCTGGTGATGGAGCAGGAGGGCGTGCGCACGCTGCGCGTCATCGGCGCTTTTGGGCCGCTCCAGGAGATGGGCGCCACCGGGGTGCTGACCTTCACCGTCGCCGCCCACGCCTCCGGAGCGAAACTAGCGATGAGCTATCGTGTTTCGGGCGACGCGGCGCTGGGATTCGACCGGATTGCCCCGCTTGTGGATAGCGTTCTGATGGAACAGTTCGGTCGCCTCAGCCGTTATAGTGTCGCAGGATCGACCGACTGAACTCGGCGTTCAGCGACAACTCAGGCCAAAGGCGCCATGGTCTCGACCGGATTGGGCGCCAAAGCGCCGCCCATGTGAATTTCGGAGAGGGAACCATGATCCGCAAAGCTTCCGCCGCCCTGGCCGCGCTCATGCTCGCAGCCGGCTGCACCACCATCGATCCCGTCACCGGCGAACGCGAACCTAACCGCGCCGCCAACGGCGCCATCATCGGCGCCATCGTCGGCGCCGCAGCCGGCACGCTCGCCGGCGGCGACGATCGCCGCAACGCCATGATCGGCGCCGGCGTCGGCGCGCTCGCCGGCTACGGCATCGGCGCCTACATGGACCGCGTCCACCAGAATTTGCGCGAACGTCTCGCCGGCACCGGCGTGGGCGTCGAGCGCGTCAGCCAATCGCAGATCCGCTTGATCTTCCCAGCTGACCTCACCTTCGACTTCAACCGCGACAGCGTGAAGAGCCAATTCGTCGGCACTTTGCGCGACACCGGCAACGTGCTGCGCGATTACGAGCAGACCACGGTCGACGTCATCGGTCACGCCGATGCGATCGGGCCCGACGACTACAATCTCGACCTGTCGGCGCGCCGCGCCCGCAATGTCGCCGCCGTGTTGCAGAGCGGCGGCGTCGCCAGCTATCGCCTGCTCGAAGAAGGCCGCGGCGAGCGTCAACCCATCGCCAGCAACGCGACGGATGACGGGCGCGCCCGCAACCGCCGTGTGGAAGTGTTCATCAGCGCCTTCCAGGGCTGACCGCTCTCGACGACTTGACGATAACGCCGCCACGCCCAAGCGTGGCGGCGTTTGCCTTTAGAGGAACGCTGCGCGCCGCGGTTACGGCGTATCGATGCGCTGGTTCATGATCTCGGCCGGAGTCACGCCTTCGCAGCATGGGCCGCCGATCGGCTTGGCCGGCACGCCGGCCACGGTGCAGCGCGGCGCGACATTCTCCAGCACCACCGAGCCGGCGGCGATGCGGGCGTCCTCGCCCACCTCGATGTTGCCCAGCACTTTCGCGCCGGCGCCGATCATCACCCCGCGGCGGATTTTCGGGTGGCGGTCGCCGCCCTCCTTGCCGGTGCCGCCGAGCGTGACGGAGTGCAGCATCGAGACGTCGTCCTCCACCACAGCGGTCTCGCCAATGACGATGCCGTGCGCATGATCGATGAAGACGCCAGCGCCGATCTTCGCCGCCGGATGGATGTCGACGGCGAACAATTCCGAGACGCGGCTCTGCATGTGATAAGCGAGGATCTCGCGCTCTTGCCGCCAGAGCCAATTGGCGATGCGATAGGCTTGCAGGCCGCCATAGCCTTTGAAGAAGAGGAAAGGCTGCAAATAAGTGCGGCAGGCCGGGTCGCGCTCGCGCACCACACGCATGTCTCGCGTCGCTTGCGCCGCAAGTTGCGGGTCCGAAGCATAGGCTTCGCGGATGACTTCGCGCACTTGCAGCGCCGGCAGATCGCCGTGCCCGAGCTTCTGCGCCAGATGATAGGAGAGCGCATCCTCGATGCGGTCGTGATGCAGGATCGACGCGTGCAGATAGGAGGCGAGCAGCGGTTCCTCGGCCGCGGCCTGCACCGCTTCGACCCGCAATTGCGCCCAGACGCCGCCGGAGGCTTCGAACACGCGGGGCTCAGCCATGCACTACTCTCCCTGCCGCAGCATCGCCGCCGCCAAGGCGGCCGGCATTTGCCCCGTCACCGCCATGTGGTGGGCGCGCAGCACCGCGGCAACCGTCAGACTATCGCGAATGCGCCCATCGGCGACGCGCGCCAGCACCTCCAGGAACGGCGCGCGCTTGTGCCGAAGGACTTCCGTGCCCTCCGGCGCGGCCGTTCCGGGGATCAAGTCGGTGGCCAGAAAGATCACTGCGCGCTCGTCGGTCATCGAATTGGAGAGGTCCATTTCGAGGATTGTGCGCAAAGACCCCGCGCTCAGTCCGGTCTCCTCGGCAAGTTCACGCCGCGCGCACGTAGCCGCGTCCTCGCCCGGTTCGGCGCCCCCTTCGGGCATTTCCCAGGAATAGCGCCCGAGCGGAAACCGCCACTGACCAACAATATGCACATAGCCCTCCGCATCGATCGGCAGCACGCCGACTGCCAAACGCCGCACGCGGATGACGTCGTACGCTCCGGGCTTGCCGTCCGGGCGGATCACGTCGTGCGCATCGATCCCGAACCAGTCGTTCTGGAAGACACGCGCCACGCTCTTGACGACCCAAGGGTCTCCGTCTTCTTCCCAATCGATCATACGCGCTCTCTTGTGGCGCCAGGAGCACCGATGCCACTCTCCGCTGCCGCTGTACCGCCCGCTCCCGCCGAGGGCGAGCCCTGCAATGCGATCTTCGAAAGCGCCGAGACGCTGGCGCTGATGGCGCGACGACGTTCGACCAAGGTCGTGCATTTCGCGGCGCCCGGACCGAGCGGCGCCGATCTCGATGCGATCCTGCGCTTGGCGGCGCGTGCGCCCGATCACGGCAAGCTCGGCCCGTGGCGTTTCGTGGTAATCGAAAACGATGGCCGCGCCCGCGCCGGCGAGGCGCTCGCCGGCGTCAGCGCCGATGCACAGAGCGCCGAGATCGCGCGCGCCACGTTCCTGCGGGCGCCGGTGTGCGTCATGGTGGTGTCAGCGGCGGCGCCGCACGCCAAGATTCCGGAATGGGAACAGCAGCTTTCGGCCGGCGCCGTGTGCTACGGGCTTCTTATCGCCGCGCACGCCATGGGCTATGGCGGCTGCTGGCTGACCGGTTGGGCTTGCTATGACGCGCGCGCACGCGCGGCGCTGGGCTTGGCCGAGCACGAACGCATTGCCGGCTTCATCCATCTCGGCACGCCGACCGAAACGCCAACCGAGCGCGTACGCGCCGAGGCAGGCGCGCGCACTTCGCGCTTCTAGGCGGGCTCAGCGATACGCGAAGGCGCTGCGGATGCCTGCGCAACAACCGGCCGCGCATCCATCCAGCACTGCGCCGCCTCGCTCCAGCGCCGCTCTTCGCCGATCGGCAGCACATATTGCCCGGGCCGCGCGCCCACGGCGCGTTCGAACACGTCAAGCATCAAATCGGTGACCCGCACATCGGCGGCGGCGTCAGCCTTGTCGGCGGGCGCGATCGGCGCGCCCCAGTCCATGACGATGCGTCCGTCCGCTTCAACATAGGTGACGCAAGTGACGATCGGGCGCTGACTGATGCGCGCCAGCCGCGCCGTACCCAGTGCGACGTTGCGCTTGGCGTGACCGGCAAAGGCGCGCTCGTAGCCGCTGGCTTTGTCGCGCTGCCAGGCGCCGTCGGCGGCGATGATCACGACATGGCCCGGCGCGCGCAGATTGCGCACCAGCTGAGCGATGACGCTGAGCGCGCCAATTTCGGCGACCTCGATATCGCCGCGAATACGTTTGATGGCGTCAACCATGCCGCCCATCAGCAGGCGCAAGCGCAGCGCGCGGGCGTTGCGGCTTGTGCGATCGATCGGCGCGATCACAGTGGTGAGTTTCTGCGGAACGACGCTCGGCAGATAGAGTCCGCTCATCGACTGACGCGAAAAATGCCCGGTGGCGATGATCGCCGATGCGATTGGATCGCGCAGCAGGTCCGGAAAGTTGCGGTGCTCGATTTGCCATTGCGATGGCCGCTCGCGCCCCGACTTAATCTGCGTGGCGACCACGTAGTCGCGAAATGGCCCCCGCAACCATTCGAGCGCCAAGGCGCCAGCGTCGCGGTCGGGAAATGCCGAGCGCATCGAACGGCGCACGCGCGCGCCAATCGGGGTGACGTGGAAGGCCCGGCCCGCCAGATCGGCCAGCGCCAATGCCCAGCGCCGCGGCAGATAGATCGCGGCCGGCCGCAGCAGCGCCAACATCGCGACCCGGACCAGGTCGCCGGTTTGCTTAACCGCGCCGCGGTAACGCCGGAGGACGCTCCCGCCCGCCGCTCGCCAACCGCCCCGCTTGTCCGCTTCCAAGCGCATGGCCCGAAACAAGCAACAACCGCGCCATCTTCGCGCGGCTATTAACTCTTGCCCGGGCGGGCGTTACGGCAGAGCCTTTGCATGCGTAGCCGCTGGGCGCGGCGCGCGCCCAAAACTGGAGTTCGGCAGTGGCGCTCAAGAGGATCGCATTCGGCGTCGCGACCCTTTCTGCCGCGCGTGTGTTCCAGCTGGTTTCGAGCTTCGTCGCCATACCGTTCCTGGCGCGCATGCTCACGCCCGCCGATTTCGGCTTGGCGGCGCTGGCGCTCTCGATGGCGATGTTCTTTTCGCTGATCGCCGACGCCGGCCTTGGCCGCTCGCTGGTGCGCGTCGACGCCAGCGATTCCGACGCCTGGTCGAGCGCCTTCTGGGCCTCGGTCCTGTTAACCCTGGTGTTTGCGCTGGCGATCTTCCTGTTGTCATGGCCGGCCGGCGCCTTCTTCGAAGAAGAGCGGCTCGTCCCCATCATGATGACGATGGCGCTCGCGCCGCTGCTCATGGGGCTGGCCGAGATTCCGGCCGCGTCGCTGCTGCAGAAGGAGAAATTCCAATGGCTGGCCGGCGCCGAGTTCGCAGCCGGCGTCGCCGGCATTGTTGTGGCGCTCGTGATCGCGTTCAACGGCGGCGGCGCTTGGGCGCTGGTCTGGCAGCACCTCGCGCAACGCGTGGTCAAAGGCGCGATTGTCTTCTTGGCGAGCGGCTTTCGTCCACGCCTCGTATTCAAGCCCTCGCGGCTTGCCGAGCATTTGGGCTTCATGCGCGACACCGCCGCCTGGTCGATGACCATGTTCGTGAGCCGTCAGGCCGACACCTTGATCGTGGGCAAGTTCCTGGGCGCGGCGACGCTCGGCCTCTACAACATCGCCGTGCGCATCATGCAGCTGCCGGTGAACATCCTCGGCGGTTCGCTGCATAGCGCCATCTATCCCCGCTTCGTCGCGGTGCGCGACGACAACGCCGCGTTGCGCCAGTTGGTTCTCTTCACCACGCTCGCGCAGGCGATCTTCGTATTCCCGCCGATCGCCGCCATCGCCGGCGCCAGCGATGCATTCTTCACTTTGCTATTGTCGGAGCGCTGGCGCGCCTCGGGTGAAATCTTCACGCTGCTCGCGGGCACGGCGGCGCTGCAGACCATCGTCGCCATCAATGGCTCGCTGCTGCAGGCGGTTGGACGCACCGGCGCCAGGCTGCAACTCACCGTGGAGTACGCCATACTCTGGGCTTTATCGGCGCTCATAACTGCGCCCTATGGCGTTCACGCGGTCGCCATTGGCTGCACGGTGACGACCGTGCTCTACATGCCGCGATTGCTGCATCTCTATCTCGGACCGATCGAACTGCCGGTGATGGATTTCATCCGCGCGCTGGCTGGGCCCGCAATCGTGGCGCTCGCGATCTTCGCGGCGCATCGCACCTTGATCACCCCGCGCGACATCGGACCGTGGCTGGAGATCGCCGTAGCGATCGTCGAGACGCTGGTGGGTTACGCATTGCTGGTCGGCTTCGGCTATCGCGATTTGCTGGGGCGCTTGCAGCATGTGCGCACGATCCTGTCGCCGCCGGCGGCGATAGCAGCAAAGTAATCAGCCGCGCGAGCGATAGGTCGCGACGCCTTGATCGGGCAGCCACAAGCCTTCAGGCGGCGCGCCCGTCTGCCAGAACACATCGATCGGCATGCCGCCGCGCGGATTCCAATAGCCGCCGATACGCAGCCAATTGGGAGCGATCGCGTCGATCACGCGCTTGGCCACCGCCAACGTGCAGTCTTCGTGGAACGCGCCGTGATTGCGGAAACTCTGGAGGAAGAGCTTCAAGCTCTTCGACTCCACGATCCAATCCTTCGGCGCATAGTCGATCACCAGAGTGCCGAAGTCGGGCTGACCGGTTACCGGGCAGATCGATGTGAACTCCGGCGCGGTGAAGCGAACGAGATAGAGCGTCGCCGGGTGCGGGTTCGGCGCGCGCTCAAGCGTCGCCTGATCGGGATTCTCCGGGATCGGCGTCGCCTGGCCGAGTTGGGTCAGCTTGGTCATGTTGCACTTAACCTAATTCTTTTCTATAAGACAAGAATGGAGGTCTCCGAAATCAAAGGCAGGCTCCGCGCCGCCGGCCGTACGCAGGCCGACTTGGCGCGCGCCCTTGGAGTGACGGAGAGCCACGTCTCCAACCTACTGAAAAGCAAGAAGCGCATGGCGCTGGACACCTTCCGAAAAATCGAGGCCTTCCTCGTTGAGGCGGAAACGGCCGGGTCCAGCCGCGGGGTGGCCGAGACAAGCTCCTTATTCGAGCGCGCACCGGTGAAGTTTGTCACCCTCGAAGAGGCCCGCAAAGTCGGGCGAACGCCACGCATGAGCCCGGCCGAACGCGAGCGTTGGTTCCGCGAGTTGCGGGAACTTGGCGAAGCAGGCAAACGTCTGCCGCGCATAACCGACATGACCGACGACGAAATCCTTGGTTATGACGAGATGAAATGATCGTCATCGACTCGTCGGCCATAGTCGCTATCCTGTTCAGTGAAGTCGAAGCACAGCGATTTGCCGAACTCATCGAAGCTGACGGCGAAGCGCGGTTATCGGCGGCGAACTTCCTTGAGATCTCAAACGTCGTGGAGAGCCGCCATGGCCTCTCTGGGCGCCTAATACTCGACGGGGCCATTGCTCACTTTCGCGCGGCGGGACTGCTGGTTGTCGCCTTCGACGAAATCCAAGCCGAACTCGCGCGTGAAGGCTTTCGCCGTTACGGCAAGGGACGCCATCCCGCTGGATTGAATTTCGGCGATTGCTTTGCCTATGCGCTGGCGAAAGCGCTCGATGCGCCCCTGCTCTACAAGGGAACCGACTTCGGCAAGACCGACATCAGAATCGGTTGATCACGCGCCCGGCAACGCCTGCGGATTGACCAGCAGGTACGAATACAGCGCGTAGGCGCCGAGAAAGCCCAGACCCAGCAAGCGCCCGAAGCGGCCAAAGGCTTGCGCCACAAACACCAGGATCAGCGCGGATGCGCCCATCGTCAGCCAGTCACGCCAGATCATGTCATCGGGAATAGCGATGGGTTGAATGGCGGCGGTGAGCCCCAGGATGCCCAAAATATTGTAGATATTGGAGCCGACGATGTTGCCCACCGCGACATCGGAACGTCCCTTAAGAGCCGCCGCCAGCGACGCCACCAGTTCGGGCAGCGAAGTGCCGACCGCGACGATGGTCAGACCGATCACCGTCTGCGAGAGACCCGCCAACGCGGCCAGCGTGATCGCGCCTTTCACCAAGAGGTCGGCCCCGAAGATCAGCAGCGCCAAGCCGCCGAGCGCAAACAGAAGCGACACCGGCAAGCTTGGTTGCCCCGGTTGCCGAACGACAGACTCAGCCACATGCAATTCCGCCGACGTGTTGGCCTCGGTGGTGTGGCGGCGCTCCATCATCCAGGTGAACACGATGTAGCCGACGAGGCCAGCAACAAAGGCGAGGCCAACGATGCGAGAAAGTTCGCCGGCCAGCGTCGCGATCGCGATCAGAATGGCGCTCACCGCCAGCATCACGTAGCCGTCGCGCCGGATCGAGGCCGGCGACACCGTCACCGGCTTCACCAGCATGACAATCGCGAAGATCAGCAGAATGTTGGAGATATTCGAGCCGACGACATTGCCGACGGCGATGCCGGGCGAGCCGGCAAGCGCGGCGTTGACGCTGGTCAGCAATTCCGGCGTCGAGGTGCCGAAGCCGACGAGCGTCAGGCCGATCATCAGCTCCGATACGCCGAGCTTCCGCGCCACCCCCACCGCACCGCGCACGACGGCCTCGCCGCCCGCCGCCAGCAACAACAGGCCGCCGATAATCTGCAGCGCGGTTTCCATGCATGCCCCCGTGTAGGGCCTGCATGAGCGAGCCGCGCCCCGCTGACAAGGCTGTCACCGGCCACCCGTCTGCCGCTTTCGTAGCGGAAGCCGCCGCCGCAATCGCGGCTCCCAAGCCACAGTGCTGAAACTTGCAGCGTCAGGGACTCCACCTGCCCAAGGATGTGGCGCAAAGTCGAATTGCGTGGCGCTGCTGCAACGACCGCGCTTTTTCATGGGTTCGACTCGAGTACTTGTTAGGTCGCTTAACCAATCGTTCACGTTAACAAGCAAGCCTCGCCCCACGTAGCGCGGCGAGACCCGCGAGGTAAACAAGGATGCGCAATATGAAGAAGATCATTGGCCTCGCCGTTCTGGCGACGGCGGCCGGAGTTGGCGCCGCGAACGCCGAAGGCACGGTGTCGGCGAACATCGCGCTCACCAGCGATTACGTGTTCCGCGGCGTCTCGCTGTCGGACAACGGCCCGGCGATCCAAGGCGGCTTCGACTATGAAGCCGAGATGTTCTACGCGGGCGTCTGGGCATCGAGCCTCACCGAGGACATGGAGATCGACCTCTATGCCGGCCTGACGCCGTCGACCGGCCCAGTCGACTGGGATATCGGCATCATCGGCTACTTCTATCCGGGCGCGGACGATGACGGCGCCGAGTTCGACTATGGCGAGTTCAAACTCGGCGCGAGCCACGATCTCTCGGAGCAATTCAACATCGGCGGCGCGGTCTATTTCGCCTCCGAGAATTATGGCGACACCGGCGAAGCGCTCTATCTGGAAATCAACGGCGCCTATCAGGTCAATGACGCCTTCGCGATCAACGCCGCCTACGGCAATCAGAACATCGAAGAGCCGGCCGGCCCCGGCACCGAGGACGACTACAACACCTGGAACATCGGCGCGACGTGGGCCATGCACGGGTTTGAGATCGACCTGCGCTACCACGACACCGACATCGAGCCGGGCACCAACATCGAGGCCTACACGTATGGCGAGTCGAGCTATGACTCGAACTTCGTGATCACGATCGGCCGCTCGCTCTAATCCGCGAACGGAAACGCAAACTGCAACGGCCGCTCTACGGAGCGGCCGTTTTGTTTAGCGCGACGCCTTTGAGGCGCGTGGCTTTACGGCCATTTCGGCGCGCGACTGACCATGCCTGGCGTCGCGCGCCCGAGCACCCCGCCGATGAATTTCGCCGCTTCGATGGCGCGGTCGAGATCGACGCCGGTGTCGAAGCCCATGCGCGTGAACATGTAGAGCAGATCTTCCGTAGGCACATTGCCGGCGGCGCCCGGCGCGAACGGGCAGCCGCCGATGCCGGCGAGCGAACCGTCGAGCACGCGCACGCCCTCTTCCACCGCCGCCACGGCGTTAGCGAGCGCGGTGTTGCGGGTGTTGTGGAAGTGGGCCCGAAGTTGAACGTTCGCAGGGATCGCCGCCTTCACCGCGCGAAAGCGCTCGTGCACGTCGCGCGGCGCGCCGACGCCGATCGTGTCTGCGATGGCGAGCTCGAAAATGTCCTGCGCCACACAGCGTTCGGCGACATCGACGACGCGGCGCACCGGCACCTCGCCGTCGAACGGGCAACCGAACGCGGTCGAAATGGTGGCGGACAAACGCGCGCCGCCCTGCTTTGCAGCCGCCGCGACCTCCGGCCAGACACGAAACGTCTCCTCGACCGTGCCGCCATTGTTGCGGATCGAAAATCCATCGGAGGCGCAGAAGACGTAATTGATCTCGCGCGCGCCCGCCGCCAAAGCTCGTTCGACGCCGCGCAAATTGAGCGCCAGCGCGATGAACGTCGCGTCGTCGCGCCTCGGCAAGTCGGCGAACACGGCGTCGCCATCAGCCATCTGCGGCACTTTTTTGGGGTTGACGAAACTCCCCGCTTCGAGACGGCGGAAACCCGCCGCCAGAATCCGATCGATCAGCGCAAGTTTGTTTGCCGTCGAGACGATATCCGGCTCGTTCTGCAACCCGTCGCGCGGGCTGACCTCGACCAGTTCAAGCTTTTCCTTGGCCACGTCTCTCTCCGAACGCCGGCAGCGCCCAGCCATAATGTATGGCGCCGGCGCGCAATCCAAAACCCGCCAGCGCGCCGGCGACACCAGCCCAGAACGGCGGAACGCCCGCAAACATCAGCGCTATGAAACCAGCCGCCGACAAAAGCGCCGCCGACACCGTGATCTCGCGCTTCAATAGCGCCGATGGCTGGCCAGCCAGCACGTCGCGAATGACGCCGCCGAAACAGGCGGTGAGCACGCCCATGGCGATGGCGATGAACGGGCCCACGCCCAGCGACACCGCCTTGGCGGCCCCGATCACGGCGTAGACGGCCAAACCCACCGCATCGAGCCAGATCAGCGTCTTGGCGCGTTCGAGATGCGGCGCAGCGAACCACACCGCCAGCGCCGCGGCCAGGCCGATGCCCAGATAGGTCGCGTCGCCGATCCAAAACACCGGCGCGCCGATCAAGAGATCGCGCAATGTGCCGCCGCCAATGCCGGTTACGACCGCAAAGAACCAGAAGGTGATGATGTCGTGCCGGTCACGCGCCGCCGCCAACGCGCCGGTCAGCGCAAACACGGTGACGCCCGCATAGTCAAGGATCGGCGGCAGAACGAGAAGCGAGTCGGCTGGCACGCGCTTGGTTTAGTCGCTCACGCGCGCAATTGCATCTCGGTGGTCTCTGGCGGGCGCTTGCCAAGCCGAGACCGCGCCGCCGATAGTGGCGCTCATGAAAGCCCAAGCCATGACCGCGTTCGGCGCGCCGCTCACGCCGATGGAATTGGACCTCCCGAAGGCTGGCCCGGGCGAGGCCATCGTGCGCGTCACCAGCGCCGGCCTCTGCCATTCCGACCTCCACCTGCATGACGGCTACTTCGATTTCGGCGATGCGCGCCAGCCGGTGGCGATCGAAATGCCCGCCGTGCTCGGCCACGAAATCGAAGGCGAAGTCATGGAGTTGGGCGAAGGCGCGAGCGGCCCGCCCGTCGGCGCGCGCGTGGCGGTCTATCCGTGGCTCGGCTGCAATGCGTGCGACACCTGCCGCGCCGGCGATCAGCAGATGTGCATCGTCCCGCCTAGGCGCGCGCTCGGCGTCGCCAAATGGGGCGGCATGGCCGAGTATGTGCATGTGCCGTTCGCCGACGCGCTCATTCCGATCGGCGATCTGGCGCCGGGCCTGGGCGCGCTCGCGATGTGCTCGGGGCTCACCGCTTTCTCCGCCCTAAAGAAGATCGGCGCGCCGCCGCCCGAGCAACCCGTCTTGCTATTGGGCATGGGCGGCGTCGGCCTGATGGCGATGACGCTGGCGAAGAGCGTCTCGCCCAATCCGATCGTCGCCGCCGACATCGATCCGGCCAAGCGCGAAGCGGCGCTGCGCTATGGCGCGGTCGCGGCCATCGAGCCGACGATGGACGCCTGGAAGAAAGTCGCGGCGCAACGCGGTCCGGCTGCGGCGGCGATCGATTTCGTCGGCGCGCCGGCGACGTTCGGCTTCGGCACGGGCGCACTCAAGCGCGGCGGCAAATACATCATTGTCGGCCTGTTCGGCGGCAAAGCTTCGCTGCCGCTCGCCTCGCTGCCGCTCAAGCCCTACTCGATCATAGGCTCCTATGTCGGACGCCTCGACGAAGCGTGCGAACTGATCGCGCTGATGCGCGCCGGCGCCGTGCCCGCGCCGCCCATAAACGAACGGCCGCTGGCGGAGGCAAACAGCGCCATCGACGACCTGCGCGCGGGCAAGGTGGTGGGGCGCGTGGTGCTGAAGCCGTGAGGGCGTGAGCGGACGGCGTAAGCCATCCGAAGCTGCGCTAAGGCCGGCGCCAGTCCTCCTTCGCTTCGCTGTGAGGCGTAAGCCATCCGAAGCTCGCGCATGGAACACGCAGC
>FKKE01000454.1_pt3 | contig 24855 bp, 27 predicted proteins | sample 1106331 | NCBI WGS metagenome assembly FKKE01 (sample SAMEA3931202, study PRJEB13176) | freshwater metagenome | biome: Drinking water system; feature: drinking water; material: freshwater | place: China | collected 2013-02-06
TCGTCGAGGGCCTGGCCCAGCGGATCGTCAAGGGAGACGTGCCGGAAGGGCTCAAACACAAACGCCTCATCGTCCTGGACATGGGCTCGCTCGTCGCGGGGGCGAAGTTTCGCGGCGAATTCGAAGAGCGGCTCAAGGCCGTACTCAAGGAGATTCAGGCCGCGCAGGGGCAGATACTCCTATTCATCGACGAATTGCACACGGTCGTCGGCGCCGGAGCCGCCGAAGGCGCGATGGACGCGGCCAATCTGCTCAAACCGATGCTGGCACGCGGCGAACTCCATTTGATCGGCGCCACGACGCTCGACGAGTACCGGAAGCACATCGAAAAAGACGCCGCGCTGGAGCGGCGGTTCCAGCCCGTCGTCGTGGACCAGCCCTCGGTCGAAGACACGATTTCGATCCTGCGCGGTCTCAAGGAACGCTACGAAGTGCACCACGGCGTCCGCATCAAGGACGGCGCGCTGGTCGCCGCCGCCAGGCTCTCCCATCGCTACATCGGCGACCGGTTCCTCCCCGACAAGGCCATCGACCTCGTCGACGAAGCGGCGGCGCGGCTCCGCACGGCCATCGACAGCCTGCCGGCCGAACTCGACGAAGTCCAGCGCAAGGTGCTGCAATTGGAGATCGAGCGCGAAGCCCTGCGGAAAGAAACCGATCCGGCGAGCCGCGCGCGCTTGGACGATCTCGAGCGCGAGTTGGCCGAGAAGCGCCGCGACCTGGACGCCCTCAAGACGCGCTGGGATGCCGAGAAAGCCTCGGTCGGCCGCCTCCGTAAGATTCGGCAGCAGATGGAAGAGGTCAAGGCCCAGATCGAACGGGCGGAACGGGCCTACGATCTCAACCGCGTGGCGGAGCTGCGGTACGGCGAACTGCCCCGCCTCGAACGGGAGCTGGCCATCGAGCAACAGGCGCTCGGCAAGAAACAGGGCGACACGCGCCTGCTCAAAGAAGAAGTCGACGAAGACGACATCGCGCTGGTCGTCAGCCGCTGGACCGGCATCCCCGTCACACGCCTCCTGCAAGGCGAGCTGGAGAAGCTGCTCAAGCTGGACGAATTGCTGCACGAACGGGTCGTCGGCCAGGACGAAGCGGTGCGGGCCGTGGCGGACGCCGTCCTGCGAGCCCGGTCCGGCATCAAGGACCCCAACCGCCCGATCGGCTCGTTCCTCTTCCTCGGCCCGACCGGCGTGGGCAAGACGGAGTTGGCGCGGGCCCTGGCCGTCACCCTGTTCGACGACGAGGCCAACCTCGTGCGGATCGACATGTCCGAGTACATGGAAAAACACACGGTCGCCCGGCTCATCGGCGCCCCGCCCGGCTATGTCGGATACGACGAAGGCGGGCAATTGACGGAAGCCGTCCGCCGCCGGCCTTTTTCGGTCATCCTGTTCGACGAGATCGAGAAGGCGCACCACGACGTCTTCAACGTGTTGCTGCAAGTACTGGACGACGGCCGCTTGACCGATTCGCAGGGCCGCACGGTGGATTTCAAGAACACGGTCCTGATCATGACGTCGAACATCGGCAGCCAGGACATCCTCGAAGCCCAGCAGCGCCGGGCCTCCTACGAGGAGGTGCGCACGGTGGTGATCGGCGAATTACGGCGGCATTTCCGGCCGGAGTTTCTGAACCGGGTCGACGAAACCGTGGTCTTCCATCCGCTGACCGGCGATCAGCTCGGCAAGATCGTCACGATTCAGTTGGGGCGGCTGCGGGCCAGGCTGGAGGATCGGCGGATCGTCCTCTCGTTGACGCCCGCGGCAGTCAACGATTTGGCCGCCAGGGGCTACGACCCCGTTTACGGCGCCCGCCCCTTGAAGCGGCTGATTCAGCAGGAAATCGAGACGCCGATGGCGCGCCTGCTGGTGAAGGGCGAACTGCGGGACGGCGAGACGGCCTCGGTGGACGTGAAAGACGGCAAGTTGGTGATCGTTCCGACGATCGGCCCAACCACTTAACCGATCGCGACGGGCTTCCCACCCAAATCGCTATCTTTTCCGCTCATCCGGTGTTTGTCGAGCCGCCACTCGGTCGGCGTGATGGTCATCTGGTGGGCGCGCACGGTGAGAAATTCGCCTTCTTTGAAACACACGACTCCCGGCTCTTTCAATTCCACACGCAAGGTCTGCTTGCCGGTCTCGAGGTTTTTGAGCGTCACGCCGGTCGGCGTCTTCGTCAGCTCGAACGCGCGCCGCTCGTTGAACGCGATGGCGCTGCCGACCAGCTTGAGAATCACCCGCCCGACGGTGTCGTAGAGTACGCCGTTCAACGCGATCGGCCCCTCGGCCTTCGGCAACGAGACTTCAAATTGCGGCACCCCTTCGATCTCGACGGTGCCGTCGGTATTGCGGTAGCGATTCGACCCGATTTCCAGGTCCATACCCTCCTCAGCCTGCTGCATGCGCCGCGTTTAGGGCTTCTTGATTCGGTCCATGATCAAGGCGATGCACCCGGCCAAAAGCCCGCCGCCAACGACCGTCGTCAGCACATCGAACAGCCGGGCTTCCCACAGGGGTTCGGTCGTCTGCATCAACTCCCGCAACCCGCCTTGGACCATGACGACCGACAGGGCCGTCGCCGAGCCCATCCCGAACCACCAACCGAACATTTTCGCTCGTTGCATAAATATCTCCCCGACGCTCGCGGCGCCAGGGCATAGTATCCGTAAAGACGACTTCGGCGCAACCGATTCGAAAGATTCCCGTACGATTCATGGCATTGTGCCGGTTCACGCCGCCAGGGCCTGGCGCCGATCGAGGCTGCGATATTGAATCGCTTCCGCCAGGTGTACGGCGTCGATCCCCTCCGAGCCCGCCAAATCCGCAATCGTGCGCGCCACCCGCAAGATCCTGGCATAGGCACGCGCGGACAGGCCCAGGCCCGTCAGGGCCTGTTCCAACAGGGCCTGGCCCGCGTCGTCCAGCCGGCAATACTTCTTGAGCAGTTTCGGCCGAAGCTGGGCGTTGCAAAAGATCCGTTCGTCCCGATACCGCACGGTCTGGCGCGCACGGGCCTCTGCCACCCTGGCGCGGATCGTGGCCGAGCTTTCCCCGGCTTTCCCGCGCCCCAGCTCCATCACCGGCACGGCCGGAACCATGAGCTGGATGTCCAAGCGATCCATGAGGGGACCGGATAACCGCGTCCGGTAGGCGCGCACCTGGCGCGGCGTACAGCGGCATTCCCGCAGAGCATCGCCGTAATAGCCGCAAGGACAAGGATTCATGGCGCCGACCAGCATCACGCGGGCCGGGTACCGGAGCGACCCGCTGACGCGGGTCACGGTCACGCGCCCTTCTTCCATCGGCTGCCGAAGCCCGTCGAGGGCGCTCCCGCGAAACAGCGGCATTTCATCGAGGAAGAGCACGCCGTTGTGCGCCAGCGACACTTCGCCGGGACGCGGGACGGTCCCCCCGCCGATCAGTCCCGCATCCGACACGCTATGGTGCGGCGCACGAAACGGCCTGACGCTCACCACCGGGCGGTCAGCCGGCAGCAGCCCTGCGATGCTGTGGACGCGGGTGGTTTCCAGCATTTCTTCGCCGGCCATCGGCGGGAGAATACCGGGCAGCCGCTGCGCCAACATGGTTTTGCCGGCGCCCGGCGGCCCCACCATCACGACGTTGTGGCCGCCCGCCGCCGCCACCTCCAGCCCGCGCTTGGCATGGTCCTGCCCCTGCACGTCCGCATAATCGTCCACATCGGGCCGCACATCGGCCAACAGCGCGGACCGGTCCACGGCCAGCGCCTCGATCTGCACCCGCCCGCTCAGGTACTCCACCACTTCCGGGAGCGTGCGCACGGGCGCAACGCGGCACCCCTCCACCATCGCCGCTTCCCTGGCGCTTTCCGGCGGCAGCAGCAGTTCGGCTTCACGGCGAAACGCCAGTCCGATCGACAGGCCCCCGGTCACCGGCTTGATCCGCCCGTCCAACGACAACTCGCCGGCCAGCACCCGCCCCTGCACCGCCTCAGGCGGAAGCAGGCCTTCGGCGACCAAAATCCCCACGGCCATCGGCAGGTCGAGTCCCGAGCCTTCTTTTTTCAAATCCGCCGGCGCCAAGTTCACGGTCACTTTTTTGACCGGGAAGGCAAAGCCGGAATTCTTGAGAGCCGCCCGCACACGATCCCGGCTTTCCCGCACCGTCGCGTCGGGCAGCCCCACGACAGAAAATTGCGGCAGGCCGCCGCCGACATCCACCTCGACTTCGACGGCATACGCGTCCAACCCCACCAAGGCCGATCCCATGACCTTTGCCAACATAAGCCCCTCGCTCACACGTAGCATCTGCGGGCAACGGGCTCGCGTCCCCATGCCCTGCGCCGAGGTTCTCCTTTTCGACAAAACCAGTGTCGCCGTCAATCACGAAGATTACTCACGTACAGTTCCCTCTCATCCCTCTTCCCCTTATAATGGGGCCCCACTCGGACGTCAGAAGAAATATGGGGTGCCCATGACTCAGGGCGTGACATTGCCTGTCGTTCCCCTGCGTATCTCTCTGTTCCTACTCTTTCTCCTGTCCACCCTCAGTTTTTGCTCATGGTCCTTGCTCGATCCCCCGCCACTTCAGGCCGAACCCCTCGCTGAAGCGGGCGCCGACGGCGTTTGGTCGAACCTGCCGCCGGCCCCGACCAAACGAACTGAGGTCACGGCCACTTCCATCAAGGGGAAAATCTACGTGATCGGCGGATTCGAAGAGCCGTCGTTGGGCAACCTCTCACGCATGACCATCAGTCCCAAGGTCGAAGAATTCGACCCTGCCATCAATCAATGGAGACCCCGCGCCCCCTTGCCGACCCCCCTGCATCACGCGGCAGCCGTGACAATCGGGGCGCGGCTCTATGTCGTCGGCGGCTACAAGCAGTCATTCGTAACGCTCTGGAATCCCGTCGCCAGCCTGTACATCTACGATCCGGAGGCCGACGCCTGGACCGAAGGGCCGCCCATGCCCACGCCGCGCGGCGCGTTGGCCGCCACGGAAGTCGGCGGCATGCTGGTGGCCATCGGCGGCTACGATGGCCAAGGCAATCTCGCCGCCGTCGAGGCCTTTGATCCGGCGCAACGCCGCTGGACGTCCTGGGCACCCTTGCCAACGCCACGCGACCACCTGGCCGCGGCGACGGTCGACGGACTCGTCTATGCGATCGGCGGACGGCTCAATCGGGACTACGGCAAGAATCTGAACGTGACCGAGGTGTTCGACCCGGCGACGAACCGCTGGGCCCGCGCGCCGGACCTGCCGACCGCGCGCTCCGGCATCGCCGCCGGCGTCATCGAGGACATCATCTACGTCCTCGGCGGCGAAGCGCCGGTCGGCACCTTTCGGACGAACGAAGCCTACGATCCCCACGCCCGGACATGGTCCGCCGCGCCGCCCATGCCGACCGGCCGCCACGGGCTCGGTGCAGCGGTCGTCGCCGGTCGGCTCTTCGTCCTTTCCGGCGGCCCCACGCCGGGCGGTTCCTACAGCGACGTCATCGAGCGATTCGACCCGCCGGCACGGCTTCGCCCGTTCCACTCCGCCGCCCCGCGCATCGCCCGCGACGATGCCGACGGCCGCTTCAGCCCGCGCCGCGCTTCTCCGGCCCAAGTCGGCGCCGTCATGGCGCTCCTGGCCACCTTCGAAGAAGCCCGGGCCTTGCCGCCCGAAACGAGCCGGGACGCCCCGCACATCGTGAAGGCCCTCATTCAATTTCAGGCCGCCTTCATGAAAAGCGACCGGCCTTCCATACGCCATGCGCTGGACAATGCGCTCGGCGACGAATCCGCTGTGACCCTGTTCCGAACCAAGGGCTGGACATCCCACAGTTTCCAAGCCATCATGGCCCGGCTGGCCGAAGATCGCCTGTGGGCGGACCCCGACTTCGGACAGGGGCTCCGCGCGTACAACGTAGGGCGCGAAGATTACGATCTTCTGGCATCGGTCTTCGCGGCGGCACAACAAGCCTTCGCCAAGAAGGGCACGGATTTTCACACGGCCTATACGGCCAAGCGGCGGGAGATGCCGGGCAGTGCGGACACCGCCCGCTAGACCGCCGGAATCGGACAGGACCTCACCACACCGGCGCACGAGGGCCGGGCAAAGAGAAGGAGGGCGCGATGGCGACGAAAGCTTACATCTTGATCAAGGTCAAAGCCGGCAAAACCAAAGACGTGATCAAAGCGCTCAAAAAACTCCCCGGCGTCGAGCAGGCTCACCCCTGCTTCGGCCAGCCGGATATCTTCAGCTTCGTGAACGTCACCGACGAAAAAGCCCTGTCCGACGTGGTCATCACCAAGATCCACACGATCGACGGGGTGGAGGAAACCGACACGCACATCGTGGCCGAGGCCTAGCCTCCCCTGCCGTGCGCGTTGACAAGATCGGAAACCGGTCGTTATCATGCGCGCCTCGATCCCATGACCATGACCACACGAACCGCCCCCTATACGCAAGACCAGGTCGGCCGAGGCACGGCCCGATTTCCGAGCGGCGCGCCGATGCCGTCGCCCACGGATATCTCCGTCGATCCCTACGCGAAGACCCGTGTCCCCAAGGCCGTCCAGGTCGAAGGGCTCATGTACTGGCCGCAGGACAAGGGCCCCTTTCCCGGCCTGCTGCTGTTGCACGAAGCCTGGGGCTTGAACGTGCAGATCCAAGCCGTGGCTGTCCGGCTGGCGGCTGAGGGATTCGTCGTGCTCGTGCCGAATCTCTACGGACGCCAGGGTGGCATGGTCACGGCCAATGCCGAGATCGCCCAGGCCCTGGCCGAACGGATCAACGAAGCCGATCTGCTCCAAGACCTCAATTCCGCCTGCGAGTTCCTGAACACGCGCGACCAGGTGAAGGGCAATCTGCACGGCGCGGTCGGGTTCGGACTGGGTGGCTCCCTGGCCATCCGCTTGGCCTGCCGCCGCAAGCGGTTGCGTGCCGCCGTCTCCTTCTACGGCCAACCGCCCGCTCCGCTCGCGTCCCTGCAACACCTCGCCTGCCCCCTGCTCTATCACCGCCCCGGCGCCGATGAGACCGTTTCGGCCGAGTCCATCGAGGCTTTGCAGGCCGCTGCGCAGGAGCATGGAAAGCGGCTGGACGTCGCCCTCTACGAACAGGCTCCCCACGCCTTCTTCAACGACCAACGGCAGGACACCTACCGGAAGACGGATGCGGCGGCCGCCTGGGACCGCACCGTTCAGTTTCTCAATGAATGCTTGAAGCAAAATCCTTAACACATTGTTTTTCAACAATGTCTTGACGCCTTTGACTCGTCGTCCATGACGCCGATCCTCCCGCGGTTGTACCAGACAGTCCCGCCTCGCCAGCGGCTCCGACTCCTTTCTATAGCGATGGGATTGGTCCTGACCGCGACTGCTCTGTGGCCCGGCGAGACGGCCTGGGCGGCCGATGACAAGCCCCTGTGGCCTCCGATCGTCGAACGGCATAACGACGCGCTCGGCAGCCTCTCGTCCGAGAGCGACGCCCGGGTCCTGTTTCTCTCGACCCTCGCGCCCGCCCTGAATCTCAAAGACCTGCCCCTCCTGGCCCCCAAACGCCAGGCGGCCAAGAACCAGATCGACGAGCTGCTGACGACGGAATTGACCGACGCCGCCGCCCGGTTGACGTCGGCCCTGGCGGCGGAGCGGCTGGCCCGGCAGCTCGAGGCGGCGGCGTCAGGCCTCGACGCGCCGGCACTGCTCGCGGCCCTGCAACGCAGCACGACCCAGCAACGTTGGTTGCTGGCCGACCAGACCAGGCCGGACTTGGCCCAGGCCCTGACGATGGCCCAGGCCGATCCGCCGGGCAGCGCAGATCCGCCGGACCGGTTGGCCCGCCTGGCAGCACAGGCCGTCCGCGCTCAAGCAGAAGCCGAAACGGCGGCGAACGAAGCCTGGGCTCGGCTTGCGCAGTGGCGGGACCGGGCACGCGAGTTGCGCGGGCTCGCACGGCTCTGCGGATCGTGGCATTGGACCGTGCACAATCATCAGAACCATCAAGACCACAAGCTCGTGATGGTCTTCGACCCACCGGTGGGAATCCGGTCCGCCAACGGGCCATCCACGCCAACGGGCGCCGAGGCCGGCGCGTCTCGGGCGCTGCGCCCTTCGAAGATCGTCGTCCTCGGCGATGCGCTCTATCTGCGGTGGGAACAGGGCGGCACGTTGCAGGAAGACAGTTTGTTGTTCGTCGGCGAAGGCCAGCGGATCGAGGGCAGCTTCGTCACCTCGTCAGGCGCCTGGGGTTCGATCACGGGCAAGCGCGCCGCGGCCTGTTCGTTCGGCAAATAACGCCGCCGGCTCAACGCGCATGAGGCGTGCGCGGTTGGCGCAGCGCCGCGGCGGCCAGACAGCCCCAGCCCACGATGAAGGAGAGTCCGCCCAGCGGCGTCACCGCGCCGAGCCAGCGGGGCGCGCCGAAGGTCAGGGCGTAGAGACTCCCGGAAAAGAGGGCCACCCCGGCGAGAAAGGCCCATCCGGCCACAGTCGCCGACCGCTCGGCCCGTCCCGCCCAGGGAAGGCCGCCGGCGATGAGCAGCGCCAGAGCATGATACATTTGGTAGCGGGCGCCCGTTTCGAACACCGCCAGCAAATCCGGCGTCACCAGCGCCTTCAGGCTATGCGCGCCGAACGCGCCGGCCGCCACGCCGAGTCCCCCCAGCACCGCCCCGCATATGACGAACGTCCGACCGGCCATCGCCTTCCGCCTCCCTGCTCGCGATCCTCCGTCGTGCGCCGAAGCGGGGCGCACTCCACCATGCCGGGCGAGGTCTGTCAAGAGCCAGGAGCAGACGGCGCGGGCGGTTGGACTCAGTCGGTATGCACGATGATTTCGACGCGCCGGTTCTTGGCCCGGCCCTCGGGCGTGTCGTTGTCGGTAACCGGTTTGACCGGGCCGTAGCCGGCGGCGGAAAAGTACACGGGGTTGACCCCGTACACTTCCGTCAGCACCCGCACCACCATCACGGCGCGCGCCGAGGACAGTTCCCAGTTCGAGGGGAACTGGGCCGTCTGGATCGGCACGTCGTCGGTATGGCCTTCGACGCGGATGGACGCGATCGTCATGCCCTCGCTGGGATGGAGCAAGGGATCGGCCAGGGATTCGAGCAAGGGCAACGCCTCGGGACGCAGGTCCGCCCGCCCGGATTCGAACAGCGTGCTGTCGCCGATCGTGATGACGATTCCCTCGTCCTTGCTCAGGAAGGCCGGCGGCTTGGCGGCCGAGACGGGCGCGAGTTGTCCCTTCATGATCGCCACCGCCGTCTGCAAGCGCTGGACGAACTGCGTCTTCGGCCCCATCTGCGGGATCAAGGACGATTTGAAGTCGCCGATGTCGATTTTGCTGTGCGTCTGCGGCGGCGAGGTGACCGGATGGAGCGCGGCCTGGATGGATTCGCTGACGGTCCGAAATTTTCCCTCGTTGACCGAGGAGACCGAATACATGACGACGAAGAACGCGAACAGGAGGGTGATGAAGTCCGCGTAGGACACCAGCCACCGTTCGTGATTTTCGTGTTCTTCGTGTTTGTGCTTCTTGGCCATGCGCCCCGCGTCATTTCTTGTCGTGCCCGCTGCGCTGGTCGTGCGGCAGATAACTTTCCAATTTCTCCTGCAAGGTCCGGGGATTTTCGCCCTGCGCCAATCCGACCAGCCCTTCGATCAGCATGGTTTGCGTCGCCGAGACCTGCTTGAGCTTCAGCTTGATCTTGTTCGCCAGCGGCAGGAAAAACAGGTTGGCCGCACCGACGCCATAGACCGTCGCGACGAACGCGACCGCGATGCCGCCGCCCAGTTTCGAAGGGTCGGCGAGATTTTCCATCACGTGGATCAGGCCCAGCACCGCGCCCAGGATGCCGACGGTCGGCGCATAGCCGCCCGCCGCTTCCCAGACCTTCGCGGCGTTCATCCCTTCTTCTTCCTGATGCTCCACCTCGATTTCGAGGATGCCCTGGATGACCTTCGCGTCCGTCCCGTCCACGATCATCTGCACGCCTTTGCGGAACAGCGGATCGCCGATGGTCTTGAGCTTGCCTTCCAGCGCGAGGAGCCCCTGCTTGCGGGAGATGTTGGCCAGTTCGATCAATTGCGCGATCGTCGCCTTGCCGTTGGTCTTCGGGTCGAACAGCGCCATCGACAGGGCGGTCACGCCCTTCACGATCACCGCCATCGGGTTCTGCACGCAGATCGCGCCGATCGTGCCGCCGATCACGATGATGAACGCGGTCAACTGAAGGATGGAGCCGATGTGGCCGCCCTCCAGCGCCTGTCCGCCGAGAATCGACCCGATCGCGATGACGACCCCCGCAAGGGTCATGATATCCATAGAGCCCGCTCCTCCATGTTCGCCGCCAGCAACGGACACCAACCGAGATGAACCGACGCACGCGGACCCGGCGCGCCTCCGCGTGCTTGCATACGACTACCAAGTCTGTTATGAGACCGCCGTCGGCCCACCTACTCGCCAGGAGGTTCCATGACGCCAGTCGAAAGCCTGATGCTCGACGCCAAGCAAGCGATCCTCGAAGAACAGCACCGCCGCTTCCAGTCTCTGCAACAGGAAGGACGCGTGCAGGAGGCCTTGCAGCAATTCCAGACGACGTTGAGCTGCGCCTCCGATCTCCTCAATGACTCTCTCGGCGTGTTGCAGCGAATACTTGAGGCGCGCCAGCGGCCGGGCGTCGGGTCGTCCCCCCTCCCCCCGGCCCGCGACTAGGCTGCGACCGGCACGGCGTCCTCCTGCGGAAGGAGCAGCCGTTGCAGGTCGAGGAGGGTCAACAGCCGGTCTTGGAGCCGCCCGACGCCTTGGGTGAACTCGGCGCCGGCGGCATTGCCGAGCGCCGGCGCCGCTTCGATGGCCCGCTGCGGCACGCGCAACACCTCGGAGACCGCATCTACCACCAGCCCGACGGCCTTTCCCCGGACCGTCACCACCACGATCCGCGTGCTGACGGTCCGTTCGATGTCCGCCATGCCGAGCCGGCGGCGCAAGTCCAACACCGGGACGATGCGTCCGCGGAGGTTGATCACGCCTTCGACGTAGCCCGGCGCCTTGGGCACTTTGGTGATCTCCACCATGCGGATGATCTCCTGCACGCTCAGGATATCGACCGCATATTCTTCCCCGCCGATGCGACAGGTGACGAGCTGGAGAAACGACTCGCCGGCGGTTTCCGCGTCGTCGTTCGCCGTGGGGAGCGGCACCTCCGCTCCCCGCTGTGCCTGATGTGTCATGGCGATCACCTTAGGCCTTCCGCTTGTCGCCGGACGCAATCTTGAACCCGCCGACGATGGTCTGCAGTTCCGTCGCGAGCACGCTGAGGTCGGAACTGGCTTTGGCCGATTCGCCTGCCCCGCCGGCCGACTCCTTGCTGACCCGCGCGACGTTTTCCAGGTCGCCGGAAATCTGCTGCGTGGCGACCGACTGCTGCTCCGCCGCCACCGCGATCAGCCGGATCATGTCGGCCGTCTGGGTCACCCGTTCTGCGATGGTCGCGAGCGCCTCGCCGGTCTTGTTCACCAGATCGACGCCGCTGGTCACCTTCTGGGTGCCTTCGTCCATCGACGCGACGGCGCCCTTGGTGTCCTGTTGAATCTGCCGGATCATGTCGCCGATTTCCCGCGTCGCCTTGGTCGTCCGCTCGGCCAGCTTGCGGACCTCGTCGGCCACCACAGCGAACCCGCGGCCCTGCTCCCCGGCCCGCGCGGCTTCGATCGCCGCGTTCAAGGCCAGCAGATTCGTCTGGTCGGCGATGTCCTCGATGACCCGCACGATCTCGCCGATCTGGTCGGACGATTTGCCCAGGGTCGCGATGATCGTGGCCGACTGGGAGACGGCGTCGGAAATCTGCTGCATGCCGGAAATCGTTTCTCTGACCACATCACGACCTATCTTCGCCGTCGTCACGGCCTCTTGGGCAATGCTCGCGGCCTTGCCGGAATTCTGGGCGACTTCCCCGACCGTGGCGTTCATTTCTTCCACCGCCGCCGCCGTCTGCGTCGTCCGAGACGTCAGGCCCTCGGCGCCCTTGGCCATCTGCTCCGACGTGGCGGAGAGTTCCACGGAGGCCGCCGCAACCTTATCCGTCACGTGCGCCACTTTACCGATCATGCCTTGCAGTCTTTCGATGAAATGATTCATGTAGCCGGCCAACTCGTTGACTTCGTCCTTGCCGCTCACCGGCATGCGCTTCGTGAGATCTCCCTCGCCCTCGGCGATGTCGCGGGTCAAGGTCGTCATGTGCTTGAGCGGCATGACGACGATGACCTTCAACAGGATGTACATCACGATCAGGATGGCGGCCACGACCCCGGCCAAGGTGCCGACGGTCTTCAGGAAGGAGGCATTGGAGGCCTCGATCGCTTTCGCCATCGGAATGGTAACGCTGATGCCGCCCACCACCTCGCCGATCTTCTTGTCCGTATGGCAGCCGATGCAGGCGGCCACCGATGCCTTATCCGGCGTGACGCGGCGGAACATCGGATCGCCGTTGACGGTTTCCGTACGGGCATAGGAATCTGCGCCAGACATGATCGCTTTTATGGCCTCTTCCTCGAAGGTGCCTTTCGGCGCGTTGGCCGGGTTCAGCGGCGTTTGGCTGATCAGGCGCGCGTTGAAGATGCCGTCCTTCGCCAACGTCTCACCGATCTCCCGCATGGCCGTCGCCGGGAAGGGTACGGCCTTGGGATTGTCCGCATGGTCTTTCGAGAAAGTCAGGTCAGACTTCGATGATTGCTTGATTCTCGAGACGTAGGTCCTGGTGATATAGGCTCTCGTCACTTCCAGTTGCGCCTGAATGACCTTGGCCCGGCCCTCCAGCATGAACAGCAGCTTGGCCTGCTCCTGCCGATAGACCAGCACCATGCCGACACTTGTCACGGCGACGGCGACGGCGACACAGAGAATGAGAAACTTGGGTCCTATCGTCAGATTGCGAAACATGGCTCCTCCCTCCTTGGCGTGCATGTGACGCGCCCATACGCGTCCCATCGGTCCCGCGAACTGCGCTTCGACTTTCAGATCATGTTCATCACTTCACCGGCGATCTGGGACAAGGGCACCACCTTGTCCGCCAGCCCGGCGTCGACGACCGCCTTCGGCATGCCGTAGACCACGCATGTGGCCTCGTCCTGGGCGATCGTCCGTCCCTTCGCGCCCTTGAGCGCCTTCATGCCTTCCAGCCCGTCATGGCCCATCCCGGTCAAGATCACCCCGATACCCCGGTTCGGATAGACTTCCGCCACCGACTGCAACATGATGTCTGCCGACGGCGCGTGCAGATGATTTTCCTTGTTGGGCGCCAGGGCGATTTCCACGTCCAAGGCCCGGCGCCGCGCCACCCGCATCTGTAGGCCGCCCGGCGCGACAAGCGCCACGCCCGGCGTCACCACCTGGCCTTCCTGCGCCTCCTGCACGGAGATCTGGCAAATCTGGTTCATCCGCTCGGCGAAGGGCTTCGTGAAAAACTTGGGCATGTGCTGCACGATGAGCACGCCGGCCGGCAGGTCTTTCGGAAAAAGCGGCAAGACCTGCTGGAGCGCCTGAGGCCCGCCTGTCGAGCAGCCGATAGCGATCACCCGCTGGCCCCGCGTCACGTTCATGAACGACCGGGCCGGCGCCGCTGCAACCGGCGTCAGACGCTTCGTCAACTTGCCGGCCATCCCGGCCGCCGTGATGACTTTGACGACGAGTTCCTGCTGGATCGCCGTGATGTTGGTTGCCACCCCGTCCAGGTGCTTGGGCAGGTAATCGACCGCGCCATGTTCCAGCGCCGTCAAGGTTTCCCGCGCGCCTTCTTCCGTCAGCGAGCTGACCATGACGACGGGCGTCGGCCGTTGCACCATGATGCGCTTGAGCGCCTCCAGACCGTTGACGCCCGGCATTTCTACATCGAGCGTCACCACGTCGGGGCGCAGATCGAGTGTCTTCCGGACGCCTTCTTCGCCGTCCCGTGCCTGCCCGACCACATCGAGGCGGGGATCGGAGGCCAGCATGACGCTAAGCGTCTTCCGCATGAAGGCGGAATCGTCGACGACCAGCACTCTGATCGGAGGCTTACCCATCACGTCCCCTGCAAGTACCTGGCGATTTTTTCGGACAAGATTTTCGGATCGAACTTCGTGACGTAATCCGTGGCCCCGACGGCCGTTCCCTTCTCGACGTTGCACGTGCCGGTCAGCGAAGAATGCAGTACGATGGGAACGGCGCCGAAGCGGCCGTCGGTGCGGATCTGTTTGGTCAAGGCGAAGCCGTCCATCTCCGGCATCTCGATGTCGCTGAGGATCAGTTGCACGTCGTCCGTGACCGGCCGGCCCTCGGCCTGCGCCTTGTCGGCCATGCCCTTGAGCAGCTCCCAGGCCTCCCGGCCGGTCGTGGCCTGCTGAAAGATCACGCCCAGTTTTTCCAGCGTCTTTCTGATCTGCGTGCGGGCCACGAGCGAATCGTCGGCGTAGACGACGTGTTTGGCTTTCAAGGCTGCATGGCCGCTCACGCCGCCGTAGACCTCGTCGTCGTCCCGCGGACAAATGTCGGTCAGCAGTTTTTCCACGTCCAGGATCAACACCGTCCGCCCGTTGTCGAGCGTGGTGACGGCGGTCACCGAACCGCCCGCGCCGTTGTGCCGCATCAAGGCGGGCGGCGGTTTCACCGCGTCCCAGGAAATGCGGATGATGCGATCGACGCCGGCGACGTGCAGCCCCTGCAGGCTCTGGTTGTATTCCGCGACGACGAGCTTACCGTCCGCGGCGTCCGGTTCCGAACCGGTCGGCGCAATCTGCAACGCTTCCCGCAAGTTCACGACCGGCACCATACGGCCCCGCAGATTGGCCATGCCTTCGATCCGCCGGTCCGTTTCCGGTACCACGGTCAATTGCGGCATCTTCATGACTTCGCGAACCTTGAACACGTTGATGCCGTAGACCTCGTCGTTTCCGAGGCTGAACAGCAGCACCTCCATGCGGTTCGCCCCGGCCAACCGGGTCCGGGCATCGACTTCTTTCAACAACGTGGACATAACGCCTCCGAGCGGTTCGCCCCGTTCAGCCGACCCGCGCGTGTTGCACGAGTTCGCCGATATCGAGAATCAAGACCACCTTGCCTTCCCCGGTGATCGTCGCGCCGGCGATGCCCGGGATGGCGGCCAGATAGTCCCACATGGACTTGATGACCACTTCTTCCTGCGAGCGGAGCCGATCGACGACGATGCCGATCCGCCGGTCCCCCAACTCCACGACCACCACGTAAAACTTATCGAGCGCGGCATCCGTGGTCATGCGGATTTCCTCGGCCAGCCGGAACAGCGGCAGCACGCGCTCGCGCAGGTTCAGCACCTCACGGCCGTTGATCGTCTTGATGTCCTGCTGCGTGATCTTCACGGCTTCCAGGACGGAGCCGAGGGGAATCGCGAAGGTGGCCCGGCCCACTTCGACCAGCAAGGCCTGAATAATCGCGATGGTGAGCGGCAGCTTGATCGTGATCAGGCTGCCTTTACCCGGCTCGGACGCCAATTCCACCGTGCCGTTGATGCGCCGGATGTTGGTTCGGACCACGTCCATGCCCACGCCGCGTCCGGAAATGTCGGACACCTGCTCGGCCGTGCTGAACCCCGGCAAGAAGATGAGCCCGAGCACCTCCCGGGTGTCCATCGCCGCGACTTCGGCTTCGGTTACCAGGCCCTTGGCCAGGGCTTTTGCCTTGATCTTCTCCACCTGCATGCCGCGGCCGTCGTCCTCGATGCGGATCACGATGCTGTTGCCTTCTTGGGACGCGGCGATCCGCACGACGCCTTCGGCCGGCTTCCCGGCCGCCGTCCGCGCGGCGGGCGGTTCGATGCCGTGATCGATCGCGTTGCGCACAAGATGCACGAGCGGATCGCCGATCTCGTCCGCCACCGACTTGTCCAGTTCCGTTTCTTCCCCATGCAGTTCCAGCCGCACCTGTTTCCCGACCTTTTGGGACAGATCGCGGACCATCCGCGGAAACTTGGCCAGTACCTTCCGGATCGGCAGCATGCGGGTCTTCATCACCGCCAACTGGAGATCCGTCGTCACGAGGTTGAGCTGGGCCAGCGTCTCGCTCAACTCCCGCACCTTAGGATCGGTCTCGTGCGATTGCTCCAGCGCGGCACCGAGCTTCATCATCCGGTTGCGGCCGAGCACCAACTCGCCGACCAGGTTCATGACCTGGTCCAGGCGTTTGGTCTCGACGCGGATCGTCTGGTCTTCCTCGGCGCTCTTTTTGGCCGGTTTCTCCTGCGTCTGTTGCTTTTGCAGCGCCGAGTCCAGCGTCCTTTCGTTGATCGCCTCCATCTGGACAAGAATTTCGCCCAAGGGCGTCTTCTGCTCCTGCCGATCGAGGGCTTCGATGACTTGCTCTTTGGTGACGATGCCCTCGTTGACGAGGATTTCGCCGAGTTTCGGCTGGGGCGCGGCGGGGGCGGGAGCGGACGCGGCGGGCGCCGCGACTGGCGTCGATGCGGGTGCGGAAGCGGCGAGGTCCTCGCCGAGGCTCAAGACCAGATCCAGCTTGTTGGCCACGATGTCCGTGGCCACGTGTTGGTCCGTGCCGGATTGGCTGATGTCGTCCATGATGAGCTTGACGACGTCGATTGTCTCGAGGATGACGTTGATCACCCCCGGCGTCACCGACATGTCGCCCTGGCGGAGCTTGTTCAGCACGCTTTCGGCCCGGTGGGTCACATCCACCAGCCGCGTAAAGCCGAGAAAGCCCGCCGAGCCCTTCATACTGTGCATGGCCCGGAATATTTCGTTCAGCAGTTCGATGTTGTTGGGATCGGCCTCCAAGGTGACGAACCGCTGATCCAGCAGTTCGATCATCTCGCGCGATTCCGCAAGGAAATCGCTTCGAATCTCCGCCATTTCGTCATCCATCGACGCCTCCGTATCTCCCGATTCTTCGGCCCCGCTCGCCCGAGATGGGTGGCGCGTCGAATCACCGAAGACCGCGTGTAGCCCGCATCCGATGCGTTATTTGAGTCCGAATTCCCCCAAGATATCGTCCACCAGGTCCTGCTTGAGCGCCGTCGTCTTCGAGGCTTCCAGCTCCTTGAGCATGACGTCGGCTTTGGACGTCGCCGCGGCGGCGACACCGACTTCCTGCGGCCGTTGCCCGAACGTCACGATGGTCTCGAGCAGTTTGCGCTGCACGTCTTCGACGATCGTCACGATCTTCTTGACGCGCTGGCCCACCAAATCCTGGAAGGACAGGGACGTCATGATCTCCAGCAGGCGCTTGTCGTCGTCGGCCAGCACGGCCTGGATCGACGCGATGTGCGCCCGCGCATCCGGCGTCAGTTGGCCGCCCGACGGCGTCGCCGCGAGTTGCTCCAAGGCCTTGAGAATGGCCTGCCGGCTGTCCTGAATCCGTTCGGCCAGTTCCATCACCTTGTGCGTGCCGGTCTCCGTCATCGTGCGGAGGTCGGACAAGTGCACCGACACCTGCGGTAAGGCCCCCAAGGTGGCCTGGCCGGAGGGATCGATATCGGCAACCGTGCGGACGGTCTGATTGATGAATTGGCTGACTTCGACGATTCTCTGATAGAGCGACTGTTCGTAGGTTTCCACGCGATCCTCTCGACGATCCGATACGTGCGCTGCGACGGCGGCCTGTCCGCTACTTGAAAATCTTCCCCATCTTGTCCTGCAAGGCTTCGGCCGTGAAGGGCTTGACGATGTAGTTGCTCACGCCGGCCTGCACGGCCTCGATGATATTTTCCTTCTGCGCTTCGGCCGTGACCATCAAGACGGGAAGATGCTTGAGGGCCGCATCGGCCCGGATGGCCCGCAGCATGTCGATACCCGTCATCACCGGCATGTTCCAGTCGGACACGACGAAGCCGTAGGTGTCGGCCTTGAGCTTGTCCAAGGCCTCCTTACCGTTTTCGGCCTCTTCGACGTTCGCGAAGCCGAGCTGCTTCAGGACATTGCGGACGATGCGGCGCATCGTCGACATGTCATCCACCACCATAATTTTCATGTTTGGATCAGCCGGCATGGTTCCTAACCTCCTTCTGGTGCTAACCGTGGGCAACGACCTTCAATGTTCACAGTCGGATACAGATTATTTCGGCAGACCCCCTCTAAAACCTGAGTGCCCTTACAGGAAAAATCGGCCCCCTTACGCTTTTTGATAGATGACCGACCGGCTGGCATGGATCCGCTTCAACCGGGGCGCCGCCTGGTGCAAGGACTCGGAAAAGCCGATCACGAGATAGCCCTGCGGCTTCAACGCATCGGCCAGGTTGGCAACGATCCGCTCCTTGGCCTTATCGTCGAAATAAATCAGGCAGTTCCGACAGAAGATCGCGTCCATGCCCCGGATCAGCTTGATGCGCGCCGCATCGTAGAGATTGAGATTCAGAAACTTGACCATCCGCTTGACCTGTTCGGCGAGGGCATATCGCCCGTCGACCGCGGCAAAGTATTTCCTCAGCAGCGGCGGCGGCACGTTGCGGACGGCGTAGGAACCGTAGACGGCCTCGCGTGCCTGCGCCAGTGCGGTCTCGCTGATGTCCGTGCCGACGATCTCGATGGTCCATTTCGCCAGCGCCGGCATCTCCAGCAAGAGCATCGCCAAGGTGTAGGGTTCGTCTCCCGTGGAACAGGCCGCGCTCCAGATGCGCAGGCGCATCTCGGACCGATTGGCCTGCAACACGGTCGGCACGATCGTCTGGGTGAAGGCCTGCAGTTGAGGCTGGTCGCGGAAAAAGAAGGTTTCGTTCGTGGTGATCAGATTGAACAGTTCGGTGAGTTCCTTGTCCCGCCAGGCATCGTATTTGAGCAGGTGGTAATAGTCTTCGAAGCTCCCACAGCGCCGCTCCCGCAGCCGTGTCTGCAAGCGCCCTTCGAGAATGTATTTCTTGGAGTCGGCGAAATGGATCCCGCTCTGTTCGTAGATGAGCGTGCGGAGCTGCGCAAACGTCTCGTCCGTCAAGGCGAGGCCGGATGCCGCCGCCGGCCGTGCGGCGCAGAAAGGTTTCTGCTGTATGCCGTGGCTCATCGCCTCATGCCCCAAGACACACCGCACGATCGGCGGGTGCGGCCCGTCCGACGGCCTTTCCCGGAAACGTTTACGCGATGCGCATATCGGCCATCACGGCCGTGGACCGGGTGTGCAGCCAGTCCTGGACATCGCGCTTCACGAACCGCCAGTGTTTGCCGATTTTGGAGGCCGGCAATTCGCCGACGCGGGCCAGCTTGTAGACCGTGGACTTGGGCACCCGAAGGAATCGGGCCACGTCCTGCACCGTCAGGACCTCGTCCACCGCCCCTGGCCGTTTCTCGGCGCTCGTGCCGGTTGCTGCGACTATCGTATCGTTCATGGCAGATGCTCTATCGGTCGCTCGCAGGCTTGACTTGAGACACGTCAGTGGCTCCGCGCATAGACCCCGCTCATATGCCTCGCCCGCAGCCGGTCGGCCTGCGCGCGCAGAATGTGCCGGATCAGCCGCTCCCGGTCGTCGGCCGTGATCGTCGTGAACCGGACGGCCGTGGCGTAGGATCCGTCGATCTTCCGCGCACCCTGCCGCGACGGCGCCACACGCACGACCTCGCTCGAGGTCCGAATCGGCACGAACGGCGGCAGCACGAGCCGCAGTTCCAGGACCGACCCCGCCTCGACGCGGCGAGCCATGTCGAAGCAGACGCCGCCGCCGCTGACGTTCACGTCGGTCAGCCGTGGCAGCAACACATGCTGCGGGCTCATGCGCGCCAAGGCTTTGAGCAGCAGTTCCAGCGTCCAATCCACTTTCATCAACCAGGGGAGCAACACCGAGTCCTGCAACGACTCGGCCCCCGCATCGGCTTGCCATCGGGCGGCCAAGTCGGCCGTCGGCTTGCCGACGAAGGCCGTGATGGCGTCGTTCGCCGACTCCGGCGAGGCCGTCAACCCGCCTTCCGGCGCCTCGCCCGGCAGCCAATACTCCAGCAGCAGCCGGTCGTCGATGCGCAGCAATTCACGCCGTTCGTCGGCGTCGGCCGCCGTGCCGGCCAGGTCCCGTGTCGGGCTCGCGATTCCTCGTCCCATCTCCGTAGCGCCCCTCCTTGTCTGCGTTCTTAATGCCCGTGCTGCCCGGCCCGGCACAGCTCGGGTTCATTCAGCCCAGCCGGGACTGCATCGGTATCCGTCGTCTCCACGCGGTTGCGGCCGGACGCTTTCGCCCGGTACAAGGCGCTGTCCGCACGCGCGATCAGTCCTTCCACGGTGACGACCCGCGGATCGGGGGTCTGGGCCAGCCCGATGCTGACGGTCAAGGCGATGCGGGTCCCATCGACCGTGAAACGATGCCGCGACACCGCCTCCCGCAGGCGATTCGCCAGAATCTCCGCCTGCGCCAAGTCCGTGCGCGGCAGGATGACGGCGAACTCCTCCCCCCCGTAGCGGGTGGCGACGTCCACGGTGCGAATGCCTTGAGTGATCAACCCGGCGACGTCCCGCAGCAGCCGGTCTCCGGTCAAATGGCCGAACCGGTCGTTGACGGCCTTGAAATGGTCCACGTCGAGCATGAGCAGGCACAGCGGCGTGCGATAGCGCACCGCCTCGCGATACTCGCGCGTCAGGATATTGCCGAAGGCCCGGCGGTTGGGCAGATCGGTCAATCCATCGGTCATGGCCAGATTCTCGAGCCGCTGGTGCGCGTCGGCGTTCCGTAGCGCCAAGGCCAGCGAGGTCGTCATGGCTTTCATCAATTCGATTTCATGGGCGTCGAACGGCTCGCCGGCCAGCCGTTCGACCCGCAAGAGGCCGCACGGCTCGTTGACGACCGTCAGCGGCAGGTCCAGCACCGCCGCATGCGCTGCCGGACCTGCCTGGCCCACCGTCGGCGCATTGGCGATCAGCAGGGCCTGGCGCGCGCGCTCCGCCGACGCCGCGTCCACGTGCGCCGAGGCACGAATCCAGGCCAGGCGCGGCGTCAGCCAGAGGATCCCGAGCAGATCGAATTGGACGATGGCGGCCAGCCGCTCGCCGAGCGCCCGAACGATCTCGTCCGGCTCCGTCGTGCGAGCGAAGAGCTGGCTCAATTCGTTCACCAACACCAAATGCCGGTTCCATTGCCGCAACGAATCGCGCTCGCGCGCCAAGTCCCGATTGGCTGTTTTCAACTGCGACGACAATTCCTGTACTTGCAGATACGACCGCCGGACATCGAGCCCCTGCCGCACGGCTTCTTCCAGCCGCCCCGGTTTGACCGGCGTCGTCAAATAGTCGAAGGCTCCGGCCCGCAAACAGGCGGCCGTGCGTTCCGCGCCAAGATCGCGTCCCACGACAATCAAGCAGGCGTCGGGATGCGTCAGCCGCAGCCACTCCAAGAAAACCGGGGCCTCGCCTCCCGTTCCTCCCACGTGGCACACCACCGCTTCGACCGAGCCGGCCGGCCCATCCGATTCGGCGATCACGGCATAGCCGGCCTCCGCCAATCGATCGGCGCACCGCCGCCGAAACCGCGGTGAGGCGCTCAGGATCGTGACGGTGCCAGGATGCTCGCTCCCTTGTCCCATTCGGACCGTTCCTTTCATGACCCGTTCGTGGCCGATGCGGCTCGGCATGTCTGACTCGAAGGCAGAACTCTAGCAAGGGTCGCGCCACGAACTGGCAAACGGACGGCCGAAGGAGAAACGCGGCTAAGGCATTGCAAGAAGTACCGGGCGAACTGCACGGATAACGTCGACAATCTCTGTCGGCTGGTCAAAAAGCCCGTCAGCGAGGCCGCAGCAAGCGAGGAGGCGAGCCGTACACCGGCCAGTACGTTGAGGCTCCGAGCGATGCGACCTGCCTGCGCGAAGCCGCCGCTTCGCTTCGGCGAAGGCAGGGAACAAAGCTGGCGGGCTTTTTCAACAGCCGACTAGGCAGCTTTTTCCCGGTGGGGTCGGAGCAGGTAGGCAGATTGTCAATAGGCCGTCGTGCCGCCAGATTCCTGGCGACCGGCGGTTTGGGACGAGCGGCCCGTTCCGCCTTGGCCCTTGTGCAGTCCGCGGGCTTCCGAGGAAATGGAGACCCGGTCCTTGCGCTCGGCCGGCGGCGCGTCGGCAGGTTTGGCCTCCGGCGGGTCGAGGTTCAGGACGCGCTGGTAGGTCCGCACGAGATTATGGATTTCTCCGAGAACCATCCCTGTCGCTCGCTTTCAGAAGGCGATCCATCACCCTCCGGCTCCATCACATCTTACTTCTCGCTTCTCACTTCTTACTTTTCACTTCTTACGTCCTCATCCCTGCTGATCGAGTCGCCGCCGCTCCGCCGGCACCGCATACCCTTCGCGCGCGATGCGTTTCGTCAAAGCCAACCGGCGCTCCAGGCCGGACGCCTCGGCCAGCGATTGCGCAAGCGCCGCTTGGGCGACGCGGATCCGCTCGGCGATCGCCCGATCCATGGCGTTCAACGCATCGGCGTAGCCGGGAATACCCGCAGCTTCCCCGACCCGCGGCTCCCGTTCGCGGTAGCAGGCGGCGACGCGATCCCACCGTCCCTGCTCCGCCGCCTCGAGCGCCCGTCGGGTGATCGCCGCCAGATCCTCGGCCTGCCCGGCTTCCACCGGTCAGCCTCCAACGGCCTGCGGCAACGCCTGTTGCTGTTTCGCCACCTGTTCCCAGGCTTCGCGCAACGTGGACAGGCAACGGATGGGGCCGTCGATCCGGGCCGCTTCGTGCTTGACGTTCGCCTGCGTGAGTTCGTCGGTCACGTAATCGTAAATCCGCCGGAGCGACGTCGCGATGTCCCCGCCCCGCTCCATGTCCAACACGTTCGAAAGCTCGGCAACGATGGTGAGGGCGCGTCGGAGGAAGCGGGCCTTGTCCGCCAGATTGTTCTGCAGGATGCCCGTCTGGGCCAGCTTCATAGACTGCAACGCCCCGTCGTACAGCAGCACGACGACCTGCACCCGCGACGCCGTCAGCACCTCGGTCTGCCGATACTGGCTCACTCCGTAATTCATGACCTGCCTCCCGAATCCGTCCGGTTGTCCGCGCCCCGCCCCGTCCTCATGACTGGGCGTTCAAAAAGCTCGTCTGCGTCTGGATCTGCCGGAGGAGCCGGTCCAGGGCCGCGTATTGCTGCTGCAAGCGGGCCTGGTACGCGCTGATGCGCTCCTCCTTGGTCCGAATCTCGTCCGTCAGGTCGTCGACCTCGTCCCGCAGAGAATTTTTCCGCAGGGTCAGCGCGCCGTTCTCCTGGTCATCCAGGAAATCCACGGCGTCGTAGACGCGCTCGGCCACGCCGGTCGTGGCCGTTTGGCCGATGAACAGGTTTTTGACGGCGGTATAATTGTCCGTCAGCGCCTCGTCCAGCATCGCCTCGTCCAGCGTGATTTTTCCGTCCTGGCCGGTCTTGAAGCCGATCTCGCCGACCGTCGTGTAGGTCGTCAGGCCGCTGACCACGTCGTCGAGTTCGTCCCGCAGCGTGGTCACGATCGTACGCGCAGCCGTCTCCCCCACGAAGAGCCCCTTCGCCTTGGTCGCCGCATCGTACGTCGTCCGGTCGTTCACGAACCCCACGATGTCGTTGTAGGCGGTGATCAAGGACTTGACGTTGGTCTTGAGCGCCGCCGTGTCGCGCGCCACGTTCACGGTGACCGTGCCGGCGCCGGTGGTTTCCTTCAGCGTCAGCGTGACTCCGCTGATCGCGTCGTCGAACGTGTTGGAATCCCGCTGGATCGTCACCGGATTGAGGGCTTGATCGCCCACCTGGATGATCGAGTCCTGCGCGGCCTGGAGCGTGTCCGTCCCGCCCGTGCCGCTGGCATTGAGCAAGTCCAATGTCGTCCCGTCCGCCACGATCGTGATGGCATTGTCCGCCCCGGTGTTGTTCGACGTCATCACCAAGCGATAGGCGGGGGTCGCCGGCGTGCCGGCATTGACGATCGACGCGTTGACGCCCGCCCCCAGATTGTTGATCTCGTTCTTCAAATCCTCCAGCGTCGCCGTCGCACTCAGCGTGATCGTCTGATTCGAACCCGTCCCGACTTTGAACGTGAAGGTCGCCGACGCGCCGCTGACGATGTCGGTCGTCTCGGCGGCTGTGGCCTTGGCCGACTTGTTCGTGATCGAGTGGGCCGTCGCCAACTGCGTGACCTTGACCGTGTAGGAGCCGGGCGTCGCCGTAGACCCGGCCGTGACACCCAGCGCGTCGGTGTCCGTCACCGAGGCCGTGTTTTTGTCGTAGGTCGAGCTGGACCGAAGCGCGTTGGCCGCCGATTGCAGGGCCAGCAGTTTCGTGCCCAGCGTGCCGTAGTCGGTCATCCGGGTCTGGGCGGTCTTTTTCGTCCCGTTCAGCCGCTCGACCGGAATCCGCTCGAGCGACACCAATTGCGAGACGACCTGGCCGAAATCCACGCCGTTGCCGAGCCCGCCGAAACTGACCGCCATCGCGTTCCTTTCGCCCCCGCTTGCGGGCGTCCCCGCAAATGAAACAAAGGGGCGCAGGGGCCCAGCCCTGCGCCGCCTCAGACTCTCCGTTCGAGGACCATGCCTCGATCGAGACTTTTCGCCACCTGAATGGCCTCGTCTCGGGGAAATTGCCGGACGACCTGTCCGGATTCCGTATCCACAACCTTGACGACGACGATGTCGAGGTCCTGATCCACCTCGAAATGCATCTGCCGGTCGTCCGCCGACTGCGGGCCGGCTACGGGCACCGGCTTGTCGCCGGCCCCATGGGCCGGCGCCGCGGTCAGGGTCAGACTTCCCTGGACGGGGCCGAAAGCTGTCGCCGTGGTGCTCATGACGACCTCCCGCCGTTATGCGGCGGCGGGCGCGGCCGGAGCCGCGCCCGCGCCGGTTCGGCTTACCGCAAGAGCGCCAAGGCGTTCTGCGGCAAGGAATTGGCCTGAGCCAGGATGGCCACGCCGGACTGCACCAACACTTGGTTCTTGGTGAAG
>FKKE01008690.1_pt1 | contig 24750 bp, 32 predicted proteins | sample 1106331 | NCBI WGS metagenome assembly FKKE01 (sample SAMEA3931202, study PRJEB13176) | freshwater metagenome | biome: Drinking water system; feature: drinking water; material: freshwater | place: China | collected 2013-02-06
CTATCCATTGAACGACGAGCGCAAAATTACCAACTTGAGTTTTGTATCATAGTCCGAACACGCGGGCAAGCACGTCGATCAAGGATTCTTCCTGATGGACCTCTGGAAGATACGCTTGGAGTACGCCTCGGACTTCGGCCGGCTTCTTATCGCCGAGAGGGATTTTGATGTGGGGGAGAAGCGTTTTTTTACTCTTGATACTCAGTTCCGAGTGTCCGTTCTCATGTTCGAAAATCCAGAATGATTCGAGGTGAACAAACTGGAACAGGCGCTTGCCGACCTGTACGCCCCGCTGGACGATCGCGAACTCGTATTCCTTCGGTCCGCGCGCCTGGTACATGATGACAAGAAAAACCACCAGTACCGCGAGTATCGCGAAGAGGAAATTGCCTGTTATGAGCGAGAAAAAAACCACCGCACCGCCAGCGATGCCAATGCCCCAATACCATGCATGCGATTTTTCTTCATGATGGAATTCAAGCGCTTTCCAGTGGAGCATGGGGGCAATCAGCTTTTCGTTGGGGGCCGGGATGGCGGGCGCGCTCTTCTTGAGATTGATGAGCTTATTGTNNTAGTATAACAAATTTTGGCAAACAAAAAAAACGAGGGCCGCGTTTCATACGCGGCCCGTTAGAAGGATGCTACTTCCTCTTGCGAAAAAAGGTGCACTACCATGCCGTCCTTCTCGTACTTCATGTATCCGATGATCTTTTTCTTCCCGAAAAGGATGGGTAGGAGTTGTCGATCGCCCGCCCACATTTTCGAGGGAAGACGGTTAACATCCATCGGGTACCAGGTGGGATTCCCCATCTCATCAGTTTCTTTCGCTTCAGAAGTCGGGTCTTTGAGAAGGTATACGTGGCACTTGAAGAGGGGTTCTTCGTATTTCCCGTCATCATTAGGGAAAAAGTAGTACATCTCTGCTACTTTTTCCAAATCTTCTGCTCGCGCAACTATCGAAGATTCCTCTCTCAGTTCGCGAAGGGCACCCTCTTCTGGCGTTTCCCATCGTTCGCCCTCGGGCGTCTGTACCTTCTTTATTTTTCCTCCATAGCCGTTCCACTTTCCTTCGCCGAAACCTTTCTTTTTTAATGCCAGGAGAATTTTCCCGTTTTGTAGGCAGAAGCACAAGGTCGATTCGTACGTCGGTTTATACTTTCGTGGTGCCATAATTTCCTCATATTGGGGGGGGTGAAAGGAGCCATTCGTTGCTGCTGGGAGTGTACTCGTTTTAAAAAGTGAGTACAAGAGCATTAAAAAATCCCGCAGACGGGATTTTAGACCGATAGGGGTTTCGGGGACCTGATGATCGCGTCCACCATTTCGAGTTCGTTATAGATGCCGGAGATGAGATCGATGTCCTTCGCTTCCGCAAGCGATGCCCAGCAGTATTCGACGGCATCTTCATCCAGCTTTACTTCGCCGGAGAGGTACGGCGCGTAGTAGCTCAACACGAGAACCGGAATGCCGTCCGGGCGGACAAATGTGAGATCGAGAAGATATTTCGGTTCGCCGATCGCGACATTCACCTCTTCGGCGACTTCGCGGAGAAGCGCCGTGCGCACAGCCCCGTACCATCCTCCATTTCCATGCGTCTGCGGCGTGCCGATATAGTCATCAGTCGTGAGGCCTCCGCCGGGCACTGTCCACTTGTTCGGGTGCACTTTCTTGCTGGCACTCCGCTTTGTCAGAAGGAATTTCCCCTCATCGTTGTAGATGATGCAGGTCGTCGCGATGCGGTGCGATTCCTTATCACGCATTTCCATGGTTCCAGTATGTCACCAATCCCTATCAATTCAAGAGAAAGCGGTTCGGGAACGGTTCTTGCAAACTCCCATGTTCAGACCGATACTTACATTGAAGTGAATAAGCTCGACGTTATCGTAGATCTGCAATATGGGGATTCAGGCAAGGGAAAAATTGCCCATTTTTTATGCAAAACGAAAAAATATACTCATGTCCTCCGCTATAACGGAGGAAGCAATGCCGGGCACACCATTTTCCACAACGGCAAAAAATTCGTCACTCATCAGGTGCCCGTCGGAGTTTTTTACGGGATAAAATCAATCATCGGAAGCGGATGCGTCGTCGATCCGGAGGCGCTTATGGCAGAAATCCAGACTCTCAAGGCTGCGGGGATCAAGACAAAAGGATTGGTTTGGGTTGCTCGTAACGCTCAAGTGGTGACTGCCGCTCACAAGAAAGAAGATTCGGGGGATAGGAAGATCGGGACCACCAAACGCGGCATCGGACCAGCGTACCGCGACAAGTATGCGCGCACAGGAGTGCGCGCCGAAAAGATACGTTCCTTGCGGCCGTATCTGATCGATACCTACAAGGAATTTCATGGCGCTCGCAATAATCTCGCGGTCCTTGCGGAAGGGGCGCAGGGTTTCGGACTCGACATCGATTGGGGCGATTATCCCTTTGTCACTTCCAGCCACTGCACGGTTGCCGGAGCGCTTCTCAATGGCTTTACGCCGAGAGAGGTTCGGAATGTGTGGGGAGTCGCCAAAGCATATGAGACCTACGTAGGGAAGAAAAAATTCGAGCCGTCGGATGCAATTTTCAAAAAAATCCGCGAAGTGGGCGAGGAATACGGCTCAACTACGGGACGTCCGCGCCAATGCAATTGGATGGATATCGATATTCTGGAACGCGCGGTAAAAATGAATGGCGTGACGCACCTTGTGTTCAGCAAGATCGATGTTTTGAACAGCGTCGGGGTCTGGAAAGTGCGAGTCGATAAAAAAGTTCGCGCGTTCAAAAATCAGAACGAAATGAAAAAATTCGTTACCAAGCATTTTTCTCCGCTCGGCATCGCCTCAAAAAATATCTACTTCTCCGAACGAAAAGACCGCATCTGAATAAATTGATAAATAAAATAAAAAGCCAGTCCTACTGACGGACTGGCTTTGCGAGACGTTATTTGTCAGTCATTTTGATAATCTCTCAGGAGCTTTCTTTTTTGTTTTCCTGTGAGATGAATTCCCAACTCTTCCAGTGCTCCGAACAGAATTTTTAGATGGCCATATTGCTGCAATTGTTCAATTTTTATCCAATTTCCCGTCCTTATAAATGACCATCTCATTATTACGTGCGCCGCCTTCATCCAGTGGATCACATGTTGCGGTCGACGAAAATTAAGAGGGTGTGTGACCGGGAAGTGTTCAATGATCATTCTCAACGAGATTTGCAAAGCAACTAACCGAAGAAATTCCCTAGCTTCTTTTGACAGTGAATCATGGATAGGTTTGGGCCTATGTATGGCATGTACCATCGGCATAATTCACCTCACAATTTAAGTTAAACGATCGGAATGTCTAAGAACTGCGTTCTTCCCGCCTTCGCTCGTCTTCTGCGGACTATGTCATGCCGAAGCCGAGCTACTGCGAGGCGAAGGCGGAGAGGGTGGGATTCGAACCCACGAGAGACTTTCATCTCTAACACCTTAGCACGGTGCCGCTTTCGACCGCTCAGCCACCTCTCCGGATAATTTTTATCAAACAAAATATCGTCCGAGCAGGTATCCAAGATAAACGAATACCAACCCCAATGCGTTGCTTACCATAACATTCAATAACGCAATTGAAAAGTCTCCATTTTTGAGAAGTGCGAATGTCTCAAACGTGTATGCCGAGAATGTCGTGAAGCCGCCGAGAATGCCCGCGACGAGAAAAAGTTGTGCCGAGAAGGGAAGCGCGTAGTATTCGCCGAGGGTGAGAATGAGCCCGATGAAGAACGAGCCGATGAGATTCACCGCAAGCGTTCCTGCGGGAAACGGAGTTTTGAAAAATGCCTGGACGGCGCCCGACAGGAGATACCGGAACGCCGCTCCGATCGACCCGCCGATGATGACATAGAGAATGCTCATGATGTTTTGATTTCAAGCGTGAGGGTTACCATATCCTTGTTTTGAACATTTTCCTCTTTTCGAATCTCAGACTTTATCGGAAGGAGGTACGTTCCTGTTTTCTTGTCGGGGAATATCGACGTTTCCCAGCGAGTCATTCCGATCTGTGCTGAAACGCAGAGCGAGCTCCATCCCCGCTTGAGCATGCTGAAATGTTTTCTGATGGTCTCCGATTGTTTTTTCGGTACGGTTATGAAATGCCAGCCCGCCATTCCGGGATAGAGCCAGACTCGAACCCGCATCGTGAATTTTCGGGCAATCATAGATACATTTTCCTATCTGCGGAGAAGATGTCCCGAAGTTTGAACCGAAACGGCTTAATTCCAGTTACGTGGAGATAATTATACGAAAATTGAGGCAAAGTTACCAAGAAACGCCTGATCTATTTGATATTCCTATCTTTGCTCGGAAGACTTACTAATTGCATTTATAATCGTATACTTTCGTTTATATGTATATACACGATTAAGCTAGAGGAATTATTTCCTCATTCTCACTATTAGGCTCCTCAAATTGATTTGAAAACTTTACTAACATCTCATCGCTGATTTCATGGTTTTTAGACAAATCGCGATTTTGTACTCCTTGAAGAAGTTTCGGTGCATCTTTTTTGAAATAAAGGAGTCTTACTTCTGCACCTTGACCTTGCATGATCTTTTTTACTTCTTCTCTTTCATTCTTTTTCCAAAATCCCCAATCCAAGATTACGGACTTGCCGTCTTTAATTAGTGAAATGGTTCTTTCCAAGAGCTTTCCTTTTATCTGTTTCTCAAACTCAGAATACTGCTCTAAGGAAAACTCTCTTCCAAACAATGCGAAAAGCTCTTCGTCCAAAGACAGGCGAACGGTATTCTCTTTTTCTAATTGTTTTGCGTATGTTGTCTTTCCAGATCCTGGCAGACCGCAAAGCAAATAAATAATCGGTCTTGTATTCATATAGTTTAGTTTGAATCCCCTTGCCCCTCATTTTATAAAATGTTGAGAACAAAGGCTAAAACTACTGGCGGAGACGATGGGATTCGGTCACGAGTCGTCTTACTGCAGCTCGGCGCTCGCGACCCCGACTCGCGGCTCGGCCTGCTGGCCTCGCACGCTCCGTTTTTCTCATCCCATCATACTCTCGCAGCATGCTTTACTCGGAGGCATAGCATGCCCCCTCGTAAACCATTGCGGAGACGGGAGGATTCGAACCTCTGACCCCGTAGCTGCGGGGTGATGATTATATACAGAGCGGAGGCGGGAGGATTCGAACCTCCGATACCCTTTCGGGTATAATGGTTTTCAAGACCATCCGTTTCAACCACTCACGCACGCCTCCAATTTTTACTGGCCTACTGTATCATTCTTTCTTCAATTTTGCGAGAGTTAGCGCGGATGATAACTTCTCCAAAGATTTCGCCATGGTTGGTACAGAAGAAAGATGAAGACGCCGACAAGCGCCGCATGCGCTCCCAGGAGAAAGAAGTAAATGAACCAGCACGTCTCCTTGGCGTAGAAATAGTATGGAAGTTTGTAATGACAGGCAACAAGGTCCGGCGTCATCTCCCGTTTCATTCGTTCTGCTTCCGCTTCACGCATGTACTCGGCGATTGTCGCATGCATGAATGTGAAGAATACTGCGAGCACGCCGACATACTCGATTGGATTTTTCTGATTAAAGTACGTAACAGCGAGCAGTGCGAGTAAGACGAGCGCGCTTTCGATCTGGTACGTCTTCCATCCGGAAAAATATTTAAGCTTTTCGACGATAAATACTGGAGCGTAGGAAATGTTTTGCATGGATAAAGGTTATTTTGCGAGGGTGATGGCAAATACCGATGATGCGCCCGCTCGTTTCAGCGCACGGGAGGCCTGATTGAGCGTTTCTCCAGTCGTCGCGACGTCATCTATCAATATGACATGTTTTTTGAAGATCGGGGTGGCGTCGCTGACGCGGAACGCGTCCTTTATATTAAGGATGCGCGCCTCGGTGTCCTTCATACCGACCTGCGGCTTGGTATTTTTGATGCGGATGAGCGAATCCGCAGGCGCAAGGGGAATATTAAGTTTCTCGGCGCAGGTTTTGGCGAGTAATTCGGACTGATTGTACCCGCGCTCGAGGAGGCGCGAGCGGTGCAGGGGAAGCGGTACTATTATTGAGGACTTCGGGAACGCTATCTTATAGTATGCGGCGGCCTGCGCGAGCAGATTTCCGGCGATTTCGCCGTACTGGCGCATGGATCGGTACTTCAGGCGATGGATGATCTCGCGCGTCGCGGGGTTTGAATACGAAAACGGGGCGTAAAACTTAGAAAAATCAGTGAATTTCTTGCATGAGGGGCAAATAGAGGCGTTCAAGCTTCTTTTATTGCAGATGAAGCAGCTCGGGGAGAGGGGTTTATGCGTCTTTTCGCAGGAGGCGCAGAAAAGCACGTCTTTTGCTCCACATCCGGCGCAGGAATGGGGGAACGCGGAAGCGAAAAGCCGATCAATAATGCCGCGAATCGAGGAGAAGAGGGATGTGGATACCTTCATGAGGGGGATATGATATACTGAATTGTATAATTTTTCCGGTTTTTTACGAATCGCGGGCGAGGGCCTTCATATTTTTTCATGGATTTTTCCTTTTTAAAGAATATTTTTTCCGGAGAGAAGTCTCCCCTCAATACGATTTTCAAGACACCGAGCTTTGTCGGCATCGATATTGGACTGGATTCGGTCAAGGTTGTACAATTAAAGAAGGAAGACGAGCATGCCGTGCTTGAAACGTACGGCCAGTTGAAGAGCGCAGGCTATTTGAAAACTCCCGACACCGCAGCGACCGCAAGCGGAGTGCTCCGATTCGTCGATGATGATATCATCTCAATGCTGAAGGATGTTTTAAAGGAGGCGAAGGTCACTTCGAAGTCAGCGGCGATGAGCATTCCGGCGCACACGAGCTTTATTACGCTTGCGGAATTACCGAAAGTCCCTCCTAACGAGCGCGCATCGGTCTTATCCTTCGAGGCGCGGCGTTATATTCCTATCCCTCAGGCCGAAGTTTTTACGAATTGGGTGGTAATCGAAGGGGAAGAGGAGTCGCCGCGGATGAAAGTCCTGTTCGTTGCCGTCCCTCGCGATGTGGTGGCTAAATACCAGCGTGTGGCCAAGGCTGTGGGTCTTGATCTGCGCGCGATCGAAATTGATTCCTTCAGTTCAGTCCGGTCGCTCGTGGGAACGGACCGAGCTCCGACGCTTTTAATACATCTGAATTCGCAGGCGACAACAGCATCCATCATCGATGAAGGAATTATTCGCGTGAATCATACGATCGATCGGGGGCAGGAGTCGTTTACGGGAGCATTGGCCACGGGCTTGAATGTCAGCCGCGAACGCGCCGAGGAGCTCAAAAATGAAATCGGACTTTCGGAGAATATCGAGCAGCAGGACATCGTGAGTATTCTGCAGCCGTTGGTTGAAATGATCTTCCGGGAAATTGAGCGCATTATGATCGCCTATAATCGGGAGACGGAACGCAAAATCGAAAAAGTCATCCTTACCGGAGGCGGTTCGCGATTGAAGGGAGTCGTTGAATATGCGGCGAAAGTATTCGGACTTGAGGTAAGCGTCGGAAATTCATTCAGAAAGACGGTATATCCGAAGTTCATGCAGCCGATCCTTCGGGACGTCTCCCCTCATTTTTCAGTCGCGGTGGGATTAGCGCTTCGGGAAATTTCAGAACATTAATTAAGCGTTTTACCCCTTGCATGCGCTTCGTATCGGGCGAAGTGAATGCAAGGGCTGTAAAACCTTACCCCACCCTCTAGGTACTTACTTATAATTTATGCGCATAGAGGGCGGGGTGTGGAATTTTATAATTTCGCTTGCGCTCAAATAAAATTTACACATGGCGGATCTCAATTTTTTGGGGAAAAGCGATGCGGTGGGAGGTGAAACGCTTCTTCAAGGCGTTCGCCCGTCCATTTCCGCAAGCGGGATCGTCTCCGCATTCTTTTCTTTTGTTTCCGTAGGATTTTTTGTCGGTTCCATTATTCTCATGGGAGGCCTTTTTCTCTTTTATCGATATCAATCAACTGCGCTTTCAGATCTCCAGGCTCAACAGAAGGCGATTGAAGATGATCTCCGGCCTGAATTGGTCAACCGTCTTGTTTTCGTCGATTCGCTGCTCTCGCAAGTAAAGACCCTGCTGCGCTCCCATGTCTACACGTCGAATATTTTCGTTTTCCTTGAAAATACCGTTCATTCAAACGCGGTGGTCGGTAATGTGACTCTTGCTGTCGATGCATCGAAATTCGATGTTATTGTCACGGTCCCCTCGTATAATGTCTTCGCTGAGCAGGTTCGGCTTTTCGAATCATCTCCATTCGTCGAGCGCATCTCATTCGGAAGTCCGCAAATCGGAGATCGGGGTATTGCATTTAATGTAACGCTTGCCGTAAAGCCGGCTATTTTCCAAAAAAGTCAGTGATTATATGTTTCGATCAACCACTCTTTCAACATTATTTTCGATAGGCCTCGCGATATTTCTGTTGGGCGTTCTTCCGCTCTGGAAAATCGTTCGGGAGACGCAGACTTCAATCGGAGATACGCAGACGCTTATTGCGGAGCTCCAAAATCTTCAGCAGAAAAAGGATCAGCTCGTAAAAATTTATAATTCCGTCTCCGAAGAGAATATCCAGAAGCTTGAGGCGGTAATTCCATCCGCATCTGGATCATACGATGCATCCGTTCTTTATTTAGTGCTTGAAAATATGGCTCGCGAGAATGGCTTGCGCATCGAATCTTTGAATATTACGACTCCCGAAGAAGACGTAAAGGCGAAACCCGCTGCCGCAACCAAACCGGGACTTCCGATTTTTCAGCTTCCAACCGATGATGTCGGCGACGTGAAGGCGCCCGCCCAAACGGCCGCTGCCCCTGCTCCCAAAAAGACATCAAAATCGGGCGCACAGGAGAATCGAGTGCTCGTGAATGCTACCGGATCGTACGAGTCTCTTAAATCGTTTCTTCGTGCGATCGAATCCAACCTTCGCATTATGAACGTGCTGTCGATCACGGTTTCCCCGCAGGCCGAGCGGAACGTCTTCAATTATTCGATGCAGCTCATTACCTACCATCAATAACCATGAGTTATCGACTTTCCTCAATTATTCTTTTCATTTTTCTCGCCGGTGTCATCACGCTCTGGTTCCAGGGGTTTCGCCTGTATCCCTTTGCGCTTCCCGGCGATCCGTCGCTTGAAGAAAGTGAGGCAAAACCCATGGGTATTTCGCTCACGGATGCTCGCAAGATTTCGAATCTCAAGCTCGATTTCACCTTGTTCGACGATCCGCTCTACAAGAGTCTTCAACTGCGCCAAGTGATTTTTCCTGAATTGCAGAATATTCCGAAGGGCAGGCAAAATCCGTTTCTTCCGACGGCAGGCGTATCTGCTCCGCGATAACCGGGAGTTGCGGCGGTGGAGTATAATTTTTTAACATTGTGGCAAAATCAATTATCGATATTCTCGTTGAAACCGGCGCGATAAAAGAGGCTGACGCCACGCGCTATAAACGGGAAGCAAAAGATAAAAAAATCTCCCTCGAAGAAGCTCTCTATGGTGGAGGGCTTTCTGAAGAGACGGTCGTGAAGGCGAAAAGTACCTTCTATAATTTGCCGTACCGGCTCTTACAAGGATTCCGGGTTCCGTTGGATGTCCTGAAGCATATTCCCGAAGAATCCGCGCGGTTCTATAAGTTCGTGCCCATCGATCAGACTGATGGCGTGCTTGAGATCGGCATCTTGAATCCGGAGGATTCGAAAGCACGCGAGGCGCTCGCTTTCATTGCTAATCGTTTGCACCTCACCTTTAAGGTATCGCTCATTACACCGAGCGACCTTGAGAATGTTTTGAAAGAGTATCAGACCCTGGGCGGGGAAGTAACGCGGGCCATCACTGATTTTCAGAAAGAAGAGGAGGTGAAGATCATGGAGATGGAGCCTAAAAAACAGGAGATGCTTACCGAAGATGCGCCGATCACGAAGATGGTCTCCGTCATCTTGCGCCATGCCGTAGAAGGAAGGGCTTCAGACGTTCACATCGAGCCGATAACTGAAAATATCCGTGTGCGCTTCCGCGTTGACGGCGTTTTGCATACGAGTCTCATGCTGCCGAAAAACGTGCATTCGGCTATCGTGACTCGCATCAAGGTCATGACCAACATGAAGATCGATGAAAATCGCGTTCCGCAGGACGGCCGTTTTCGCGCGGTAATTGATAATCGCAACATTGACTTTCGCGTTTCCACCCTTCCAACGGGTTCCGGAGAAAAAGTCGTTATCCGCATCCTTGATCCCGATGTTGGCATTAAGACGCTCGAGGATCTCGGCATGCAGGGACGGAACCTTGATGCCGTCAAGCGAGGACTTACAAAGCCTTACGGCCTCATTCTTATTACCGGTCCTACCGGTTCCGGAAAATCCACGACCCTCTATGCGATGCTCCAGATTTTGAATCAGGAGCGTTCGAACATCATCAGCTTGGAAGATCCGATCGAATATTTCGTGGAAGGCGTGAACCAGTCGCAGATCCGTCCCGAGATCGGGTATGATTTCGCGACCGGTCTCCGCAGTATTCTCCGACAGGACCCGGATATCATTCTCGTCGGCGAAATCCGCGACAAAGAAACGGCGGGCCTTGCAATTCATGCGGCGCTCACCGGCCACCTGGTTGTCTCGACGCTCCACACTAATGATGTGGTCGGCGTTATTCCGCGCCTCGTCGATTTGGGCGTCGATCCGTTCCTTATCGCGCCGACTTTGATTCTCGCGATCGGCCAGCGCCTCGTGCCGCGCCTTTGCGACGAATCGAAGAAAACGGTTGAATTGGCAGGGCGGGCGAAGGATTTTATTGATACGGAGATCCGTTCGATGCCGGAGTTCATCCGCAAGGAATTGAAGACCGAACAGATCAAGGACATCTTTCAGGCTCAGTCGTCGAATCTCTGCCCCAAGGGTACGCGCGGACGCATCGGAGTCTTTGAGGTGCTTGAAGTAACCCCGGAATTGGAGGAGATTATTCTGAAAGACCCGTCCGGAACGCAGATCGCGGCGGAGGCGAAGCGCCAGGGCATGATCACCATGCGCCAGGATGGCGTGCTGAAGGTTGTCCAGGGTATTATCGGCCTCGAGGAATTAATGGAAATCATCTAGAAAATTTTATGTCCAACGGCAAAAAAGTTCTTATCGTGGATGATGATCCGTTTATCCTCGATATGTACAAATTAAAATTCAAGGAAGAAGGCTTTGAGGTTGAATCGGCCAGCGATGGGGAGAAGGCGTTTGCGGCCGTGAAGGATACGCGTCCCGATGTCGTGCTGTTGGATGTGATTATGCCAATTTTGGATGGATTCGAGGTCCTAAAGAAATTGAAGGCGGATTCGGATGTAAAGAATATTCCCGTCATTATGCTCACGAATCTCGGGCAGAAAGAGGATATGGAAAAAGGCATGTCGGGAGGCGCGGTTGATTACATCGTAAAAGCCCACTTCACCCCATCGGAAGTCGTGGAAAAAGTGAAACAATTCCTGAAAATATAAATGGCTACGCAAGAAACATTCAATACGATTTTAGAGACCGCTCTGAAGGAAAATGCATCCGATCTTCATATGACGGTTGGAAGGCATCCGACACTCCGCATCAACGGAACGCTTCTTCCGCTTCTGAAAGAGGAGATTGTTACTCCCGATGTCGCCGAGGAATTTGCGAATTTCCTTATCAGCTCGGAGGAGGGTCGCGCCGCGTATCAGAAGGACCGGGAATTCGATTTTTCATATAATTTCCAGAATAGGGCGCGATTCCGCGTCAATGTATTCCGCCAAAAGGGATTTGCCGGCGCGGCCCTACGGTATATACCTACGCGCATCAAGGATTTCACCGAATTGAATTTGCCAAAAGATTCGCTCATGGAAGCGATTGGCCGGCCGCAGGGATTCATTCTCGTGGTGGGGCCGACGGGGCAGGGTAAGACGACGACGCTGGCCGCTATGATCCAGCATCTCAATCAAACCGCGCAGAAGAATATTCTTACCATCGAGGATCCAATCGAATATTTGTTTACCTCAGAGCAGTCGATTATCAATCAGCGCGAGGTAGGCAGCGATACACATTCTTTCGCTCGAGCGCTCAAGTCAATGTTTCGCGAGGATGTCGATGCGGTGATGGTCGGTGAAATGCGCGATCCGGAAACGATCTCGACTGCGCTCACGGCGGCCGAGACGGGGCATCTTATCCTCTCATCGCTTCATACGAACAACGCATCGCAGACAATCGATCGCATCATCGATACTTTTCCGGCGACCCAGCAAGCGCAGGTACGCGCGCAGCTTGCCGGAAGCCTGATCGGCATCTTTTCCCAGCGTCTCGTGCCCCGCACGCAGGGAGGGCTGGTCCCCGCGGTTGAGATTATGGTCGTCAATAGCGCGATTCGGAATCTCATCCGGGAGAATAAGATTTACGAGATCGATCTTGTGATCGAGACGCATTCGAAGGAAGGTATGGTAAGCTTAAATAGGTCCCTCGCGGCCTTGGTGAAGAAAGGAGACGTCAGTCTGGAGAATGCATTGAGTTACTCTCTAAATCCGAATGATCTTAAGACCTTGATGAGGTAGTTATCAAAAAGTTTTATGGCAATATTCCGATATAAAGCAAGAAATAACGCGGGAGAGAACAGGGAAGGGCTTGTTGAAGCCGGAACGCAGGAAGCCGCTATCGAAGTTTTGCAGAAGAATAACCTGATTCTCGTCTCAATTGCCGCCGAACAGGCGACATCGTTCTTTTCGCGTTCGATCGGCTCGTTTAAGTCGGTCAAGACGGGGGATATCGTCATCTTCACTCGTCAGCTTTCAACGCTTTTTTCGGCGAAGGTTCCTGTCGTCCAAGCGTTGCGCACGCTTGCATCGGAATCGGAGAACGAGATATTTAAAACGGTTATTGCGGACATTGTCGATCGCGTGGGTGGTGGTGTGCGGCTCTCGCAGGCACTGGGCGAGCATCCGGAAATTTTCTCCGCATTTTACGTGAACCTCGTTAAATCCGGAGAAGAATCGGGAAAACTGGAAGATACGTTCGATTTTTTGGCCGGATATCTTGAACGTTCCGAATATCTATCTTCCAAAGCCAAGAACGCGCTTATTTATCCGGCATTTATTCTCGTTGCCTTTCTCGGTGTCGTCGTAGTTCTCTTTACCTACGTCGTCCCAAAGCTTGTCGATATTTTGAAGGAAACGGGACAGGCGCTTCCATGGTATACCCAGGTGATCATTTATGTCTCCGATTTTCTTGTGAATTACGGAGCGTATGCCCTTGTCGTGCTTATCCTTGGTATCGGGTTTTTAATTCGATTCTTGCGTACCGAGGCAGGTAAGGAGGTGTTTGATCGGATAATCATCTCCCTTCCGGTTATCGGAGGATTGTACCGGAAGATCTATTTGAGTCGCATTGCAGATAATCTCGCTACTCTTTTTGTCGGCGGCATATCCATTCTCGATTCGCTGAAAATAACTTCCGATGTCGTGGACAATCGGGTATACCAGAAGATTCTTCTGGATGCGGCAGAATCGGTGCGTGCCGGCAATACCATCTCATCATCATTTGCGCGTTATCCTGATATCCCCCCGCTGGTTACGCAGATGATCCGCGTAGGGGAAGAGACGGGTAAATTGGATTTTATCCTTTCGAAGGTTTCGAATTTCTATAAGCAGGAAGTCGATAATATTCTCAGTAACCTGGTAAGTCTCATCGAGCCGGTTCTTATCGTTACTCTCGGTATCGGCGTGGCGCTTATCGTGGGCGCGATCTTCGTGCCGCTGTATGGCGTCACGAGCTCGATCTAATGGATGTGGATAACCGTTCTTTGCGAGTGCGGTTGAAAAAACGTATACTGGCGATATATATTCTGTCTGTTTGTCTTGGTCAATTAACAAATTTTGTATGACACATGCGGCATGGCGCAGGGCGTATCACGCCAAGAGCTGTGCGGTATGAGTATGCACACCCAGTCGTTATGTTCAAACTTTTTAAGAAGAATAACAGCTCCGGCTTTACGCTCATCGAGCTTTTGGTCGTTATTGCCATCATTGGCGTTCTTGCATCGGTCGTTCTTGCATCACTGAATACTGCGCGCCGAAAATCGCGAGATGCGCGCCGCATTGCCGATATCAAACAGATTCAGTTAGCGCTCGAGCTTTATTTCGATGCCAACGGCGAATATCCGGATGCGATGTCATCCCTGGCTCCGTCGTTTATTCCGGCAGTGCCTGCGGATCCGTCAGGTTCTGCATATGATTACGACAACCTCGATAGCGCAGGAGCTGCATGTGCTGCGGCAAGCGGAGAATGTACGCTCTATCATTTGGGCGGCGATTTGGAAGAATCCACGAATCCCGCGCTGGATAACGATTCTGACGGCTGTGCCGCTTCAGGCACCGGTTGTACGCGTATCATGGCTGGTACGACGCTGAGCGGTCGCGATGATACCGGCAACGATTGCGTAGGTGCGGCAACCAACGTGTACTGCTACGACGTTACTCCGTAAAGAATCACCTCAGAGCGAATGGAGTATTACGTTCTCGGAGTTTCCTTCGTCTTTGGGACGATTCTCGGAAGCTTTCTCAATGTCGTGATCTCTCGATCCCCCCTCCTCCATGTAGGAAGGGGGATTTCTGCTTTTCAGGGAAGATCGCGATGCGATCATTGCGGACATGTTTTGCGCTGGTTCGAGCTTCTTCCGGTTGTGAGTTTTTTCGCGCTGCGCGGTCAGTGCGCGCGATGCAGCGGGAAAATCCCATGGCGCTATACGCTCGTCGAAATTTGCATGGGTTTCTTGGTTTTTTTTCTGGCGTATTTGTTTCTAATAAATGCGCTTGTTCCTATCTCGGGATTACGGGCGATAATTTTGCTTCTTGCGCTCTTTTCCCTCGCTGGAATATTTTTCTTTGATCTCTGGCACTATCTGATTCCCGATAGCCTCCTTCTGATTTTCGGATTTTCCGCGCTTGGCGAGGCATTTTTCAGACTCGCGCAGTCTTCTGCAAGTCAGATTGTTCCCGAATCGCTGGTATCTCTAATAACCTCAATGTTCGCTTCATTCCTTTTTTTCTTCGTAATCTGGTATTTTTCGAATGGGCGTGCGATGGGCTTTGGCGACGTGAAGTTAGCTCCTCTCATCCCTTTGTTTCTGGGGGTCGCGGGCGGCATTGCCGCGCTCGTAGTGTCCTTCTGGATCGGGGCGCTTGTTTCGCTGGCTCTTCTTGCGGCCAAAAGAAAATCAATGAAAGACATCATTCCGTTCGGTCCATTCATGGTAGTTGGCACTCTTTTGATATTTTTTTATCCTGAGACTGTGTACTATCTTTTCCCATTTCTTATTTTTTAAATTTTTCTGGCACTATTCTGCGGATGTCAGGTATACTGAGATAGGAAGATTATGGCAACTACGACAAAAAATCCTCATTCGCAATTGTATTTCTACTTTGCGGTTTTGGCCGGTGTTTTTGCCATCCTTTGGATTGGTTATATGCATAATCAGCTTTCGCTCGAGCTCACGTTTGATCCATCTGCATATGGAATCGTGCGGTCTGCGGCTGTGCAGTTCGATTTTGGCAACGGAACGAAGCGGCGCTTTATGGGGGCGATCGCTGATGATACGACGGTTGCCGAAGTAATTACTGCGGCGGCCCGGGCGGGAGGTCTTTCCCTCGTCTGGCAGGGAGGAGATATTACTGCTGTCGGGAACATGCGCAATGCGCGGAAGGAATGGCGTGTATATCGGAACGACTTGCCGCTTATCGGTGATGCGCGTCTTTTGCCGGTCTTTGTCCGCGATCAGATCGAGTTGAAATACGAGTGACAATCGCTTGTATATGACTCACCGGGACCGCTCGCAAGCGGTTTTTTTGTTCGAAATTATGGAGTATACTAGATGCATGTCGCGATTCAGCCAGTTACAAACGCAGGCGGGAACGACTATGGTTGAGGTCGTAGTCATGTCAGGAATCATGATCGTCATTACGGCGATTTTTGTCGGCGGTTTTCCGCTTTTCAATCAGAATGCGTTTGTGAAGAAGGAGGGGGAGACGGTGGCCCTCGATCTTCGAGGCGCGCAAAATTATGGGATACTCGGACGCGTTGCTCCAAATGCAGGTACCACTCCCCGATATTGGGGGTTTCATATTGATATAGCAAACCCCGATCGTTATGTCGTTTTTGCCGACACCAACGGGAACAAACAGTATAATGCGGGTACGGATGAAGTGATTAAGACGTATTTATTTGAAAACGGGGTTAGGGTCTCAAGTCTCGCTTCGCCGCTTTCTTCCAGCGAATCGGAGTTGAATTTCGTGTTTCAGGTTCCGTATGGAGATACGGAAATACGGAATAGTTCAGCAAATGTGGGATCGTATGGGCGCATTCGGCTTATCTCGCGCTTGCAAAGCATCAAGCGCGATGTGACGATGCGCGTATCGGGCCAGATCTCTATTTCTGAATAACTTATATTTCATGGGAGCGAAGATTTTCATGCAAAAATCAGGCAGCGGGTTCACCCTTATTGAGACGCTGGTGGGAATTGCTCTTCTCGTAGGGGTTTTAGTTGGTCCCGTGACATTTTTAAGCACGAGCTTCACGAGAGCGGGTCCATCCGAGGATCGGCTGACATCCCTGTACCTCGCCCAGGAGGGCGTGGAGCTTGTTCGGGCAATTCGGGATAATAACGTGCTTGCGGAATTAGCGTGGAATAATGGGTTGTCGGACGGGACGTATGAGATCGATTATAATTCGGGTCTTACTGCATATTCCAATCCCGGAACGAAGCTTTTATTTGATACGGCGACGGGTATCTACAGCTATGATTCGGGCGTGAATTCCAAGTTCGTCCGCCGCGTTACTATTTCAAATTTGTCAGGAACGCAGATGCGCGTGACGTCGACCGTCGAATGGAATGACCGTTTCGGAACCAGATCAGTCCAGCTTCAAGAAGTTTTGTATAACTGGCTCTAACGTCGCATGGCAAAAAAGCGTTTTATTTCCAATAAAGGATTCAGTCTTCTCGAAATGGTGGTTGCCATCGGGATTTTTTCAGTTGCTGTGTGGGGCGCTACTGATATCGTGGTCATTGCGAGCCAGGCGCAGGCCAAAGCATCCGAGTTGCGCAACATCCAAGACAATATCCGCTTTGCGCTGGAATACGTATCGAAAGAGCTTCGTACGGGGAAAAGCATCACAACGTCGTCATGTTCGGGTTCTCTCTGCCAGCGCGTGCAATTCACAAACGATCGGGCGCAGAGCATCATGTATTGCGTTTCGGATAGCGTTCTTATCCGTTCGGTGAATGATAATTGCACGAATCTTGGCGATGAGACGAAGAATATCCATCTTACCTCCGATGAAGTCCGCGTGAACTCGATCAATTTCTATGTTCGTGGGAATACCGCAGGTCCCTCCGATGGGCAGCCGATAACCACGATCCTTATGAAAGTCTCTTCCAATCCCGGAAAGGTGAAGCTTCAGACATCGATGGATCTGCAGACATCCGTTACTCAGCGATTGCGCGATCTCCAATGATGAAAATTTCTGGAAAATTCATGACGGATAGCCGAGGGATTACGATCCTGCTTGTTCTGCTGATTGTTTCCTCTTTGCTTGTCATCAGTACGAGCATTTTCAACTTCGTCATTGCGGAACTTCGTATTTCAGGTGCCTTGAACGATTCATTCTATGCGGTATATGCCGCAGACGAGGCGATGGAACGAGCCTTGTATCAGGACCGCATCGAAGGGTCGTATGTAGGTCCGGGCGTATTTACCATAACCGATACTGCTTTAAACGGAAGCTGCTATACCGCGACGATTACGAAGACCGAAACTGAAACCACGATCAAGACAGTCGGTAAATACCAATGCACCGCAGGTTCACCTCGCCAGACCCAGCGCAGTTTTGAGGTGCGGTATCAATGATTTATGGACAAACGTACAGCCTCTGAGCGCGTGAAAAAACTCCGCTCGGAAATCAATCATCACCGATACCTCTATCATGTGCTGGACCGTCAGGAAATCTCCGATGCAGCGCTTGATTCTCTCAAGCACGAACTCGACGAACTCGAGAGGCAATTTCCCGATCTCATAACGCCTGACTCTCCAACTCAGCGCGTGGGCGGGCAGCCGCTCAAAGGATTCAAAAAGGTGACGCACGATGTGCGGATGCTGTCGTTGCAGGATGTTTTTTCCATTGAGGAGTTTTCCGATTGGGTTGAGCGCATCTCGAAGATTCTCGGAGCGGATGCGGAGAGGCTCGAATTTTTCGCGGAACTGAAGGTGGATGGATTCGCAGTTTCTCTCGAGTACGAGGACGGCATGTTCGTGCGCGGATCCACGCGCGGCGACGGAACTGTCGGGGAGGATGTGACGGAAAACTTGCGAACCATCGAGGCTATCCCGCTGCTGCTCGAGAAAAAGACGGAAGGCCGTGTTGAAGTGCGTGGGGAGGTGTATATGGCGAAAAAGGCCTTCGAAGAAATGAACCGTGATCAGAAAAAGAAGGGGCTTCAGGAATATGCCAACCCGAGGAATATTGCCGCCGGTTCCATTCGCCAGCTCGATCCGCGAATTGCGGCATCTCGGAAACTCGATTTCCTCTCTTACGGACTCGTGACCGATCTGGGACAGAAACGCTATTCGGAAGAGCGGAAAATTCTGAACGATTTGGGCTTTAAGACGATCAGTCCATCGTATGCGGGGAAAACCGCCAAGGATATCGAGAAATTCTGGAACGATGTCCAGAAGCGCCGCGATACGCTACAGTTCCTTATCGACGGTATCGTAGTGAAGGTTGATGATAACGAGCTCTATGAACGTCTCGGCGTTGTCGGCAAAGCGCCGCGCGGGGCGGTCGCGTTCAAGTTTCCGGCCGAAGAGGCGACGACAGTCGTGGAGGATATTCTTGTGCAGGTCGGACGCACCGGCGTACTGACGCCCGTCGCAGCACTTCGCCCGGTGCATATCGCCGGCGTGACCGTGAGCCGCGCTACGCTCCACAATTATGACGAGATCAAGCGCTTGGGACTCAAAATCGGGGACACGGTTGTGGTGGAGCGGTCGGGGGACGTGATCCCCAAGGTTCGCGAGGTGCTTTTGCGTCTGCGGCCGAAAGATGCGCGCGAATTCCATATGCCGAAGCGCTGTCCGATTTGCGATTCACCGGTCATCCATAAGGAGGGCGAGGTGGCATACCGCTGTTCGAATGTCCGCTGTCTCGCGGTCGAGAAGGAGAATCTCTACCATTTCGTCTCAAAGTACGCATTCGATATCAATGGCTTGGGACCCAAGATCATTGATGTGCTGGTCGAAAACGCCCTTATCCGCGATGCGGCCGATATCTTCAAGCTCCGCAAGGAGGATGTGGAGATTCTCGAGCGGTTCGGCGAAAAATCGGCCTCCAATCTTATTGAGAGCATTCGCGCGTCCTCTGAAACCGATCTGTGGAGATTTTTGTACGCACTCGGAATCCTGCATGTGGGCGAGGAAACGGCCCGCCTTCTTGCTGATGCGATCGAGGCGAAGCTCGGCAAGAAGAAAATCGACATCGGCGGCATAGCCTCGTACTTCGAGAGCGCTTCGGTCGATGACCTGAAGGAATTGCCTGACGTGGGGCCTGTGGTCGCCCGAAGCATTCATGAGTGGTTCCGTGATCCGCGCAACCGCCGGCTCGTCGAAAAACTTTCCGAAGCCGGGATCTCAATCCGTGCACCGAAGAAAGCCGTTCGAAGCGGAAAATTCGACGGCGTGTCTTTCGTATTCACCGGCGAGCTTGCCGGACTCTCGCGCGATGATGCGAAAAATCTCGTGCGCGAGCGGGGCGGCGAGGTTTCCGAATCGGTCTCCAAGAAAACCGGCTATGTCGTGGTGGGGGAGAATCCGGGCTCCAAGGCCGAGAAGGCGCGCTCGCTCGGCGTGAAAATGCTCACCGAGGAGGAGTTTTTAAAAATGATTCGCGCGTGATAGCATGAAGCAATCATGATTTCTCCCGAACAGGCCGCGCATATCGCAAAGTTGGCGCGCCTCGCCCTCTCCGACGACGAGCGCGAGCGCCTCGGACACGATCTTTCACGGATCGTGGATTTCGTCGAGAAATTAAATGAAGTCGATGTTGCCAATGTCGAGCCGTTAAACGGCGGGACGGAGCTTTCAAACCAGACGCGATCCGACGAGCAGACGCCGGAACAGCGCGAACTTTCCAATCCCGAAACCGCCGCAGCTCTCTTGAAGGCGGCACCTGCTTCCGAGAAGAATTATCTGAAAGTGAAATCCGTTTTTTAGCATGAAGCTCAACGAACTCACGCTCATTCAGGCAAAAGAAGGCCTTCGCAAGAAGGATTTTTCGTCGCGCGAACTCACCGAGGCCTGTTTGGGCCGGATCGGAGAAGCCGATGACGTGATTCATGCGTATCTTTCTGTTATGAAAGATTCGGCGCTTGCCGCGGCCGGTGACGTCGACAAAAAAATCGCCGATGGCGATACGCTTCCTGATTGCGCGGGGATTCCGCTTGGAATCAAGGATAATATTCTCATCAAGGGCGAACGGACCACTGCCGGCTCGAAGATTCTCGAGCCGTATGCTGCGTCGTTCGATGCGACTGTGATCCGCAAACTCCGCGAGCAGCAGTCGGTGTTTGTCGGAAAGTGCAACATGGACGAGTTCGCGATGGGCTCATCCACGGAGAATTCCGCTTTCGGCGCGACGCGCAACCCGCACGATGCCGAGCGCGTGCCGGGCGGCTCCTCGGGCGGCTCCGCCGCCGCAGTCGCCGCGCACGAATGCATCGCCTCCTTGGGCTCGGATACCGGAGGATCCATTCGCCAGCCCGCTTCCTTCTGTGGTGTCGTGGGATTAAAGCCCACCTACGGCGAAGTATCGCGCCACGGCCTCATTGCGATGGCCTCTTCTCTGGATCAGATCGGACCGTTCACGAAAACCGTCGGCGATGCCCGGCTCCTGTTCCATGCCATCCGCGGCAAGGACCAGTTTGATTCGACGACGCTGGAAGGCGCTCAACCTACGAAGAAAAACATCAAAGGTTTGAAAATCGGCCTGCCGAAAGAGTATTTCGGGAAGGGGCTTGACCCGCGCGTGGGAGATGTGGTGCACCGCGCCGTGGAGAAGCTGGTGAAGCAGGGAGCGGAAATCGTCGACATCTCGCTGCCGTATTCGGAGTATGCGCTTGCGGCGTACTACATCATCATGTCAGCGGAAGTGTCGGCGAACCTCGCCCGCTTCGACGGTATCCGCTACGGCTACTCCATCGAGAACGATCCGAAAGAACACGCGGGAAATCTCTACGATATTTATGCGAAGTCGCGCGAACGGGGTTTCGGCGCGGAGACCAAGCGGCGCATCATGCTCGGGACGTTCACGCTTTCGGCCGGCTATTACGACGCCTATTATGCCCGCGCGCAGAAGGTGCGCCGCCTCATTCAGGATGATTTCAAAAAAGCGTTCGAGAGCGTCGATATCATTATCGGTCCGACTTCTCCCACGCTCCCGTTTCGCTTCGGCGAAAAGGCCTCTGACCCGCTTTCCATGTACATGGCGGATATCTATACGGTAGCTATCAATCTCGCCGGTATTCCCGCGATGTCCATGCCGTGCGGCATGATCCAGGACACAAACTCAAAAGGCATGGACGTTTCGCTGCCGGCTGGCCTCCAGCTGATCGGGAAGTGGTTCGATGAGGAAACTTTGTTTACAATAGGAGAGGCGATCGAATCGCTCTAATGCATGGTTATTGATATTATCAACGCGGTCATCGACGGGATCAACGCGTTTCCAGTCTCGGCGGTGAATATGTACGGGCAGATTCTCGGTCTGCTGCTTTCGGGTCTCGCGCTGGCGGGCATAATTTTTATTGGCAAGCGGATCGAGGGCATGTCGCGTGCCGCCGCCCTGAAGGATTCCATGCAGAATCAGGATGCAATTTTGCATGCTGAGCAGATATTCAAGGAGAAGACCGAGAAATCATGGAAAGACATCATGGTGAAGATTAATTCCAATAACGCCTCCGATTGGCTGCTTGCGGTTATTCAGGCCGACGCGATGGTGGATGACATTCTGAAGCGCATGAGCCTGCCGGGGGAGACGATGGCGGAACGCCTGCAGCAGCTCGATGCCTCCAAACTTGCCACATTGCAGGATGTCTGGGATGCGCACAAGATCCGCAACCGCGTAGCTCATGCGCCTTCGACCATGCTCCGGCGTGACGAGCTGTATGAGGCGATCGAGAAATATCGCCGCGCGCTTCGAGAACTCGGACTCATCAAGTAGACGCAAGTCTGATTTTTTGATATATAAGGTAGGATTTGTCAGGGTAGCCCGCCCGACTGAACGACGTCAGTCGTTCGGGCGGGCTCAGTTGGGCTTGAAGTGAACTGCTTCAGTTCAAGCGGGAAATGGCGAGCGAACTCTGCCCCGCAACTGCGGGGCGCGTGAGCCAACCCATTTCCCCGGCCGCGCTGTCAAAAGCGCGGCGACAGTACTCGCTAGAAATAAAGACCAAAAGGTATAATAAAAATAACTTGTCAGGGTAGCTCAGTTGGTCAGAGCGTGGCATTCATAACGCCAAGGTCGTGGGTTCGATCCCCACCCCTGACACTATGTATATGAACAAGTCATGGTTGAAATGGGGGGCGGTCATACTGCTTGTCGGGCTCGCTATGGGGTGGTGGCTGCAGGCATGGTATCGGAAGAAAAATGCTCCTCCCCTGTACTCTATTCGTGAAGCTTCGGGAGAATTCAAATTTATTCGGCCGCTTCTTGCAGTTGGTGACTCGCCTCGATTGCGTGAACGTTCTGCATTAGAAAGTTCTCTTGCAAATCTTATAACAAAGTACAAGCAATCCGGAAGCGTCTCGTCGGCGTCGGTATATGTCAGAGATCTCGAAGGGAGTCGTTGGGTAGGTATCAATGAAGATGAAAAATATGCGCCCGCAAGTATGTACAAGGTCGCGCTTATGATTGCGTATTTAAAGACTGCCGAATCTGATCCCAGCCTTCTTTCCCGATCCGTTGTATTTTCTCGGAGTATTGAAAAAAATATTCAGGAGGAGATAGCGCCGGAGGATCGTATGCAGCTTGGAATGACGTATACGATTGCTGATTTGATTTACCGCCTGATTATACATTCCGATAATGATGCGAAAAATCTCCTTCATCAGAACCTACCGCTTCCGGTTGAACGAGAGGTCTTTATGGACTTAGGGTTGCCCGTCCCCGATGTTTCCGATCGTGGTGATACCATGTCGGCAAAAGCATACTCTCTTTTCTTTCGCATTCTGTATAACTCATCGTATCTCTCCCGGCCGATGTCGGAGATGGCTCTTAAAATCTTGAGTAATACGACATTTCGAGAAGGGATTATTGCTGGCGTGCCGGAAGGTACTGTAGTTTCCCATAAATACGGATATCGCGTCTTCTTACCCGAGGAAAAACAGCCTTTCAAGCAAGAGTTGCATGATTGCGGGATTGTTTATTATCCCAGCACGCCCTACTTTTTGTGCGTGATGACAAAAGGGAATGATTACAATCAACTGAAGGAACTTATCAAGAAAGTTTCGGAAATTGTATATAAAGATATCTCGCAGCGGTAATTGGTGTAATAATAATGGTCAGAAATTGTCTATATAGAATATGAAAGGATATATTACAAACATCGAAGAAGAGACCCTTAAGAATACCGACTACCGGCGGGTGCTGTATACCGCAAAAAACAGCCAGCTCGTGCTTATGAACGTGCGGCCGGGAGAGGAGATCGGCGAAGAGGTCCACCATCTCGATCAGTTCATTCGCTTCGAGCAGGGGAAGGCGAAAGTCATCTTGGATGGCGTTGAGCATATGGCAGAGGCGGATTATGCGATCGTAATTCCCGCAGGCACCAAGCACAATGTCATCAACGCCGGAGATGAAGATCTGAAGCTCTATACCGTCTACTCTCCTCCCGAGCATCGCGACGGTACGGTGCACGCGACCAAGGAAGATTCGCTGAAACAGGAAGAGCATTTCGATGGAAAAACGACCGAGTAGTGAGTGTTGATATCTTTTCTTTTGTTTAGTATTGATTAGTTTATAATAAAAAAGACGAGGCTGCAGCCTCATCCTGTTTTTCCTAAAATCCCTTATTGATTATTGATTAAATCATTAAGGGATTTTATATTATGCTTCTTGAGATATGTCCCAAGTTGCATGTCTCCTCTAACACCAAGGTCGATACCGTATTGTTCCTCGATTGTTTTGATAAGCGTATCATCGCGCTTATCGCGCAATTGCCCATCATTATTTCGAGAACGATATCCCTTCATGCCAGCGGCATCATTATGATGACTCATATAATTTCTCGCTTCGTTATTTGTGAAGGCTCGACGACTTCCTTCTCGCCGTTTATACGGCCTGCCCTTACCGTAACTGCGCGAGAGTCGTTCGAGATTATAAGAGAGATTTTTTCAGGAGAGAGGCCGAGCCTCGTCTTCGGTGCATTATATAAATTAGCAGTTGTAATCGTCAAGTGCTAAATGTATTATATTAAAGCAAAAACGCCCCGATGAAGGGACGTTTTTGTTATTGAGTGTTGCGGGACCAGGACTTGCACCTGGGCCTTCAGGTTATGAGCCTGACGAGGTACTACTCCTCCACCCCGCTAATGGCAAATAATAGCATAGAATCGGCGCTGTTGCAAGAATCGCCCCGAATCAGTACAATGAATTGCTGTTGGACTCGTGGTGTAGCCCGGTTAACACGTCCCCCTGTCACGGGGAAGATCGCCGGTTCGAATCCGGTCG
>FKKE01002430.1_pt1 | contig 24726 bp, 19 predicted proteins | sample 1106331 | NCBI WGS metagenome assembly FKKE01 (sample SAMEA3931202, study PRJEB13176) | freshwater metagenome | biome: Drinking water system; feature: drinking water; material: freshwater | place: China | collected 2013-02-06
CCCAATTGCCGGTGATGACCGAATCGGCGCCCGAGGCCTTGATCTTGGCGATGTAGGGCGCGAAGTCGGTGACGCGCGCCAGCGGGTGCAGCTCGTCGCCGACGATCTGGATGTCCGGCCGCTTGGCCTTGATCATCTCGACCGCGGCCTTGCGCACGGCGTGGCCGAACGAATAGTCCTGGTTGATCAGGTACACTTTCTTCACGTCCTTACGGCCCTGCAGGAAGGTGGTGATTGCCGCCATCTTCTGCTCGGTGTTCGCGTCCCAGCGGAAGTGCCAGTAGCTGCACTTATCGTTGGTGAGAATCGGATCGACCGCGGCATAGTTGAGGTACATCACTTCCTTGCCGGGGTTACGTTCGTTGTACTTGGTCACGAACTCCGAGATCGCGATTGCGAACGAAGTGCCGTTACCCTGCGTGATGATGCGGATGCCCTGGTCGATGGCCTTCTGCACCTGCACGATGGTTTCCTGGGCGTTCAGCTTGTTGTCGAACGGGACGATTTCGAGCTTCTTGCCGTTCGCGCCGCCCTTGGCGTTGATGTCTTCGAGAATGTACTGGAAGTTCTTGAGGCCGGTGTCGCCGATGCCGGCCATCGGGCCGGAAAGCGGATCAACATAGGCGATCTTGATGGTTGCGCCCTGCGCTTCGGTTTTCTGCGGCAGCGCGAGATAGCCGGCGCCGGCGACAAGGCCGACGGCAGCAAGCCCGAGCAGCTTCTTAGGCATTTGCCATTTCATCGTAGTTTTTCCTCCCAAAGGAATTTGCGACCGATCGGTGCGCCGCGTTCTTTTTTGTTGTTCGCTAGATAGTGTCTGACGCCGTGAATGTCGGCACACCCTTCATCGGCTTGCACGCTGGCTTCGACGAGCCATCACGTAGAAGTTTCAGGCACTTGCGAAGGGTTCGTCAATAGCGATGCGGCACGTGCGAAGGCGCGAAATGCATGAAATCTTCGCAGAGTGAATCGGTCGCATGATGCAGCGCAGCAAGCAGTCCGCTGTGCGGAAACAGTGCTGACGCATTATTTCGCGGCGATTACTCGGCTGCTTCGCTGCGGCTGCCGCGCTGGTGGCTGCGAGGTTTCACTTTACGCCGAAGTTCCGCGAGATCGGCACGCTCGCGCAGCGCGGTTCTGAACAACTGATCTTTTCCGGCCAGGTATTGCGGCGGGCACGCGACGGTATCGACGCCGTACCAGGCTGCCGCCCGCATCGTGAAATAGGGATCGGCGAGATGCGGACGAGCGAGCGCAACAAGATCTGCGCGTCCGGCGGCGAGGATCGTATTCACTTGATCTGCTGTCGTAATGTTGCCGACACACATCGTCGCGATTTTCGCTTCATTGCGGATCTGATCGGAATACGGCGTCTGGAACATGCGGCCGAATACCGGCTCCGCATCGTAAACGGTTTGTCCGGTCGAGACGTCGATCAGGTCGCAGCCTTCGCGGGCAAAGGCGCGGGAGATCTCGACGGAGTCGTCGCCCGTAATGCCGCCGTCCTTCCAGTCGGTCGCGGAGATGCGTACCGACATCGGCTTGTGCGCGGGCCACACCTCTCGGATCGCGCGAAACACTTCGAGCGGAAAGCGAAGGCGGTTCTCGAGCGAGCCACCATATTCGTCGCGGCGATGGTTCGTGAGCGGAGAGATGAAGGTCGCAAGCAGGTAGCCGTGTGCGCAATGAAGCTCGAGCATATCGAAGCCGGCACGTTCGGCGCGCCCGGCTGCGGCCGCGAAATCCGCTTTCACCTTATTCATATCGGCCAGCGTCATTTCGCGCGGCACCACGCTGTGCGGATAGTAGGGCAGCGGTGAGGGCGCGATGATCGGCCATGCGCCGGAATCGAGCGGCTCGTCGATCCCTTCCCACATGAGCTTGGTTGCGCCCTTGCGGCCCGCGTGACCTAGTTGCAGGCAAATCTTCGCTTCGGAATTGGCATGTACGAAATCTGTGACGCGCTTCCACGCGGTTTCCTGCTCGTCCGTGTAGATGCCGGCACAGCCCGGCGAGATGCGGGCTTCCGCCGAAACGTCGGTCATCTCGGTATAGACGAGACCGGCGCCGCCGATCGCGCGGCCGCCGAGATGCACGAGGTGCCAGTCGTTCGGTACGCCGTCCTTGGCCGAATACATGCACATCGGCGAGACGACGACGCGGTTCCGGATCTCCATGTCGCGCAATTTGAAGGGCTGGAACATCGGCGGCAGCGGCCGTTCGCGGCTCGCACCCGGAACGCCCTCTGCAAACATCTCGCCCGCCTGTTCGACGAAGTCCGGCGCGCGCAACTGAAGATTGTCCCAGGTGATCGCCTTAGAACGGGTCATCAGGCCGAACGAGAACTGCCGCGGGTCCATGTCCCAGAAGCGGTCGACATGCTCGAACCAGACCAGCGAGACATCCGCCGCGTGCTGGGTCTTTTCGACGTCCTCGCGGCGAGAAGTCTCGAAATACTTCAGCGCCGCAGGCACATCGAGCCGTGTCTTTGCCAGAGACTCGTAGAGTGCGATCGCATCTTCCATCGCAAGCTTGGTGCCGGAGCCGATCGAGAAGTGCGCGGTCGCCTTGGCATCGCCGATCAGGACCACGTTATCGAGCACCCAGCGGTCGTTCGAAACGCGCGGGAAATTACGCCACATCGAGCGGTTGACGAGAAGTTCGTGACCTTCGAGTTCTTCCTCGAAAATCTTCTCGAGAAAGCGCGCGGACTCTTCCTCGAACATCGTTCCTAGGCCCGCGCGCTCGAACGTATCGGGCTGCACTTCCAGCACCCAAGTCGAGTGTCCCGGCTCGTACTGGTAGCAATGCGCGATGAAGATGCCGTATTCGGTTTCCTTGAAGAAGAACGTGAAGGCGTCGAACGAGCGCGTCGAACCCATCCAGGCAAACTTGTTCGGGCGGTAATCGATCTCGGTTCCGAAGTGCATACGGTTCGCTTCGCGAATTTTGCTGTTCACGCCGTCCGCCGCGACGATCAGGTCGTAGCCTTTCAGCGCCGAAAGCGCCGGATCGACCTCGGATTGAAAATGCAGCTTTACGCCGAGCACGCGGGCGCGGTCGTGCAGAAGCTTCAACAGTGTAGTCCGTGCGCAGCCGCAGAAGCCGTTGCCGCCGATGCGGTGTTTGCCGCCCTTGAAGTGGATTTCGATGTCGTCCCAGTACGCGAAGTTGTCCGCAATCGCCTGGTAGCTCGCGCGGTCGTACTTCTCGAAAGTATCGAGCGTTTCGTCGGAGAACACCACGCCGAAGCCGAACGTATCGTCGGCCCGGTTGCGCTCGAAAACGTCGATCTCGATTCTGGGCCAGGCTTTCGCGGCGAGAATCGAAAAATAGACGCCGGCCGGCCCGCCGCCCACGACTGCGATGCGCATGGCTCCAAACCTCGCATTTTCGACGCTTGCAGGAAAAGTAGTTTAGGCTTAAAGTATTTTCATCGCAAGCCGGATCGAGGCCTTAAGGGATGAACCCTGGGATGGAGCTCGAACAGTCCGCGGCGCTCGACGCCGAAACCAAGATCGCGGAAGCGCCCGGCGACCACAAAGCCGAGTTGCGACTCTGGCTGCGTCTGCTCGCGACCAACACCCTGATCGAAGCGGAGATTCGCCGCCGCCTGCGCGAGCGATTCGACGTTACCTTGCCCCGCTTCGACCTGATGGCGCAGCTCGAGCGCAAGCCGCACGGCATGACGCTCGGCGAACTTTCGCAGCGCATGATGGTGACGAACGGCAACGTGACCGGGCTCGTCGACCGGCTGCTCGCCGAAGAGGCCATTTCCCGCCGCCAGCATAAGAGCGACCGCCGCTCGCACATCGTGAGCCTGACCGAGAAGGGCAGGCGGCAGTTCGCTCGTATGGCGAAAGAGCACGAGGACTGGATCGCCGGGATGTTCGGCGAGCTTTCGCAGAGCGAATTTTCAGCGCTAACGAAATTGCTCGGCAAGCTGAAAACGAGCGTACGCAGCGCGGTTGCGGACGCTTGAACAAATGAGGAGGTTCGGATGATCGCAAGCGCCCATGTCGATACCTTCGCCAGAGACAACCTACCCGCCGCGGCGCTTCAGCCCGATTTCCTGTTCGATCTTCCGGAGCTGCGGTATCCCGGCCACATGAATGCCTGCGTCGAGTTGCTCGACAATGCCGTCGCGCGCGGGATCGGCGACAGGCCCTGCATCGTCACACCCGCCGAAACGCTCACCTATTCGCAATTGCTCGAGCGCGTGAACCGGATCGCGAATGTGCTCGTCAAGGACCTTGGGCTCGTCCCCGGCAATCGCGTGCTGTTGCGCTCCGCGAACAACGCGATGATGGCTGCGAGCTACCTTGCCGTTCTAAAGGCCGGTGGCATCGTCGTCGCGACCATGCCGCTCCTGCGCGCGAAGGAAATCTCCTACGTGATCGGAAAGGCGAAGGTCGCGTTCGCGCTTTGCGTTTCGAGGCTGCGCGAGGAGATGGACAAGGCGAAGAGCGTCGCGCCCGAACTGAAACAGCTTGTTTATTGGGGGTCGGGCGATCTCGAAAAACTGATGGACCAGCCCGGCTACGAGAACTTCTCAGCCTGCAATACGGCGGCCGACGATGTCTGCCTGATCGCTTTCACTTCGGGTACTACGGGCCAGCCGAAAGGCACCATGCACTTTCATCGCGACCTGCTCGCGGTCTGCGACACTTACGGCAGACACGTGCTTCGCGCGAGCGCGGACGACCGCTTCATCGGCTCGCCGCCGCTCGCGTTCACGTTCGGCACCGGCGGTCTCCTGTTCTTTCCGATGCGCGTCGGGGCTTCGACCGTGCTGCTCGAAAAGGCAGGGCCGGACGATCTCATCGCCGCAATCGAACAACACCGCGCAACCGTCTGCTTCACGGCGCCGACCGCGTATAGGGCGATTCTCGGAAAGCTGGACGGCCGCGACATTTCTTCCCTCAGGAAATGCGTTTCCGCAGGCGAGGCGCTTCCCAAGGCCACCTGGGAAGCGTGGCATGCGGCGACCGGCATCAAGATTCTCGACGGTATCGGCTCGACCGAGATGCTGCACATCTTCATCGGCTCGCCGGAGGAGGATCTGCGGCCGGGCGCGACCGGCAAGCCCGTTCCGGGCTATCAGGCGAAGATCGTCGACGATGACGGCAACGCACTGCCGCCGAGTGTGCCGGGCAGGCTCGCCGTGCGCGGGCCGACCGGGTGCCGCTATCTCGCTGACGAGCGGCAGAAGAAATATGTCGAGGACGGCTGGAACATCACCGGCGACACGTATCTCTGCGATAAGGAAGGATACTTCTGGTATCAGGCGCGCTCCGACGACATGATCGTATCGGCGGGCTACAACATCGCGGGTCCCGAAGTGGAGTCTGTGCTGCTTTCGCATCCCGCGGTTGCCGAATGCGGCGTGGTCGGCTGTCCCGACAGCGAGCGCGGCCAGATCGTGAAGGCCTATGTCGTTTTGCGCCCCGGCTTTGCAGGAGATGCCGCGATGACGAAAATCCTTCAGGAGTTCGTAAAAGCCGAAGTCGCGCCTTATAAGTATCCGCGCGCCGTAGAGTATGTTTCGAGCCTGCCGAAAACCGATACCGGCAAGCTGCAACGCTTCCGTCTGCGTGAGGCCGCGGCGGCTTCCGCAAACGCCAAACTCGCGTCGTGACCGCCATGTTGGACAAGAACAAATCCGAACCCGCGATGCTGCGTCCGAAAGGCTGGCCGCAACCCAAAGGCTATTCCGACGGAATGACCGCGAAAGGCCGCGTGATCGTCACCGGCGGCTGCGTCGGCTGGGACGAGCACGGCAAATTCGCGGAAGGCCTCGCCGCGCAGACGAGAAAGACGCTCGAGAATATCGTCGCGATCATCGCCGAAGCGGGCGCCGAGCCGCGGCACATCGTGCGGCTTACATGGTACGTCACCGACATGGAAGACTACCTAGCGCTCCAGCGCGATATCGGTGCGGCCTATCGCGAAGTCATGGGCAAGCATTTTCCTGCGATGGCGGTGGTGCAGGTCGTGCGGCTCGTGGAAAAGCAGGCGCTTGTCGAGATCGAAGCGACGGCTGTGCTGCCCGAGTGATCAGTCGCCTTTGAACACGGGCTTCTGTTTCGCCGCGAACGCCTCATACGCGCGTTCGAAATCCATCGTCTCCATGCAGATCGCCTGCTCGCGCGCTTCGTGATCGATCGCGGCATCGACCGGCATATCCCACTCGTCGTGGATGCAGCGCTTGGTCATCGCATGGGCCAGACTCGGCCCGGCCGCGAGCGAGGCTGCGAGTGCCGCCGCATCCGCGAGAACGCCTTCCGGTGTGCAGAGCTTGTTCAGGAAACCCCAGCGCTCCGCTTCCTCGCCGCCCATAGCGCGGCCCGTGTAAAGCAGTTCGGCCGCGCGTCCCGCGCCGACGATGCGGGGAAGCAGATTGCATGCGCCCATGTCGGCACCCGAAAGCCCGACGCGCACGAACAGGAACGCGATCTTGCTCTGCGCCGTGCCGTAGCGAAGGTCCGATGCCATCGCGAGGATCGCGCCTGCGCCCGCGCAGACGCCGTCGATGGCGGCAATGATCGGTTGCGGGCAGGCGCGCATCGCTTTCACGAGGTCGCCGGTCATCTGCGTGAACTTCAATAATCCTGCGCTGTCCTTCTTCCGGCGCATCTCGACCAGCGGTCCGATGATCTCATGCACGTCGCCGCCCGAGCAGAAGTTTCCGCCGGCGCCGGTGATGACGACTGCCTTTACGTCTTTCGCATCCTTGAGCGCGCGGAACATGTCGCGCAGTTCTGCGTAGGATTCGAAGGTAAGCGGGTTCTTGCGCTCGGGCCGGTTCAGCGTGACGGTGCCGACGCCGCTTTCGAGCTTCCAGAGAAAATGCTGCGGCTTGAAGGTCGAGAAGTTCACGGGCGTTCCTCGTTCCTCGTTGCGCGGCGTTCGCTTCGCCGCTTGGTATTCCGGCAAAGTGTAATTGCCTTGTTCCGAAGAGGAAATGGCAAGGCTCACGGCCCCGCCCGGCGATCAGTACGTCTCCACGTGAAAGCGGCCTTCGTCGCGCATCTTCGCGCGGACTACGGCCCAGTCGAGCTTGTGCTCACGGCAGATCGAGGCGAAGGATTCCTCGACGCCGGTCTCCATGCCCTTCAGCCCGCACATATATATGTGCGTGGTGCCTTTCTCGAGCAGCCCCGCAAGATCGGCCGAGCGCCTCTTCATGCGGTCCTGCACGTACTCCTTCGGCTTGTCGGAAAGGCGCGAGAACACGAGTTCCTGATCCAGAAGCGTCTTCGGCACCTTTTGCAGCGGCCCGAAATAGGGAAGTTCTTCCGGCGTGCGCGCACCGAAGAAAAGGTAGAGCTTTCCTTTGGCGTTCGGCATCGAGCGGCGGCGGCGCTCGGTGAAGCCGCGGAACGGCGCGGAGCCTGTGCCGGTACAGATCATGATGACGTCTGCTTCCGGGTCGTCCGGCATCAGGAAGGTCGAACCGAACGGGCCCGCGACCAGCACGGTGTCGCCCTGCTTGAGATCGCAGACATAATTCGAAGCGATGCCGCGCAACTCGCTGCCGTCGGGCTTCTTCGTAATCACGCGCTTCACGGTGAGCGAAACATTGTTCGTGTTTGGACGCTCGCCGTCGCGCGGACTTGCGATCGAGAAGAGACGCATCTTGTGCGGGCGGCCGTTCTCGTCCGTACCCGGAAGCACGATGCCGATGCTCTGGCCTTCCAGTACCGGAAACGACGTCGTGCCAAAGTCCAGGATAATGTGATGGATGTCGGCGGAGGCGCCGTCGCCGGTGAGTTTCAGGTTGCCGGTGACTTTCGCGATCGCGGGCTCGCGGCGGCCGAACAGATTGATGCGCGGCTTGCTCGCCGAAGCGGGCGCCTTCATCCGCCCGCCCGCGCCTTTGTGTGCGTCGTCGAGCAGCGCCGCCGCTTCGTCGTCGATCGCTTCCGCGGCCGAAATTGCAGGCCCGTCCGCGTCCGGAATTTCCTCGATCTCGGGCAGGTCGCTCCAGGAGAACTGCTCTTCCAGCGAGAAGGGCGTTTTCACCTTCACGAAGTGATTGATCGAGCCGGTCGGGCAGGGCGAAACGCAGTCCATGCAGAAATTGCATTTCGTGACGTCGACCACATAGTTGTTCGCGTCATGCGTCACCGCGCCGACCGGGCAGGTCGCCTCGCACGTGTTGCAGCGGATGCACACGGCGGGATCGATCAGGTGCTGCTTGATGGGCGCGGACATTGTATCCCCGGATAAAATCGTGGCCGGGCCGCCGTCAAGCGGACCCGGCCACAGCGGGAGGATCACGCGATCTTCACGTATTCGAAGTCGCCGGGCTTGTTGTCGATGCCGACCTTCGGCGGAACGATCCAGCTTGCGAACTTGCCGGGCTCGAACTGCGGGTTCATCAGGCTTTCGATGTAATCCTTGTCGCTCGAAGACGGCAGCACTTCTTCCTTGCTCTTCTCCCACTTGGCGTCGTCGATCACGTTACCGTCGACATCCGCCTTGATTGAGGAGAACTCGCCGATGTGGCGGTGGAACGCGACGTGCGGGAGCTTGATCTGGAAGCCGATGTTGTACTTCTCGATCACCTTGTTCCAGCGCGACACGCCGCCTTGGCAGTCGGCGACATAGTCGTCGCGCAGCCGCATGTTGAGCGCGGAAAGCGCGGGCACTTCCTCGGTGATTATCCTGCCGTCCTTGAAGCGCGTGACCGGATAAGTGGAACTTTCGAGCTTGTGGTCGTCATCGAGTTTGTCCTCGCGATAGCGCCCCTTGATGCCGGCGTGGAATGCGTTCGCCGCGTTGGTCGAAATCTCGTTTCCGAACAGATCGAGCGTCAGCGAGAAGTGCAGGTTCGCCTTTTTCTGGATCGTCGGCAGGTCGATCACGCCGAGCTTGCGCACCGCATTGATATCGAACGGGTCCTCGATCCCCGCCTTCTGCATTTCCTGGCAGGTACGCTCGATCGTGCGGCCGACGCCGGTTTCGCCGACGAACATGTGATGCGCTTCTTCGGTCAGCATGAAGCGCGTGGTGCGGGAGAGCGGGTCGAAGCCGGACTGCGCCAGCGCCTCGAGCTGCATCTTGCCGTCGCGGTCGGTGAAGAAGGTGAACATGAAGAACGAGAGCCAGTCCGGCGTCTCCTCGTTGAAGGCGCCCAGCATGCGCGGGGTATCTTCGTCGCCCGAGCGGCGTTGCAGGAGCGCTTCGGCTTCTTCGCGGCCGTCAGCACCGAAATATTTCTGAAGCAGATAGACCATCGCCCAGAGGTGGCGGCCTTCCTCGACGTTGACCTGGAACAGGTTGCGCATGTCGTAGAGCGACGGCGCGGTCTTGCCGAGGAGGCGCTGCTGCTCGACCGACGCGGGCTCGGTGTCGCCCTGAATGACGATAAGACGGCGGAGCATTGCGCGGTACTCGCCCGGCACTTCCTGCCACGCCTTTTCGCCGGCATGTGCGCCGAACGGAATCTTGCGGTCTTCGCCCTGCGGCGCGAGCAGGATGCCCCACTTGTAATCGGGCATCTTCACGTAATCGAACTTGGCCCAGCCTTTCGGATCGACGCTGACCGCCGTGCGCAGATAGACCAGCGACTCCTGGAAGCCGTCAGGCCCCATGTCGTTCCACCAGTCGAGATAACCGGGATGCCACTTCTCGAGCGCGGCTTTCACGCGCGGATCGCCGCTCAAGTTCACGTTGTTCGGGATGAGGCCGTCGTAATCGACGTTGATAATGTTCATCGTTACACCCTTTCGCGATCGTAGGTCGGCTGAATGCCGGTACCGTAAAGTTTGAGAGCGCCCTGTTCCCCGACTGAGTTGGGCCGCTGGAAGATCCAGTTCTGCCAGGCGGTGAGGCGCCCGAAGATTTTCGTTTCCATCGTCTCAGGACCGGAGAAGCGGATATTCGCTTCCATGCCGGTGAGCGCGTCCGGCGAATAGCTCGCGCGTTCCTCGAGCATCACGCGGATTTCGTCGTCCCAGTCGAAGTTTTCGTAAGCGAAGGTCACGAGGCCGAGTTCGACGGCGTCCTCGCCTTCGATCTTTTCGCCCTGTTTTGCTTTTGCTTTTTCGACGCTCTCGGGCTCGCCGAGGAAACGCGTCTCGAGGCGCGTGAGGCCGTTGCCCATCGGGTAGAGGCCGAAATTCGCTTCCGAGAGCATGATCGCAGCAGGCGGCTTGTTGTCGCCTTCGCGCTGGCCGATCAGCATCAGCGCGCGGTCGGACGCGAACATGAGTTCCGCGAGCATCCCCGCGAAGCAGGTGCCGGGCTCGATCAGGGAAACGAAGCTGCGCGACGTGACGTCGACGCGCTTCAACGTGCGCTTGATAAAGTGGCGCACTTCGCGGAGGAACCAGTCGCTCTGGTTTGCGGCGATGAACTTGTCGAAATCCAGGACGTTCTGCGCTTCGCCCTCGGTCTTGAAAACGAGCACGCCGATCGAAGGCTCGTTGAAGCGCAGATGCAGGATCGCGTCTTCGAGTTCGCGCGCGACCGCAAGCGGCCAGAACTTCGCGCCTTGCGCGAGCGCTTCGGCTGCCGACGACGGGATCTTGTCCTTCGATGCGCGCACCGTGATCGTCGCAAGCCGGCGTGCGCGCTCGATATCGACGGTTACATTCGGATAGGAAAGCGTGTCGCTGCCGATGGCGCGCTCGAGTTTCGTCAGTGCGACGCCTTTTGCGTTCTTCGGGCGGTCGGACTTCGCCGCGAGTTCTTTCGCACGCTCCTTGACCGCCTCGTTCCACTTCGATTTCGGAACGGTTTCGTCCACGAGCCGCCACTGCACCGCTTTCTGCCCGCGGATTCCTTCTTCGGTCGAGCAGAAGAAGTCGGCGTAGTCGCGGCGCACCTTGCGCTTGTCGGTGACGCGCGTGATGCCGCCGGTGCCGGGGAGAACAGCGAGCAGCGGCGTTTCCGGGAGCGACACCGCCGAGCGGCGATCGTCGATCAGCATGATGTGGTCGGCAGTCAGCGCGAGTTCGTAGCCGCCGCCCGCGGCCGTGCCGCTCACCGCACAGAGATAATGCTGCTTCGAGTTTTCGCTGGCGTCTTCGATCGAAAGCCGGGTCTCGTTCGTGAACTTGCAGAAGTTCACCTTGTGGCCGTGCGTCGCCTTGCCCAGCATGCGGATATTCGCGCCCGAGCAGAATACGTTGTCCTTGCCGGACTTGATGACGACCGCGCGAACTTCCGGGTGCTCGAAGCGCAGGCGCTGGATCGCATCGTTCAGTTCGATATCGACCGAGAGGTCGTAAGAGTTCAGCTTCAGCTCGTATTCGGTCGAAAGGCCGCCCACCGGATCGACGTCCATGATCAGGTTCGCGATCTCGCCGTCGAACTCGAGTTTCCAGTGCCGGTAGCGGGACGGCTCGGTCTGGCAGTCGATGGTTTTCATCTAGGCGGTTCCCTTGGCTCTATTTCCTGGCCCGAAAGCGATATGCATTATTTTGCATGGTTCTAATGAGCCTTTTCCAGCAGCGCAAGCCAATTATGCATTAAAATTCAGGAACGGATTCGGCCCCGAATCTCAAGGTCTTAGGCGCGCGTTGCGGTATCTTCCTCGCGCAGTTTGAAGCGCTGGATCTTGCCGGTCGCTGTTTTCGGTAATTCGGTGCGGATGTCGATCCAGCGCGGGTATTTCCAGGCGCCGGCCTTGTCCTTCACGTGCGCCTTCAGGCTCTCGAACAAGTCTTCGTTCGATGCGAAGCCCTGCTTGAGCACGATGTAGGCCTTCGGCTTCAGCAGGCCGTCCGAGTCTTCGTGACCGATCACGGCGGCCTCCAGCACGGCCTCGTGCGAAACGAGCGCCGATTCGACTTCGAACGGCGACACCCAGATACCGCTCACCTTGAACATGTCGTCGGTGCGCCCGCAGCAGCGCAGGAAGCCGTCCGCGTCGCGCACGTACTTGTCGCCGGTATAGGTCCATTCGCCCGCGAAGGTGCGGCGGCTTTTCTCGCGCTGGTTCCAGTAGCCTTCCGCCGCCGACGCGCCGCGCACGACGAGTTCGCCGATCTCGTCGGCCCCGCACTCTTTTCCGTTCTCGTCGAGAATTTTCGCGTCGTAGCCGGGCACCGCCTTGCCGGAGGTGCCGTAGCGGATTTCGCCGGGACGGTTCGAGAGGAAGATATGCAGAATCTCGGTCGAGCCGATGCCGTCGATGATGCGAATGCCGGTGCGCTCGAACCATTGATCGCTGGTTGCGCGCGGCAGATGTTCGCCGGCGGAGACGCAGGTATGGAGCGAAGCGAGCTTGCTCAGATCCTGCTTCATCAGCGCGCGATAGCCGGTCGGCGAGGTGAAGAGCGTCGTGGCCTTGTGCTGGGCGATGGTGTCGGCGAGCACGTCGAAGCCTGGCCGCTCGCAGATCGCGGTCGCCGCGCCGACATGGGCGGGGAACACCATGCCGGCGCCGAGCCCGAAGGTGAACGCAAACGGCGGCGTGCCGATGAACACGTCGCTCGGCTTGGGTTTGAGGATGTGGCGCGAAAAGGTTTCGGCCATCGCGGCGATGTCGCGGTGAAAGTGCACGCAGCCCTTGGGCGTGCCGGTGGTGCCCGAGGTGAAGGCGATGAGCGCCGGATCGTCGGCGGCGGTGGCGACGGCGGCGCCATAGGCCGGCGCGCCGGCCATGCGCTGATCGAGCTGATCGGTGGCGATAATGTGCTTCAAACTCGGCGCATCGTGTTGCGCCTGAACGAGTTCGGCGACGCGATGGGTGTCGACGATGGCGTGGGTGATTTGCGCCTTATTGAGGATGACCGCCAGTTCGTGCGCGCGCAGCATCGGCATCGTGCCGACGGCGACGCCGGCGGCGCGAAAAACGCCCCACCAAACCGGCAAAGACAAAGGCGAGTTCGATGCGTGGATGAGCACGCGGTTCCCGGGCTGTAGCCCAAAGTCCTGCCTCAGCACATGCGCGATGCGGCAGGTCTGTTCCAGGAGCGCGTCATAGCTGAGCGTGGCTGCGGAGAGCAGAACGGCGTTCCTGGCGCCGTGGTCGTTGGCGATCGCTGCGTCCAGCATGGTGCTGGCATTGTACTGCGCCGGAAACTGCAGCTCCGGCAGCGTGAATTTCAGTTCCGGCCACTGATCGCGCGGCGGGAGATTGTCGCGCACGAAGGTGTCGACATGACCCGTCATCTCAATCGCCCTCGAACTGCGGTTTCTGTTTTGCGGCGAAGGCGACGTAGGCGCGCTCGAAATCCTTGGTCTGCATGCAGATGGCCTGCGCCTGCGCCTCCGCTTCGAGCGCCTGTTCCAGACTCATGTTCCATTCCATATTGAGCTGGTTCTTGGTCATGGAATGCGCAAACGTCGGGCCGTTAGCGAGGTCGCGCGCGAACGCCTGCGCTTCGGCCAGCGGCGTCTCGGTGAGTTTGTTGAAGAACCCCCAGGCCGCGCCTTCTTCGGCGCTCATCGCGCGGCCAGTGTAAAGCAATTCGCTGGCGCGGCCGTGGCCGATGATGCGCGGCAGGATCGCGCAGGCGCCCATGTCGCAGCCGGCGAGGCCGACGCGGGTGAACAGAAATGCGGTCTTGGCGTTGGCGGAGGCGAAGCGAATGTCGCTCGCCATCGCCAGAATGGCGCCGGCGCCGGCGCAGACGCCCTCGATGGCCGCGACGATCGGTTGCGGGCAGGCGCGCATCGCCTTGACCAGATCGCCGGTCATGCGCGTGAACCGCATCAGCTCAGGCATGGTCATCTTGGTCAGCGGGGCGATGATGTCGTGCACATCGCCGCCGGAGCAGAAATTGCCGCCGGCGCCGGTGATGACGACAGCGCGGCAGTCGTCGGCGTAGGGGAGGCGGCGGAAGAGATCGCGCAGTTCGGCGTAGGAGTCGAAAGTCAGCGGATTTTTGCGCTCAGGGCGGTTGAGCGTCACCGTCGCGACGCGGTCCTCGACGCTCCACAGGAAGTGTGTGGCGCGATAGCCGGCGCTTCTCCAGGCATCATCGATCATGGCGCCGCTCCCGTGCTCAAGCCGCGGCGCAGCGATGCTTTCGCCGCATCGAGCAGCCGCGACAGATCGTGTTTGTCGGCCCGCGACAGGTCGCTGAGCAGCGTTTCCACGCAGGCGGCGTGTTCGTTGGCCATGCGCCTGAATACGCTTTCGCCCTTCTTCGTCAATCGCACCCGTTGGATGCGGCGGTCGTTGGCGTCGGTTTCGGTTTCGATCAAGCCGTCGGCGCTCAAGCGCGTTCGCAGTTGCGTGACGTTGCCGTTGGAAACCAGCAGATGGCGCGAAACCTCGCCCAATGTCAGCGGTCCATGGCGGTCGAGCGCCGCGAGAAAGTCGAAGCGGGCGATGGTGCTGCCGAAGCGGGCCCGCATCAGCGCATCGACCTCGCGCTCGATCAGCCGTCCGGCGGTGAGCAGGCGCAGGGAGAGGCGGACAGAGTCGCGGGCGCCGCTCAAATTTCGCCCCCGCTCATCGGGATGGCGGCGCCGTTGGTGGCCGCCGCGCCGTCGCTGCACAGCCAGGCGATCGCCGACGCCACTTCGTCGGCTGTGATCAGCCGGCCTTGCGGGTTCTTGGCGTAGAGCGAGGCGCGGGCTTCGTCTTCGCTCAGCTTGGTTTTGCTGGCGATGTTCCGCGCCGCGCGCGCGACGATGTCGGTCTCGACATAGCCGGGGCAGACGGCGTTGACGGTGACGCCACGCTTGGCCGCTTCGTGCGCCAGTGCGCGGGTCATGCCGATCATGCCGTGCTTCGAGGCGCAATAGGCGGAGATGTAGGGGCCGCCCTTGAGCCCGGCGATGGAGGCGACATTGACGATGCGGCCCCAGCCTTTGGCGTACATGTCGGCCAAGGCTGCACGCGAACACAAGAAGGCGCCGGTGAGATTGATGGCGATCACCTCGTTCCACATGGCGAGGTCCATGTTGTGGAGCGGGGCCGAAGGGGTGATGCCGGCATTGTTGATAAGAATGTCGACGCCGCCGTACCGGTCGCGCGCGGCGACGAACGCAGCGTTCACGGACGCTTCGTCGGCGACGTTGCAGGAGAGCCCGTGCGCATGCTCGAATTCTTCGGACGCACTCTGCGCGCGTGCGCCGTCGCGGCCAACCAAAGTGAAGCGCGCGCCGCTCGGCGCCAGCGCCCGTGCGGCGGCAAGCCCGATGCCGGTGCCGCCGCCGGTGATGAAGACGTGATGGCTCATGGCGTTTCCTTGCGCGAAAGATTGCGCTGCATCTGCGCGTAGCCGGCGCGATATTGCGGCGGCGGGCTCATGCCGCCATAGCCCAATTCCGCCGCGGCGCGCAGTGTCCAGTTCGGATCCATCAGATGCGGGCGCGCCAGCGCACAAAGATCGGCGCGGCCGGCGGCGAGGATCGAGTTCACGTGGTCGGCCTCGAAAATGGCGCCCACCGCCATGGTCTTCACCCGCGCCTCGTTGCGGATGCGGTCGCTGAACGGGGTCTGGAACATGCGCCCATAAACAGGACGCGCCAGCGGCGTCGTCTGCCCCGCCGACACGTCGATCAGGTCGGCGCCGGCCTGAGCGAATGCTTCGGCAATTGCGACCGAGTCTTCCGCCGTCAAGCCATCGTCATGCCAGTCGCTGGCGGAGATGCGCACGCTCATCGGCTTGTGCGCGGGCCACGCCGCGCGCATCGCCTGGAACACTTCGAGAGGGAAGCGCAGCCGGTTTTCGATGCTGCCGCCATATTCATCGGTGCGTCGATTGCTGAGCGGCGTCAGGAACGACGACAGGAGATAGCCGTGGCCGCAATGCAGTTCGATCATGTCGAAGCCGGCTTCTTCACCCATCAAGGTGGCGCGGACGAAATCGGCTTTGACCCGGTCCATGTCGGCGCGCGTCATCGCGCGCGGGACGGCATTGCGCTCGGACCAGGGGATGGCGGAGGGCGCTACGATCTCCCAATTGCCGCTTTCGAGCGGCTGATCGGGAAAGTCCTCCAGCCACGGTATCCGCGTCGATCCCTTGCGCCCGGCGTGAGCGAGCTGAAGCGCGAACTTGGCGGCGGTGTGCGTATGCACGTAATCGACGATGCGCTTCCAGGCCGCGACGTGTCTGGCGTCATACATGCCGGCGCAGCCCGGCGTGATGCGCGCCTCGGCGCTGACGTCGGTCATCTCGGTGAAAATAAGGCCGGCGCCGCCGCCGGCGCGCGCGCCGTAATGGACGAGATGAAAATCGTTCACTTCGCCCTCGATCGCCGAATACATGCACATCGGCGACACGGCGACGCGATTGGCGATCTCCATGTCGCGCAGGCGCAGCGGTGTGAACATGGGGGGCGCCGGACCGCGGGTCTTCAGACCCGCACCTGCGCCTTGTTGAGAATGCGGGTCTGAAGACCCGCGCTCCTTTTCCGCGAACCACGCCTCGACCCGGCGCACGAAGCCCTTGTCCCGCAGTCGCAGATTCTCATGGCTGACGCGCTGGCTGCGAGTCAGCAGCGAATAGGCGAATTGCAGAGGTTCCAGCGCGGCGTAGCGATCGACATGCTCGAACCATTCGGTAGAATTGCGCGCCGCGTTCTGAAGTTTGAGCACCTCGACTTGGCGCTCGGCATGGTATTCGCGCAGCGCTTCAGGCAGCGGCTTGCCGCCGTGCAGCACCTGCGCCAGCTTAATGGCGTCCTCGAAGGCGAGCTTGGTTCCGGAGCCGATGGAGAAGTGAGCGGTATGGGCCGCATCGCCCATCAGGATCAGATTGTCCTTGTGCCATGTGTTGCAGACGATGCGCGGAAAGTTGAGCCAAGCCGAGCCGCGCAGATGCTTGGCGTTCGTCGAGAGCGTGGCGCCCTCCAGATACTTGGTGAACAGTTTCTCGGCGGCGCGGCAGGTCTCTTCTTGGCTCATGGACGCGAAGCCGAAGCTCCGCCACGTGGCTTCGCTGCACTCGACGATGAAGGTCGAGGCATTCGGCTCGAACTTGTAGGCATGCGCCCAGATCCAACCGTGCTCGGTCTGTTCGAAGGCGAAGGTGAAGGCCTCGAAGGCCTTGTCGGCGCCGAGCCAGATATATTTGTTGGCCTTGATGTCGATGTCGACGCCGAAGTGTTCATCATAGGCCGAGCGCCACTTCGAGTTGGCGCCATCGCAGGCGACGACCAAATCGTACTGGCCGAGCAACCCCGGATCGGCTTCGATCTCGGCGCCAAATTCGAGCCGCGCGCCCAGTTCGCGGGCGCGCGCCTGCAGGATGTTGAGCAGCCGCTTCCGGCCGATGCCGACGAAGCCGTGCCCGGAAGAGGTGATGGTCTCGCCATGGATGTGGACGTCGATATCGTCCCAATGCGCGAAACCGGCCTCGATCAGGTCGGCGCTCTTGGGATCGTTGGCGCGCAAATTCTCCATGGTCTGATCGGAGAACACCACGCCCCAGCCGAAGGTGTCGCCCGGATCGTTGCGCTCGAACACGGCGATGTCGTGCCGCGGATCGCGCAGCTTCATGGAGATGGCGAAGAGCAGACCCGCCGGACCGCCGCCGGCGCAAGCAATGCGCATGGATTTATTTTATATATGAACTATTGGCGTGGCGCAAGGCAGTCGGCTGTGGCCGCAGACCCGCATTGGCGAAATACTCGACTTGCCAGCGGTTCATCTCAAGCGCCCGCGCCATATCGGCATCGCCTTCCGCTTGACGGCCCTGGCGCACAGCGACGGCCCCGCGGCCATAGAGGGCCGGCGCGTAATAGGCGTCCCGTTCTACGGCGCGAGCAAAGTCTCTTGCCGCCGCATCCAGATCGCCCTGCATGACATGGAAGTATCCTCGTGTCGTCAGCGCCCAGGCCGAGTGCTGCGAGTTGCGGACGGCCCGATCGCAAAACCGGCGCGCCGCGTCGAGGTCTGTCTGCGTCGCCGCTCTCGTTGCGCACTTCCCGGCATAGATGCCGGCGCCTGTTCCCTCCACGCGCGCCGCAATACGAGAGGCGCGGTCGTAGGCGGCCATGGCGCCGGCATAGTCGCCGCGACGGAAGAGGATCTGGGCGCGACCGACGTGGGGAGTTGCATAGTCGCCCTCGAACTCTATGGCGCGATCGTAGTCGGCGAGGGCTATGTCGTAGTTTTCAAGCCGCATGTTGACAGAAGCGCGGTTGTTGTAGCCCCCTGGTTCACGTGGGTTTGCCTGTATTACTTCGGTGTACAATTCGCGCGCGCGATGGAGGTCCGCGCGCGCCAATTCGTCCTGCTGCAGGTCAAAATAGACCTTGGCGCGAAACCACAATGCGTCGGCCTGACTCAGTCTGTCGGCGTGTGGGTCATCGACGATACGCGTGCAATCCCGGAGCGCCCGCTCAAGTGAGTATTCGTGATTGTCGTTGACGCAGGATTCCCAACCGGAACTTCCCAGCGATCCAAAAGTGCGGGGATGCCAGCCGGGACCCGTGCTCATCCCCCAACCGCTTTGACCAACGGCCGGCCCGGCAATAGACGCGACACTCAGGGCGAGAATGACTGTCCGCAGCATGCTTCTGATTATCTGCGAAAAGCCGCTTCCCAGCAATCCTATTAGGTCGGCGTGCTGGCGATCACCACCGTACGCTCCAGCCCGGCGTCGCGATGGTGCAGGGCGGCGCGGTAGTCGGGCGCATGCTCCATCGACAGAATGGCCGGCGGACTGGGATAGCGCATGGCCGCGACATCGTCCCAGCGTCCTGCACACGGGCCTGCCTTCGCCTCGCGCAGAATTGAGACGATGCGTCCGGTGAACAGCAAATGCCCGCCGGTGCGGTAGACGGTGCGCAGCGCCACCATGCCGTAGCGCAGATAAGCCGCCGCGCCGCTGATCTCCCGCCGCGGCTTCGAATACTGCGCCTGGTCGCGATAGGCCAGAAAGTTGACCATGGCCGGCGAATAGTCGGTCGGCTTCGCGAGCAGCGCGGCGATGGCATCCGCGCCCGGCATCACGTCGCTGCGAAACTCCAGCGCTTGCGCGTCCTGAATAATGTCGCCGCTCGGCCGGCTGAGCACGCCAAGCGCGATCAACAGCTTCAAAAGCCCGAGTATCGGCTTCGGCGGCCGGCGCAACTTGACGCGCGCGACGAAAGCATCCTCGGCGCGGTCGAGCGCGAGGGGCAGTTCATCTGCATCGCCGCCGCTCAGGATGGCGAAGCGATGCCAATAGGCGTCGTCAGCGCCGATGAGCGCGAAATCGGCGGCGCCGGCCCAACGCTGCGTGACGCCCGGTGCCAGCGCGCCCGCTTCGCCGCGAAGGGCGACGAACCAGTGCGGCCCATCGCCTTCGCTGATCGCATAGACCGGCTCGCGCGCGCCGATCGCCCAAAGCAGAGCGATCGATGCGGTGAGCGCCGCGATGACGATGAGCGCCAGCGTCATCGCTTAATTCGACCAATAAATGTATTCTTGGTCCTCGCTCCAAGGCGCGTTGAGCGGCACATCGATGCGCACCGGTCCTTCCAACAACGCCGGCCAGATCGGCGGCGGCAGCCCGGCGTTCTGGGCGTCGATCATGGCGCGCATGGCGGCGACGCGTTCCGGTTCTTGCGCCGAGAGATCGGTCTGTTCGGTTGGGTCGTCGCGCAGATTAAACAGCCAGACCCGATCCGGCGTTTCCGAGATTTGCAGCTTCCAGTCGCCGTCGCGCACCACCCGATAAGGGCCCGAACGCCAGTACAATGTGCGTTGCAAGGCGCCTGGGCTTTGGCCGGTGAGCTGCGGCAACAGATTCATGCCGTCGCTCTGCGGTTGCGGCGGCGCGCCTGCGGCCGCTGCTGCCGTGGCAAAAATGTCCATATGCGTGGCCGGCCCCTGGATGCGAACGCCCGCCGGCAGCCTGCCGGGCCAGCGCGCGAAGAAGGGCGCGCGGATGCCGCCTTCGAAGAAAGTGGCTTTCCAGCCGCGGTAGGGGCGGTTGAGATCGGGCAAGCCGACGTACCAAGCGCCGCCATTGTCGCTGGTGAAGATCACCAGCGTGTTGTCGTCGATGCCTTGCTCGCGCAACGACTGCATCACCCGCCCGACGGCGCGGTCGAGGGCGACAATCATGGCGCCGTACACGCGTTCGGTGTGATCGCTGATGCCGGAGAGCGCTTCATAGTCTTCGCGCGTCGCCTGCAGCGGCGTGTGCGGCGCATTGAAGGCGAGGTACATAAAGAACGGCCGGTTGCGGTTGGCTTCGATCGCGTTCACCGCTTCATCGGCGAAGTAATCGGTGAGATAGCCGCGCGGGCGGAATCGCTGGCCGCCGTTCCACTGCACCGCGTAGGGCAGATTGGCCCAGATGAAGCGGTCGATCGGATCGAACGGAAGCTTGGCGTTGACCGTGTTCGGATCGTTGGGCGGCAGGAACATGGCGGCGCCGGCCATGAACCCTAGGCTCTCATCGAAGCCTTGCGCTTCCGGGCGCAAATCTGGCGCCTCGCCCAAATGCCACTTGCCGATATGGATGGTGTGATAGCCTTGGCCCTGCAGCACTTCGGCGATGGTGGTTTCGCTTGCCGGCATGCCGAGATCTTGCTCGGCCGGCATCAAGGGGACGCGATCTTCGTGAAAGATCGGTTGGTGCAGGGCTTCCGGGTTCGAGTGCGAGAGATAGCGCGAAAACGCCTGCGGCGTCGCGGTAAACTCGAAGCCGAAGCGCGACGGATAGCGCCCGCTCATGATCGCCGCGCGCGAAGGCGAGCAGGTGGCGTTCGCCGCATAGGCTTGTTCGATGTTGACGCCTTGCTGCGCCAGCGCGTCGATGTTCGGCGTGCGCGCCAGACCGCCGCCGACGCCGCCGCCGTTCAGGGTGATGTCGTTGAAGCCCAAATCGTCGGCGACAATGACGATGATGTTGGGCGGGCGCTCGCCGGCTGGCGCCTCGGCCGGGCCTTGCGCCCAGGTCACATCGTGGTTCTCGGCGACAGGGTCGCGGAGATTGGCGGTGATGCCCGGCAGATAGTACCAATAGCGCTGGAACAGCAGAAAGCCGCCGAGCGCGATCAGCGCCAACACGCCGCCGATGATTGCCAATCGCTTCATGGGACGAACTCCAAGTTCAGAATCGCAAATGGTGTGAGCGTTGCAGGCCGCCCGCGCGCGGCAGCGAAATGACGTCGCCGTCGCGCATGGCGAACACCGGGCCGTCATACGTGCGCTTGGCGTCGCGCACGAAGGTGTGGGTGAGGCCCGGGATCGGGGTCTGCGGCAGGAAGTGAGTCAGCGCCAACGCGCCGACCTGCGCTTCGGCGGCGACGCGGCCGGCGTCCTCGGGGCTGGTGTGATAGTCGAGAATATCGTGGAAGATGGCGCCGATGTTCTCGCGGCCCGCTTCCACCGCCGCCTCATGCATGATCGCATCGAGCCGCGGCGAGATTACTTCATGCACGAGCAAATCAGCGCCGCGCGCGGCGCTGGTGAGCGACGTAGAGCGCGCCGTGTCGCCGCTGATGACGATGCTGCGGCCGCCGTACTCGATGCGATAGCCGACGGCGTCGCTCGGCGCATGATCGACGCGGAACGCGACGATGCGCACGCCATCCTGGTTGCGCAGCTCGAGCTCTTCGCCGTCCGCCGCCGGCACAGCGAACTCCTGCGCGCGCATGCCCGCGCCGCTCGGCGGCATCACCTCGGGGCCGTGATGGGCGATGCGATAGCCTTGATCGATGGCGTAAGCCTCGTTCAGTCCGGCGACGACGCGCGCCGTGCCTGTGGGTCCGACGACGTTGAGCGGTTCTCGCGACGCGCCGGAAGCCCAATGCTGCAGCGCCACCGTGTCGAGGCCGTCGATATGATCGGAGTGCAGATGCGTGAGATAGAGCGCTTCGATCTCGTTCTGCTGTACGCCCATCAGCGAGAGCGTCTCCGAAGCGCCGTCGCCGGCGTCGAACACGAAGGTGTGCGCGCCGGCAATGATGGCTAGGCACGGGCCGGCGCGGGCGCGGTCGGGCAGGGGCGAGCCGGTGCCGCAGAACGCCGCGTGCAGCCCGTCGGGCAAGGTTTGGTTCAGGGATTCGCGCATGCCGCCGTGGGCCGCGCGCTCGACCAGCGCGGTGGCGATCTCGCCGCGGAACGCATAAGCGCCGGCGCCAGCCGCGGCCAAAACCACGACCAATCCGCCCAGCCAAGCGATCGCCTTCATCGCGCCCTCCCGAAGCAAATCCGCTCTTGACGCCGCATGGCAACAATAGGCACTATAAGTGCCAATACATCCGGGCGGCCGGTCTGTCAATCCGCCCCATGGAAGGAGCTTGGACCATGCAGGTGCTGCGCACGCCCGACGAACGCTTCGCCAATTTGCCGGATTTTCCCTATGCCGCGCGCTACACGGAAATCCGCGACGCCTCGGGCGCGCCGCTCCGCATCGCCTGCGTGGACGAGGGGCCGCGCGACGCGCCGCCGGTGCTGTTGCTGCACGGCGAGCCAAGCTGGTCTTTTCTCTATCGCAAGATCATTGCGCGGCTGGTCGCCAAAGGTCACCGCGTCGTCGCCCCCGATCTCATCGGCTTCGGCCGCTCCGATAAGCCCGCCACGCGCGAGGACTACACTTACGAACGCCACGTCACATGGATGAGCGACTGGCTGCTTGCCAACGACTTGCGCGACATCACGTTGTTTTGCCAGGATTGGGGCGGGCTGATCGGCCTTCGCCTGGTCGCTGCGTTTCCCGAGCGTTTCGCCCGCGTCGTCGCCGGCAACACGTTTCTGCCGGAGGGATCAGGCGCCAATCCCGCTTTCGAAGCCTGGCGCACTTTCAGTCAGACGGTGCCGGTGTTTCCCACCGGCAATATTCTGAACGGCGCCTCGGTGCGCGAGCTTACGCAAGCCGAGCGCGATGCTTACGAGGCGCCGTATCCGGACGAGAGCTACAAGGCCGGCGCGCGCCAGTTTCCGGCCTTGGTGCCGGTCACGCCCGACATGCCGTCAGTGAAAGAGAACAAGGAAGCCTGGAAGGTGCTCGAGACGTTCGAGAAGCCGTTCTTGACCGCTTTCAGCGATCAGGATCCGATCACGCGCGGCGCCGACAAGCGTCTGCAAGAGCGCATTCCCGGCTGCAAGGGCCAGAAGCACACCACCATCGTCGGCGGCGGCCACTTCCTGCAGGAAGACAAGCCCGACGAGATCGCCGAAATCATCGACGCCTTCATCAAGGACACGGCGTGAGCGCGCGCGCGCAGAAAAAGTTCGAGCCGGAGGAGACGGACGGGCGCCGCCAGCGCTCGGACGCCAGCCGCCGTAAAATCGCGCTCGCCATGCTCGATCTGCTGCGCGAAGGCGAGAGCGATCCGAGCGCCGATGCGGTGGCCGAGCGCGCCGGCGTCGGCCGTCGCACGGTGTTTCGGCTGTTCTCCGACATGGAGGGGGTTTACCGCGAAATGCACGCGGCGATGACCGCGCGCCTGATGCCGCAATTCAATCTGCCGCTCGTCGGCCGGACGTGGCGCGAGCGCTTGGATGAAATCGTCGAGCGCCGCGCCGCGATTTTCGAACAAATGCTGCCGGTGAAGACGGCGGCCGACGCACGCCGCTATCGGTCGCGCTTCCTCACCGGCGAACACCGCAACATTACCCGCTTCCAGAGCGAGAGCTTGCGCAAGGTGTTGCCGCCCAACCTCGCCAAGGGCGAGGCGTTCGAGGCGCTCGATCTGACGCTCAGTTTTGAAGCCTGGCGCCGGCTCCGCCACGAGCAGGGCTTGAGCGTCAGGCAAGCGCAAGCCGTGCAGCGGCGCCTGGTTGGCGCGCTGGTTGACTGAATTCAGCGGCCGTCGCCCACGGTGCGGAAACCGATGTGCGACATGCCGAGGCCTTCGTCCGCCGGCTGACGCGAGCCGCTGCGATAGCGGGCGCAGAAATTCGGCGCGCACAATTGCGAGCCGCCTTTGATCACACGCATCGGCGCATCGGCGGCGCGCGCGGTGTCCAAGCCATCGCCGCCGACGAACGCATCGCTGGTCCACTCCCAGACATTGCCAGCCATGTCGTAGAGTCCGCGCGCATTGGGCGGAAAACAGCCCACAGGCGCCAAGCCCGTGAAACCATCCTCGCCCGTGTCCTGAAACGGGAACACACCCTGCCAGGTGTTGGCGGCGGGTTGGCCATCGGTTGCGAAAGCCTCGGCGCGCCGGTCGGCAGGGGCGGGGTCGGCGCCGCGCGCGGCGAACTCCCACTCATTCTCCGTCGGCAACCGCCGTCCCGCCCAATGCGCATAAGCGAGCGCATCCTCATAAGCCACCGCCACCACGGGATACTCATCGCGCCCTTCGATCGACGAGCCTTCGCCCTCGGGGCGGCGCCAATTGGCTGTCGAATCGATGCGCCAGCGCGCCTGGGTGCGGTCGAACACCGCCGCGCCCATTGGCGCGCCATCGGCGTCGGCGCGCTCGGCCACCGTGATGTAACCTGTGGCCTTAACGAAGGCGGCGTATTGCGCGTTGGTGACTTCGTGAACGTCGATGTCGAAGCCGGCGACGTCGCCCGTCCCGCCGACGCGCTCCTCAGGTTCGAAGAGATTGTCGCCGCGATCGACACGGCCCGCCGCCACCTCGATTGTGGCCCCTGGCGCGAACGCCGTCCGGCATTGGGCGGCCTCGCGCGCGGCCGGGCCGCACGCCGCCAGCAGCGCCGTCGCGGCCCCGAGCATGGTCAACCAGAGTCTCAAACGATCGCGCTCCCGGTCCCGATCCCAAAAAACTGGCCGCCGCCCTTGCAAGCCGCCCCGGCCCTCGCCATTAAGCGGGTCCTCCGGAGAGGTGCTAGAGTGGCTGAATAGGCCGGTCTCGAAAACCGGAGTACGTGCAAGCGTACCGAGGGTTCGAATCCCT